>Ga0209515_10003394_pt1 | contig 22915 bp, 26 predicted proteins | sample Subgroupgradi54m_FD_187454 | JGI IMG/M metagenome (GOLD analysis project Ga0209515, IMG submission 187454) | Subsurface groundwater microbial communities from S. Glens Falls, New York, USA - GMW60B uncontaminated upgradient, 5.4 m (SPAdes)... ... | reverse complement strand
CCACCAGCCGCAGCCGCATGCCGGATTCGATGCCGACCGGCACCTTCACCTGAATCTTCCGCTCGACGGCCACGCGGCCTTCGCCCCGGCACGATGGACAGGCTTTCTTCACGATGCTGCCCTGCCCGCCGCACTTGCTACAGGGACGCACCATCACCATAAAGCCGGCCGACTGGCGCATCTGCCCGGCGCCATGGCAGGTCGGGCAGGTCTGCCGCTCCCCACCCTCGCCTTTGCACTCGGGGCACAGCTCGCGCCGGGGGACGACGATGGTCTTGGTGAGCCCTTTCGCCGCCTCATCAAACGACAGCGTCAGCTGGTAGAGCAGATCGGCGCCGCGGGATCCTCCGCGCGACTCCGAGCCGCCCGCGCCGCCAAACAGACTGCCGAAGAGATCTTCGAAGATGGAGCCGCCGACTCCCATGTCCTGGAAGACGCTGGAGAAGTCGGCGCCGCGGAAGATATCCTCGGTGGAGTAGCGCTGGTCGAAGCCGGGGGTATGGCCGTACTGGTCGTAGGCCGCGCGCTTCTGCGGGTCGGTGAGCACGGCGTAGGCTTCGGAGATCTCTTTGAACTTCTCCTCAGCCTCTTTCTTCTGTTCGGCCGGCACGCGGTCCGGGTGATGCTTCATCGCCAGCTGGCGATAGGCGCGCTTGATCTCCTCCACCGATGCGCTTTTGGGTACGCCAAGGATTTCATAATAGTCGCGCTTAGTTACCGGCATCGCTTTCTTCTACCACCCATGCTGCAGGTGGCGAGCCAGGACCTGCAGCATTACTTCTTGTCGTCTTCGACTTTGAATTCGGCGTCGACGACTTTGTCGTTGCCGGCATTCCGGCCGTCCTGGCCACCGCCATTGCCGGTCGAACGGCGCGCCGGCTCTTCCGGGCCTGCCTGCGGGCCGGCTCCCACGCGCCCGCCTTCTGCTCCCGGCGAGGCCTGCCCCTTCTTATAGACTTCTTCGGCGAGCTTGTGCGAGGCCTTCATCAGCCCCTCGGTGCTCCGCTTGATGCGGTCGAGGTCATCCGACTTGATCGCCTCTTTCAGCTCGCTGGAGGCCTGCTCAATCGCCAGCCGGTCCGACTGGCCTACCTTCTCGCCCAGCTCCTTGAGGCTCTTCTCGGTCGCGTAGACCAGCTGATCGGCCTGGTTCTTCGCCTCGGCCAGCTCCTTGCGCTTCTTGTCGGCTTCGGCGAACTGCTCGGCCTGCTTGACCATCTTCTCGATCTCGTCCTTCGAGAGCTTCTCCGGCGCGCTGATCTTAATCGACTGCTCCTTGCCGGTGCCCAGGTCCTTGGCTGAGACGTGCACGATGCCATTGGCGTCGATGTCGAAGGAGACTTCAATCTGCGGCACGCCGCGCGGCGACGGCGGAATGCCGACCAGGTCAAACCGGCCCAACTCGACGTTATCCGCCGCCATCGGCCGCTCGCCCTGCAGCACGCGGACCGTTACCGCGGACTGATTGTCATCCGCAGTCGAGAAGATCTGGCTCTTCCGCGTGGGCACGGTCGTGTTGCGCTCGATCAACTTGGTAAACACCCCGCCCATCGTCTCGATCCCCATCGACAGCGGCGTGACGTCAAGCAGCAGCACATCCTTCACTTCGCCCTTCAGGATGCCGGCCTGAATCGCCGCTCCCATGGCGACGCACTCCATCGGGTCGACACCGCGCTCCACCTTCTTGCCGACCGTCTCCTCAACGAACTTCTGAACGATGGGCATGCGGGTCGGACCGCCGACCAGAATAATGCGGGCGATATCCGCAGGGCTCATCTTGGCATCTTTGAGCGCATGTTCCAGCGGGCCGCGGCAGCGGCTGATGATCGGCTCGATGAGCCGCTCAAGCGTGGCACGGGTCAGCTTCATCGTCAGGTGCTTGGGCCCGGACGCATCCGCCGTGATAAACGGCAGATTGATGTCCGTCTCGAGCACGTTGGAGAGCTCGATCTTGGCCTTCTCCGAGGCCTCGCGCAGCCGCTGAGCCGCCATCTTGTCATTGCGCACGTCGATGCCGGTTTCTTTCTTGAACTCATTCGCGATATGGTCGACGAGGGCCAGGTCCATGTCGGTGCCGCCCAACTGCGTGTCGCCGCTGGTCGCCTTCACCTCGAAGACCCCCTGCGCCATGTCCATGATCGTGACATCGAGCGTGCCGCCGCCCAGATCGAAGACCAGGATCTTCTGCTCCTGGGTGACCTTGTCGAGCCCGTAGGCCAGACACGCCGCCGTGGGCTCGTTGACGATGCGCAGGACGGTGAGCCCGGCGATCGACCCGGCATCCTTCGTGGCCTGCCGCTGATTGTCGTTGAAGTACGCCGGCACGGTGATGACCACTTCATTCACCGGCTCGCCCAGATACGCCTCCGCATCCCGCTTGATCTTCTGCAGGATGAACGCGGAAATCTGCTGGGGCGTGTATTCCTTGCCATAAATGCGATACACGTAATCGGTGCCCATCTTCCGCTTGGCCGCCTGCACCGTGCCTTCCGGGTTGGTCGCAGCCTGCCGCCGGGCCGGCTCGCCGACCAGCAGCTGCCCATCCTTGGTAAATGCCACATACGACGGAAACGCCTTCCCACCGATGCTGGTGCCTTCCGCCGACGGAATGATCGTCGGCCGCCCCTGCTCCATCACGGCGCAGGCGCTATTGGATGTTCCTAAGTCGATACCGACGGCTTTAGCCATTGGATCCTCCCTCGATCGTTGGATGTTGAGCTTCGTGTTCTTGGTATTTCGCGACCTTCACCATCGCCGGCCTGATCACCTTCCCGTGCATGGTGTAGCCGGCATGGACCTCTTCCGCAACGGCGCCGTCCGCGGCTTTCTCCGCCGCCGGCACCGTGCCCACCGCTTCATGCAAATGCGGGTCGAACCGCTCTCCGACCGTCGGGATGCGCTTGACCCCTTCTTTGGCTAGCACCCCCAATAACTGCCGGTGAATCAGATTCACGCCGGTGATGACCGGGTCTTCGCGTTCGCCCACAGTCACCAGCGCCTGCCCCATGCCGTCGATGATCGGCAGCAGCTGCCGGATCATCGCTTCCGCGGCATATTTAGCAAACTCTTCCCGGTCGCGCAGAAGCCGCTTTTTCGTGTTTTCCACTTCGGCCAGCGTGCGCAGATACTGGTCTTTTGCCTGGCGGACCTGTTCGGTCAGTTGTTCGACATCCGGAGCCGGCGCGGCCTCCGGCTTCGGCTCTTTCGCGTCAGCCGGCTGCGGCTCGCGCATTACCGTCCCCATCGGGTCAGCCATGACGAAATGCTCCGGCCCACGCCTTCGACCATCGCGCGCATGCGGGGATAGTCCATCCGGGTCGGGCCCAGCACGCCGATGCCGCCGATCGTGTCCTCGCCGACCGCGAAGGGCACCGCAACGTAGCTGCACTGCTCCAACCCGGGCACGTTGAGTTCCCGCCCGATGCGCACGCTCACACCGTCTCCGGCCAGATCTTCGCGCAGCCGCTGCAGCAGCGGCTCCTGGTCGTCCAATCCTTTCAAGAGCTGATGCGCCTGCCGCGGATCGCGGCTGAATTCCGGCTGGGAAACGACGTAGCTCATGCCCTCAAGCAGCAGCCGTTCGCTGGGCTCGGTCGAGAGCGCGTGTTTGAGGATGTTGAGCGACCGCTTGACCAGATGGTAAAAGGAATCGCTCTCTCCAAGCATGCGCCGCTCGAGCGAACCGAGCAGATCACCGAACGGCAATCCCACCAGCTCGGTGTTGAGGAAGCGGCCCAACGCCGCCGCCTCATCGCGGCTCATCGGCTCTTCAATTTCCACCACATGCGAGGCGATGATCTCTTCATTGGCCACCATCACGCACAGCAGCTTGCGCACGCTCAGCGGCACCAGCTCAATCTGCTTGACCGTGCTGTGCTTGACGGTGGGGGCCATGACAAATGCCGCCTGTTGCGTCAGCTCGGCCAGCGCTGCGCCGGCGCGCCCCAGCAGCGCGGCCACATCCAATTCCACGGGATGAATCAGCGACTCAATCTGCCGCTGCTGCTCCGCCGGCAGCGACCGCGAATCCATGACCGCGTCGACATAGAACCGATACCCTTGGTCGGTGGGCACCCGTCCGGCCGAGGTGTGGGGCTGCTCCAGCAAGCCCTCTTTGGACAGTTCAACCATGATATGGCGGATGGTGGCGGAACTGAGGGTGGAGCGCAGCTTTTTCGCCACAAACTCAGACCCCACCGGTGTCGCGGTCGAAATATACGCCTCGACAACCAGCTCAAGAATTCTCTTTCTCCTTGTCTGAAAGTCACTTATGTTCATGATCTCGCCTGTTAGCACTCATAAACATCGAGTGCTAATTTAAGTCTACCCAAATCGGTGGGCCTTGTCAAGTAACAAGGTAATCGGCAAACGCTTGCTTGTCTCGAGGCGAGAGGCGGGCGGTCAGTTCAATGGCGGTGTCGGTGTCTTGCCGCTTGAGCACCTGCCCCTGGCGGTAGATCGCGGCCACCACCGCCGACTGCTCCACCGGCACCTTCAGGCGCACGGCGGTGCGCTCCAGGCCAAGCTGCGCCTCCAGTTGCGTGAGCAGATTGGGAATCCCGTCTCCGGTTTTCGCCGAGATCGTCACCGCCGTCCCATATTCCCGCTCCAGCACGGCTATCTGCTGAGGCGTGTTGATTTGGTCTTTTTTGTTCAGCACCGTCAGCCGCGGCTGGTCGTCCAAATGCAGCCGGCGCAGCACCTCCCACACCGCCTCCGCATGTTCGGCCACCAGCGGATGGCTGGCATCGAGCACATGGATCAGCACATCCGCATCGCGCGCCTCTTCGAGCGTGGCTTTAAATGCTTCAATCAGATGGTGCGGCAGATGGTGCAAAAATCCCACCGTGTCGGTGAGAATCACCGGCTCCCCGCCCGGCAGCCGGATGCGCCGCGCCAAGGGATCCAGGGTGGTGAACAGCTGGTCCTTCGCCGTCGCGTGCTCGCCGGTGAGCCGGTTGAGCAGGGTGGTTTTGCCCGCGTTCGTGTAGCCGACCAGGGCGGCCACCGGCGCATGCACCTCTTTGCGGCGCGACCGGGCGGCCTGCCGGCGGCGGCCCAAGTTCTCCAGCTCATCATCCAGCCGACTCAGCCGCTGGCGGATGCGCCGCCGGTCGACTTCCAGCTTCTGCTCACCGGGCCCCCGCGTGCCGATGCCGCCTCCGGGCCGCGAGAGCATGATGCCCTTGCCGACCAGCCGCGGCAGCAGATAGCGCAGCTGGGCCAGCTCCACCTGCACCTTCCCTTCCTGCGACTTGGCGCGCTGGGCGAAGATATCGAGGATCAGCTGGGTGCGGTCGATCGTTTTCACGCCGAGGATCTCTTCGATATTGCGCTGCTGCGCGGGGGAGAGTTCGTGGTTCAAGATGACGACCTGGCTTTGCGTTTCGCGGGCGGTCTCGGCGATCTCCTCCAGCTTACCGCCGCCCAAAAAGGTGCCGGCCACCGGCTCATGCCGTTTGGCCTGCACCTGGGCGACAATCTTACAGCCGGATGAGGCGGCCAGCTCTTCCAGCTCTTTGGCCTCATCCTCGAGCGACCAAATCGAGCGCCCGCGGGAGAAGCGGGGGTCGAGCTGGATGGTCACAAGGACGGTGCGCTCACTAAGCATCTGGGATAACTGGGGAGGAGGTTTACGACACGCTGACAGCCGGCCGCTGGGCGGGCCGGCGGATCATCGCCATGAGCCGCTCGGCGGTCACCCAGGAGTGCTCCTCCGGCGGAAGGTTCACCCATTGCAGATTCGACGTTTGGCGAAACCAGATCATCTGCCGTCTGGCATAATTGCGCACCCGCTGCTGCCAGGTGGTGATCGTGTCTTTCAGACTGACGGCGCCTTTCAGATACGCTTCAATATCATTAAGGCCGTGCACCTGCCGCACCGTGCGGGAAAGCGGCTGGGCCAGCAGCCCGCGCGCTTCGTTGATGACCCCTTCCTCATAGATCATGTGTACCACGCGCTCGTTGATGCGCTGGTAGAGCAGCTCGGTGTCGCGCGACAGGCCCAGCACCGTCACCTGCCCCTGAAACAGCTCGGCACTCGCCTCCCGCCACCAGCTTGAAATCGGCTTGCCGGTCAGCGCGTACACCTCCAGCGCCCGGATGATCCGCCGCGCATCATTCGGATGGATGCGCGAAGCCGCCACCGAATCCACCCCCTGCAGCCGGCTGTACAACGACTGGCTGCTGGTGCCGTGGCACTCGGTCCAGAGCCGCTCGCGCACCTTCACATCCGCCGGCGGCGCATCGCAGAATCCCTCCGTCAGCGCCTTCAGGTACAAGCCGGTGCCGCCGACAATCAGCACCCGCTTGCCGCGCGACAGGATGCCTTCAATGGTGGGGGCTGCGATCTTGCGGTACTCCCCCACGCTGAAATCTTGGGTGGGGTCGACGCAGTCAATGAGATGGTGCTGAATCTGGGAGCGCTGCGCATGGGTGGGGGCTTGCGAGAGGACCGCCATCTGGCGGTAGACCTGCATGGAATCGCAGGAGATAATCTCCGCGCCAAGCAGCTGGGCGAGCTCTACCGCGACGGCGGACTTCCCCACTGCGGTTGGACCGACAAGGGCGACGATCCGATGCATGCGATCTCCCCGAAAACGGTATGTGCAGTACCACGGGTAACACGCACTGGCACCAGCTGACCGAGAAGATTATCGGGGCTTTCCACGATTACGGCGTGGTTGCCCCGACTCTTGCCGAACCATTGTCGCTCAAGACGCCCCTGTCCTTCAACTAAAATTTCCGCCTGCGAGCCTTCCAGCGCCTGGTGGCGCCTCAGGCCAATCCCTTCCTGCAAGGCCAGCAGCCGCTGGTTGCGCGCCTCCTTTATTTCCTTCGCCACATCGTCCTCTTTGGCCGCCGCCGAGGTGCCGGGACGCGGTGAATACTTGAAAATATAGGCCTGGTCGAACCGAACCGCTTCCATCAACCGCACGGTGGCCTCAAAATCGTCATCCGTTTCACCCGGAAAGCCGATGATGATGTCAGTCGATAGACTAATGTCTGGCACGCGGACCCTGAGTGCTTCAATTTTCTTCTGATACGCCTCGACCGTGTAGCCGCGCTTCATCATTCTGAGGATCCGGTTCGACCCGGACTGCACCGGCAGGTGCAGCGACTCGCACACCGACTCGCACTCCTCCATCGCCGCAAACAGCCGGTCGGTGGCGTCGATCGGATGGCTTGTGGTAAACCGCACTCGTTTGATCCCGGTCCGGCTGTCGATCAGCCGAAGCAGCTTTGGGAAGTCGAACAGCGACTCCGGCTCCTCTTCCAGCAGCCGCATCCGGCCCAGCGGCCCCTGATACCCGGTGCCATCCGGAAACCGCTTGCCGTAGGAGTTGACGTTCTGTCCCAACAGCGTCACTTCCTGATATCCGGCATCGACCAGCCGGTTGATCTCAGCGAGAATATCCTGCGCCGGGCGCGATACTTCCCGCCCCCGTGTCATCGGCACGATGCAGTAGGCGCACGCCTTGTCGCACCCTTCCATGATCGTCACAAACGCCGTCACCCCAGGCCGGTGGAAGTCGTGCTGCTTCATCTCCAGCGGCCGCACCGGCCGCGCCACCGCCATCATCTGCTGCCGCTTCTCCTGAATCTCGGCCAGCAAGTATGGCAGGTCATAGAGCTCAGCTGGCCCGGCCACCAGATCGATCTTCGGCAGCCGTTTAAAGAGCTTCTCCTGCTGCAGCTTTGCCATGCAGCCGATGATGCCAAGCACAAGGTCGGGCTTCTCCTGCTTCAGTTCGCACAACTCAAACATCTTCCCAACCGCCCGCTCCTCCGCATGCTCCCTCACCGAGCAGGTGTTCAAGAGGATGACATCGGCTGTCTCGGGCTTCTCTGTGACCGAGTAGCCTTGGGCTGTTAACATTCCAAGTACTTCTTCGGAATCTCTTTCATTCATTTGACAGCCGTAGGTAGCGAGGAAAACGCTTCTTCTTGTCATCCAATTGTTGCTCATGGAGTTACAGAGGTTTATACATCCCTAGTTTTCATAACGTACGGCTCAAAACGTCTAGCTTCAATCGAGTACTATCTCAATGACGGTCTCACTCCTATGGCTCATGCGATCTCCATCAACAAGAAACTGCGCAGTGTATTTGCCAGCACTCGGAAATGTTACCCATAATGGCTCATCCACATTCAACGGGGTATTGTTGATAGGCTCCCTGAAGGCAAACGAGTAGCGTTGATTTGGATACTGGATTTGCCAACTGCCCCCATGTCGAACGCTCAGCCCTTCCTGAAGAAAATGCACTTGAACCCTGGGATGCTCTAATGAAGACCCAGATTGATTTTCAATCGCTGGTGTAAAACGAAGGGGCTTGCCGGGAACGTATTTCTTATGTAACACGGTTTGTGGAGTCAGCCTCAAACTGGCGTCTGGAGCGTAACTCGAAGAGTCGTCCAATTCATAAGGGTATCTTTCTGCCACAAATATATTACTGGCATCAATAGGTAACGAGGAGGTATTGACGTCGCGCTTCAGGGTCTCAATCCGCTCAATGAATTGTCTGGCAGTGTCTTCGCGGCGCTCCATTGCCTCGCGTTCGGCTTGGCAGTTCGAGACGCCTGAAGGAGTTTGGCGATATTGGCACAGCGCCCACTCCCGGCACGCAAGCTGGGTCGACTGATTCAGCAACTCCCATTTTGAGTCGTAGTCTTTCAATTCCTGCGACAGGCGTCGGTACTTCTCCGCCGTGACGCGCCCCTTAGCAGACTTCAACTTCTCGCGCTGTGCGTCGATTTCAAGCTTCACACCGCTAATCTCTCCGACGATTGACTTGGTAGAGCACAACCGTTCGGCGTAGGCAAGCTCGTTCCGCTTACTGCCAGCCAGTTGCGCACAGCCGCAGGACATGAGAACCAGCGTAAAACATGCGGTCGCCCTCATTCTGACTACATGGCTACTGCCAGATAAAACGTCTGTGTGCGCCTGCCTGCGGTATTCCATCAGGTTAATTACTGGCTTCCTTCTGCGTCGCTTTCAGTAACTCGTTATGGGCATCGGCTAGGTCGCTCGCTTTCTCATTCCAATACGCAACAACTTCCATCAGGGGTTCGAGGGTTTCCTTCCTATCTAGATCAAACCCCATCTTCTGAACAGCACCGCACGCGATTCTTCCGAGAACCGTATCAATTCCATTCTCCCAATTATCTCTTGGAGCCAAGTCAGGCCATTTAGTCGCGCCTTCGGAGATCCCCTGAAACCCCTCACGCAGCTTATGCATACCATTGGCCTGCCAGCTGGGCTCTCGATGGCCCAGCAGAACAAATACTGCGTCAGGCAGCTTGGCAAAGAATTGCTCATTCCCGGCGGCTTTCATGCCGTATTGCTGGGCGAGGTAGGCAAAAAGCTGTATGGCGAGCACGTATGTTCTTCCGCCGCTCTCTTCGTCCGCCTCCCTGTGGTACTTTTTCAGAGTGTATTGGGTTGCGTCATCGGCGGCGGACAAGATCCTCGCCGCATAGCGGTGATAATGAGGCCACATTTTCTTATCAAAGCTATACTGCTCCGCAAGGCCGTATGACAGGCTTGCCTCCGCAGCCTCTTCTTTGTCAGAGTCGACCTTGGCAGCTACCGTATCGACCACCAGTTCAATGAGGAGTTTCTTAACTTTCTGTTGCTGATCAAGGGCTCTTTTGAGAGTTGCAGCAGTCGCCTCGGAAGCACGTTGAATGTTCTTCTCGTGCTCATGAAGAGCTTCCTCGGATTGCATGTCAAGGACTCGTGCGGTTCCAAAAATCCGAATGAAGGCTCGGTAATTCTGGGACCACTCCTTATAGCAATCGAGCATTAATGCGTATTCGCTATGCATAACACGGCGTGGGTGAGAAGGAGTCAGCGCATCCAATGCGCGTCGCGTATCCGCGATCAAAGCATCCAGTTCATCAAGGAGTGTTATTTGTCTTGGGAAGGGAAACGGAAAAGGTTCAGCAGAAGTCTTTAGCCGCTCAAGATTCTTTTGAAAAACATCATCCTCTTCCTTATAGACCTCGTGCAACTTCTTCGCTGCGCCGAATAATTTGTCGAAACTGTCTCCGAAGGGTTTGCTAAATTTCTCTGAGTATTCTTGATCGGAAGGATCGTTTCGAATTGCTTGAAGAAGGCCGCCTTCGGCGCTCTGATTTGTACCTTTCCTAGCTTCTTTTCTATGCCACCACAACCACAGAACCAGCGCAATAAGGCCAAAGATTAGAATGCCCATACTTCCTCTTTCTGACCTCTCAACTTTGTTGAATGCTGATGCCACATTACCATTTCCGAAATCGTACTGAAGCGATTATTCATATCCGTTCAGCTTCTTCAGTACGTCTAATACCATCCCGAGCAAGCGGCACATACGGTCAACCGTACGTGCCAATATACAGACGTGTTCTCATAAGCCCAGCGCAGCAAGCGTCCCGCCTGCGGTGATCATCAGCAGGCCTACGACGCGCCCGCCGGCATCCCCGAACGGCAGGACCTTCTCCAACAGCACGAAGACGGTGATCGCGGCAATCCACACCAGGTTCATCACGCCGCCGACGAACAGCAGGAGCATCAGCACCCAGCAGCAGCCCAGGCAGAAGGCGCCGTGCTCCAGGCCCATCCGGAACGCGCCCACGGCGCCCGGTTTCCAGTGGTCGGCGATGAACTGGATGGGACCGCGGCAATGCTTGAGGCATTCATTCTTCATTGGCAGGAACTGGTACGCCCCGGCGGCAATCAGGAGCGCTGCGCCGAGCGCCGGGCTGTTGGAAATCATCATCGGCGAGAGCAGCGCGAACCGGTCCAGCTGCCACTGCACGGCCGTGGCGAGTAGGCTGAAGCCGCTCCACACCGCCACATACCCCAGCACGAACACGTGGGCCGAGGCCACCGGTGTGCCCTCCCGTACGGCCTTGTTGGCCACCGCGGCGTAGATGAGGACCATGGGCAGGACCGTGGGCAGCATCATGCCCACCATCATGACAACCCACATCGAGGCCATCATCCAGCCGTACCCAGCACTCCACTGAGGAATCTGCAGCGCGGCCATATGCATGGACGCCGGCGCGCACATGCCCCGCGCCATGGCCACAAGGTACCCCCAGCACAGCACGGTGACACCGCCAAGCGACGCCGTGATCGCCAACGTGTCGCGTCGCGGAAGGGTGCGGGCGAGCGACATTTACCGTACGAGTTGCTTTTCGCGGATCACACCGTCCTGGTTCATGTGTAGCTCGCAGAACTGGGCGTGCGTGTTCTTCAAGTCCAGCGTGATGCCGGCGGTCACTGTGGAGCGGCCCGACGCGACCTCCGCGTAGGTGTACTCGAACCCGGTCGGCAAATGGATCCCTTTTCTGGTCTCCTGTTTTGAAAATGGATCGATAAGCGGGTCGCCGTGCAGCTCTACCAAACCCTTGATCGTGATGCGAGCGCGGCGGGCGGTGATGTCGATCTCCATCTCGATCGGCTTGAACAGCGTCTCCAGACGCTCCGACACGGTGGAGTCAAAGACGTAGAAGTGCGTGGCGCCTGGCTTGGTGGACTGCCCGCTGACGATTTTCTCGATGGCTTGCCGCTGCTTGGCGTCGGCCCGCTCATCGATGATCAGCTGCCGGCGCCCATTGCCCTTGGCGATCTCCCCAGGCCAGTGGATCAGATAGATCACGCGGAAGCCGTTCAGCCGGATGTCGTTGAAATGCCCTTCATCGATGACAATGCCCGCGACCGCCTCGCAAAAACCATGCGTACTCGGCGAGTTGAACTGGCACGGACAACCGACGTTGCAATTGCAGTTCGTGTACTCTCTGCCCTTGATCATCCACGTGTCGCTCATCTCTGTCCCCCTTTGTTAGGATCCATTGGGCACGTTTTGCTACCGGATATTCCGGTGACACAATACTATATCGCATGATTGGCTGAAAAAAACATTGTGTCCCCGGAATCCCTTGTCCGATCTCTCGGTCGGAGGTCTCAGAACTAATCATGCGCGTGAGTCCAATGGCGGTCTATTTGGCTTGGCCGAAGATAGGCGATTGGGAACAGGACATACACCACGATGCTGAGCGCAGGATTCACCCAAGACAGGAGCATGGCGGAGCTGATCATCAATATGCCCATCAGTATCCGCTGTTTCCCCTTGCGCACGAGCTTGGGCTCGATATGACTTCCCACAAGACGATGACCGTGTGTAGCATACTCCCATTGCCAGTACAGGGTCAGCCCGAGCGCCATGATGTTGCAGCCATAGACCAGCGAGGCGATTCGCTGTCTTGGATAATCTCCCAAGAAATCAGTCGAAAACGGCACAATGACCACAACCATGAGGAAGAGAAGATTGATCCAGAGGAAGGTGCGATCCGTGCGCTTGAGGAAGTGGGAATAACCGTGATGGGCAATCCAGAATAGGCTCAAAATCACGAAACTCATCACAAAGCTTAAAAATTTCGGCCACAGATCCAATAGGGTTTGAACCAAAAATTCCTGAGTGACCAGCGCCCCGGACACTTTGGGAATCTTCACATCCAAAACCAGCAGCGTCATCGCAAAGGCGAAAATGGCATCGCTTAACGCCTCAATCCGCTGTTTGCCGAGCCCTTGATTGCTCTCTGAGGGACTCAATGTCGTCATCACCTATTCCTCAGCCAATGTTTTGAACAACAGCATGACCATCGTGTAGGAGTGCCACCAACGGATAACCGTAGGTTTTAAGAAACACGGATTTATTCATTCAACTAAGTATTGTGTCACTAAAATTCAATAAATATGGCTCAATGGCCACCAATCCCAGCTTACGTTAAAATATTTCAATAAATATATACCTGTCGCAATTCCAACAATAATCACGATGGTTGGCGCAATCTGCTTTTTCTTACTCTCATAATCTGAAGCAAACCCTAAGAAGAGCTTCGGATACATAAAGCCAAAGATTCCTAAAAGGAAAAAGGCAGGGGTAAGAACAAAAGCAAAAATATAGATTTCTCCGGAACTGCGCATTGTAAGGTAGTTGATCGTAAATAAGATTACGGAAGCAAAAATGAGTAAAAAAGCATGCCTCGTAGGATTATGACTTGCAAAAGATCTCATTTTTTCAACTCTTGCATCCGTAAGGCCATAAAGAGCAACCTTCTCCCCGCTTGCCGTTTTATGGTACTGGATGAGATTCAAAGTGAATAGTAGGGTAAAAATGGCTTCGGCTACAAAGAGAGGCTCCTTTTCAATGGAAGCTATCTGAGTCCATACCATGACAGGAAGAACAATAATAAGCATCGCAGAACCGACTATCATGAATACGTGATATCTTTTTTTGTTACTTTCAAACATTTCTCATGCCTCCCCTGAAATAAATCAAATTCATCTAATTTCGGTGGATCGAATTACATGAGCGCATAGATCCGACAATATGGGTCAGGAATTCCGGGGACACGATACTATTTTCGCCTTATTTCTTAACTACGCTTAAACCGCCGCCAGAGTATCATAGCCATCACAAATGACCAGAAGGCGAACGGAGCAGGAATAACCGCCGGTATACTAATAATCGCTCCCCATAAACTCGAGACAACAGCGGTCGCAAGACTTATGCGAACCCACCGCTGCTGTTTCTCAGGCATTCCCGCTCGGTTAAAGTACTCCGCCCAAGCATATGCGTATCCTGGCGCTGCCATCAGCCCCAAGTAGAATGGCAGCACGATCATTAACTGAAAAATATTCGGACTATCAACTCTCTTAAAGGGAGGAAAATCGGAAATGACTGGAATCACCAGCAGGAACGTCAAAACAGGCGGGATAAGATACCAGTAGGATAACCGGGATAGCGGCGGGCTTTTCAGAAGCAACCACGCGCCAATGCCTGAGAGGAGAAGTCCCCAGGTGATGTTCGCGGGAATGTTTGTATAGCCTGTTGAAAACAGCAACCACCAAAAGTTCAATCCTAGCAATAACACAAGTCCGCCAAAAATCTTAGATAGCATTCAGCTGATATTCCGGTGACACAACACTATTTCGCACGATTGGCCGAAAAAAACATTGTGTCCCCGGAATCAATTACGAGTCATGAGCCTGAGCGGCAGGGCCCTTCATATTGGCCACGGACGTCGATCGTGGACGTCGTCTTCTTGCCGCGTTCGGTTTGCGTTGATGTCATGCGGCCTTTCATCGAATCGTTCTCATACGTCATGTCACCGCTCGACTTGCTGTTTGCACACACCACGTCAAAGTGAACCGTGTTCCCTTTGATGGAATGCGTTTCTTGGCAATCTTTCTGGTCATCCCGTGTGGGGACCGGGTGAGCATTCGTCATGCACTGGGAGGAGTTGATCGTCATTCCCAGGCCCTGACCGCGGGCCCCGATTTTCATCCCGCCCATCATCCGCTGCATCATGGCTTTCTCTTCCGGCGCCATCTGTTCCATTTCCTGCATGGCTTTCTCCGCCTCTTCCCCCATGCCATCCGCTTGGATCACCATGGTCATCGACCATTGGCCTTCTTTAATCCCCTGCGCTGCGCTCACGGTGTTGGCAAGCATGGCCGCCATCGCTACCGTCGCTATCGCTGCCGTAACCCACGTGGCTCGCATGTTTCGCTCCTTGTGTTATGTGTCACAATGCTGAGGCGGCCAGATGGCCCAGCCAGAGAGCCGCCAGCCCCGCAGCGAGGCTGCCGAAGAGGTTCACGCCGGCCAGCGCCAGATCGCCCTTCTGGATCAGCTGCCAGCTTTCATAAATCAGCGCGGAGAAGGTCGTAAAGGCGCCCAGCAACCCGGCGAACCAAAACAGCCGCGTTTCCTGGGTTAGCCGCTGCTCAGCCAGCGTCCCCAGAAATCCGATCACCAGGCAGCCCAGCACGTTGACCGCCAGCGTGCCGTAGGGAAACCCCGTCCCAAAAACGCGGTGCACCGCCCCGCCCAGCAGATACCGGCCTGCGGTGCCCGCCATCCCGCCCGCCAGCAGGAAGATCCATTTCTGCATGAATACCTCCTTGCGGCTATTCCGGCTTGGCGAGCTTGAATGCAGTATAGCTGAGGTAGGCGCCCAACGCGGCCGCCAGCCAGCTGTACCATGCCGGCACAGACCAGCCGCCGATGACGGCGTCCCAGCCCAACAGCAGCCGCAGTAGATGGAGGAGGCTGACCAGCCCGAAAATAACGCCTGCGGTTCTCAGGAAGGCTCTAGTGCTCATCATCAGGATTGGCCATTTTCTTCAAGACCATGGCGATGGTGGCCACGTCAATACTGGCGCTTTTCATCAGCGCAGCGGCTTGCTTGACATCATCCGAATCGATCGCATCCATGAACTCATCGACCTTGTCGATGCGGGCGAGCTGCTCCAGCACCAGCGTTCCCTCAAAATCGCTTTCGTCCATTACGAAGCGCTGCGGGACTTAGGTGCTAGAAGCAGGCGAAACGGAAAGATCAGCTGACGGATGTAGGTCCTGAAGACTGAGATTCCGGCGATGCTCTCTTCAATCGGCAGCCGGTCGTCATCAAGGCCCGTCTCCTCAGGATACTCATCATACTTGGCGTACAGGGTGCCGAACATCCGATCCCAGACGGTCAGAAACACCCCGAAATTCTTTTCGTAGTGCCGAGGCTCGACCGAATGATGGATCCGGTGCGACTGCGGGGTCACCATAAAATACTTCAGCAGCCCATAGTTGGTCTTCAGATTGGCGTGGTAGACGCCAGTGTACCAGTGCATCGCCAGCGAGAGCCAGAAGACCTCCGCCACATTCACCTGCAGCATGAACATCGGGATGAAAATGACGGTCTTTGCCGCCAGGTATTCCACGATATGGACCCGGGTATCGGTGAAGAGATTCATTTCGCGCTGCGAATGGTGGATCATGTGGAAGCGCCACAGGAACTCCACGCGGTGCCGCACCACATGGTGGGCGTAGTTCAACGCGTCAAAAATCAAAAACGCGATGACCGCGCGGACGGCGGGCGAGAACCCCTCGAAGAGATGGACGGTTAGAAAGCTAAGATGCCGATCGTAGACCCCATGCAGCCATACCAGGTACAGCGGCAGCCACACCGACCTGAAGAAGGCGTCTGTGTGGGCCCAAAGAAGGTCCTGCACCATGCCGACGGACCATGGCTTCTGCTGCCGGTTGATGGGAATCAAACTCTCCAGCAGAAAGACGCCGAAGACCACCGCGTAGGTCCAGGGATTGAGGTAGGTGGTCTGGACGACCCACGGCACAATCCGGCGAACATCCCAGAGCCAGTCGCGCAGCGGCAGCGGAAGCCCGGCATAGGCCTCTCTGAACCACCCCGCAAGCGCGGGGCCCTGAGCCAGCAGGATCGCGCTCAGCAATGCGGCCGCCGCCGCCGCGGAGATCCACGCTGGCCAGCGTCTTCCGCGGAAATCCGCCGCCACAATATTTTTATTATCCATGATGGACGTCGCTTGCCTCTATTTCGCACGCGCCGCTGCGGGCTGGCGCTTTCCGGCCTGTTGTCCGGAGGTGGATTTGGCGTAGTCCACCATGCCCTGGAAGTCCACGATCACAACCGGCTCCTTGCCGATGACCCAGGCGTCATGGCCTGAGGGCAGCAATGACACATCCCCGGCCTTGCACTCGCGGGTGGCGCCATCATCCATCACGATCTTCAGGGTGCCGGAGACATGATACTGGAAATGCGGCGCCTCGCAGCTTTTGGTCTTCGCGATCGGTTTCACGGATGTCGACCACCGCCAGCCCGGCTCCAGGACAGCCCGCCCGACCACGGCTCCGCCGATCTTGACCAATTCCACGCGTCCCTTATCGAATGTCCGCACCTCATCGGGCGCGCCAAAACTCTTCGCCTCCATCTTCCCCCATCGTATGGCCCTTCTTTTTAGGGTAATGGTTGATCGAGATTCAGTATTTCTATGGTAACCCTTTGAAGAGCAGCAAACCAGCGACTCCGGCGACTGCAATGATCAATGGCTCGGGGACCTTCTTCACCTTCACCAGTACCCCCAAGGTGACCAGCGTGATGAGCGCAGTCGGCACATCAACAATCGCGCGCCTAGCTAGAATGAGACAAGCGCCAGCGATGGCTCCGGTTGCCGCCGCGGTGACCCCTTTGACCAACGCGTGGAGCCACGGAGCCTTGGCGTGTTGCTTGAACCACGGGCTTGGAATCACGACAAAGAGGTAGACCGGCAAAAAAACCCCGATGGCCGCCAGCGTGGCTCCCCAGGCTCCCCGGACCAGATACCCGATGAACGCCACGGTAATCACGACGGGTCCCGGAGTAATCATCGCGACGGCGACGGCGTCCATGAACTGCCGTTCGGTTAGCCAATGGTACTCTTTCACCACCCCGCCGTAGAGAAACGGCACGATCGCCAGGCCGCTGCCGAAGACCATCGCGCCGGCTTTTCCAAAAAATCCCAATAATCGCCAGGCCGTGGCAGGCGTTGGCAGCGCAACAACAGAAAGCGCCTGAGGTCCCTGAAGCGACTTTGGGAGGCCGATTTTCACGATCATGTAGAGCACGCCCGCTGCGAGAAACAGCCACGCGATTTCCGATTGGGTCGCGGCCGTGACGATGGCCAGCACCAAGAAGATCAGCCACAGACTCACGTCCTTCTCTAAGGTCAGCTTCACCAGCTTGTACGCGGCCCGCACGATGATGCCGATGACGGCAGCACCGATGCCGTAGAAGAGCGCCTGCATCCAGGCCAGCCCGCCGAAGCGGACGTAGAGCCAGGAGATGCCCAGCACCATCAGAAATGAGGGCAGGATAAACGCCAGCGAGACTGCCGTTGCTCCGAAGATCCCGGCTCGTACATAGCCAAGATACATGGCCAGCTGCGCGGCGAGCGGCCCCGGGGCCAGCTGTGCCAGGGCGAGGCCATCCAGATAATCCTCTTTTGAAATCCAGCGGCGCGTTTCCACCAGATCGCGCTGCATATAGCCGGCCAGCGCGATGGGGCCGCCAAAGCCGAACGTCCCCAGGTAGAGAAAGTAGCCGAGAAACTCACGGAGAGAACACGTACGAGGGGAATCGTTAGGATTCGACATGATAGATGCGGATCTCCGCGATTTGGTCCCTGTAATGCGGCACCGCGACAAACAGCTCCTGCAGCTCCGGTACGAATAACGAAGTTCGAGCCCCTCGGGCGGTTGGAAGGGTGGCCAGGGTGCGGTACTCGTTGGCGGTGACTTGCTCGACGACCTGGAGCCCGCCTGCTCCGCCTGAGACGTAGATCCGCTGGCGCTGAGCGTCGTAAAAAATATCATCCGCATCACCAACACTGTCCAGTGTTGCCACGAGGGCGCCTGAGGCGGTATCCATCACCAGCAGCTTGTCCGGATGACGGCAGCCGACAAAGAGCCGATGATTGGCCTCATCCATCGCCATCGGGAAGTTTCCCGCCGCCCCTCTGAGGGGCCACGCGGCCACGACCACTCGACGGGCACGGTCAATGACCGCGATGGACGCCACATCGGGCACATTGACAAACATCTGCGAGGCGCCGATCTGAAACGACTCCGGATGGCCCTCGAGCTCGATCTGACCTTCGAGGGTTCCGGATCGGACATCCACCAGTCCCAGCGCGCGGCGATATCCGACATAGAGCCGCTGCTCGTGAGGTTCAAATCGCATGTTATCGGCATCCCCTCCGAGCTGGATCGTTTTTTGGGTTTGCAGTGAGGTCCCATCAAGGAGCCGACACGTACCGTCTCCTCCACTGGCCACGATGAGCCAATTGATCTCGGGCAGAAAGAGCACGCCCTGCGGGTGGCGAAAGCCTGTCAGGGGTAGTTTTGGCTTTCCGGTCCGAAGATCAATCACCTCGACGGTGTCGTTTCCCAAGGCCGCCACAAAGAGCCGCTGACCCTTCACGTCAATGGCCAGATGGTCGATGCGCCCCTTGACGTTTGGGAGCGGGATCGTCTGCAGCAGCCGAAGCGGTTGGAGGGCTTGCGCTGGAGCCTCGGGCGTAAATCCAAAGCCAAGAAGAAGCATGCACACGCAGAATCGTTTCATGTTGGCAAGCCGCTTCAGGAGTTCGTAGTCTTCACGTAGGAGGGTGTCAACTTCCCGTTGAAAGCTGTCAGAGATAACGTCGATTTCTGCCATACATATAAAATCTCACCTTGCCAAGGTTTTCAGGGTCTTGGCATGCCGGCGGTTGACAGTCTTAAGGGCAGTACGAAACCGCACGGCCCGGTATGCCTGCTTTAAACCCTTGATGTTAATTTTCTTCATGCGTAGCATGGCGTTCATCACGCGTTCCGATTTCTTCGCGTCTTTATCCTGCAGCATCTGGCCTTCTCCTGTCAAAACTCGTTGTTGGCGAAGACGGTGCGCGGGCTTGCGGACTGGCGCAGGCGCGTCCTGAGATAGTCCGGATCCCCAGCATAGCGCCGCAACACCGGATCGCGCGATGCCATCATCAGAAAGAGGCGCAGGTAGGCCTTCTCGCTGGCGTGAAACCCGTCCGTCGTCTCCTCATCCGAAGCGCCGGTGGACGCCAAATCTGAAAAATCGAAAAACGCGAATCCGGAGCTCTCAAACAGCTTCGCGAAGACCGCCGGCAGGTCAAACAGGTACTGATAGCGCTCCCCCATGGCCCTCATCTTCTCGTACACGACATGCGCAAACGGCGGCAGAAATCCTACCACATGAATCTTCCGGGCGGCGCATTCGCCCAGCAGCTCGCGCAATTCCTTCACCGCGTCCGGTGAAAACTCCTTATTGTACTCGAACCGGTTCACCCCCCGGTCGATCCGGTCGAACACGTTGGTAAATGTGGTTCTGCCATCCGCATCATCCGGGTTGTCCGGGTCCTTGGCAAAGGTGTAACTTCCGTCGTTCCGAAAGCCGTTGCCGTTGATGATGGCATTCAAGCCGAAGACCGCGCTCGTCTTCTTCTCCAATAGCTCTTTCATGGTGAATTTGCGTTTGAAGTAATCCGCGTAGACGCGATAGCTGGCCCGGTAGGCTTTGGCCGCGCTGGACGGGCTCGATAATTGCTCATCGATGTCATCCTCGGCGCCATGATCATACCGGGCATTGAACCAATACGGGTCCAGCCCGAGGAGCAGCACCTTGGGCTGCCCGGCTGCGGGGATCCTGGCCAGGAACCGCCTGACATGCCTGATGCTGCCGGCTGCGCCGCCGGCGTTGAAAAACACCGTGCCTGGCTTGAAAAATTTTGAGCGAAATTGCATGACCCGGGATGAGCCCAGCGCGATGACATCAGGCCGGCCGGCCAGCACGGATTCCAGCTTGTAATATTTATCCGGATAGACATAGGCCGGGCCATAGAGCACGAGCGTGTCGTTCTGGCGTTGCGCGTCAATCAGCTTCCCCACCGGCACCATCTCGCCCGCCACGACCAGCACGTACGATGAGAGGCTGAAAAAGAGCGCAGGCGGCAGCGCCAGCATCAGCAGCTTCTTCGCAAATAACGCCAGATCGCCCCGCCGGGTGCGTTTGCCCATCTAAAACTGAAAATAGACGAACTGCTCGTTGAAGCGCCCGCCGATCAAAATACCCAGCACCACACCATAATATACAATCCACCGTCGCCATGCCGGCTGCTCCGAGAGCATCTGCCGGATGCTTCCCTGCTGCTGGACCGCGTGCACAACCCCCAGAAAGACCACCAAGGCGACGGCGAGCACAAACTCCCGGGGGCTTAAGCCCAGGCCGGAGAGGCTGGCATAGATGGCGCGCGGGCTGGTCAGGCGCTCAAGGCCGGTGGTGAGATGGGTGGCGATGTAGAGGGCCTCCGGCAGATTCCTGGCGCGGAAGAAGATCCAGGCGAAACAGACGAGGGAAAACGTGACGAGCATCCGGAGCCCCTGGTGCACCCGGGGCAGCCGGTGTAAGCCGGACCATTCAACCATCCGCGCCCGGAGGGCCGCCGTTTGATAGGCAAACAGCAAATACGCGCCGTGCAGCGCTCCCCACACGACATAGGTCCAATTGGCCCCGTGCCACAGCCCGCTGATCAGAAACGTGATGAGGAGATTCGCCTGCCACCGCCATCGCGCGACCCGGTTGCCCCCCAGGGGAATATACAGATAATCCCTGAACCAGGTGGAGAGCGAGATATGCCACCGCTGCCAGAACTCGCGGATCGACGTTGCCAGATAGGGGCGGTTGAAATTCTTCATGAGGTTAAACCCCATCACCTGGGCGGCGCCGATGGCGATATCCGAATAGCCGGAAAAATCGCAATAGATCTGGAACGCGAAGAAGACCGTGGCGACGATCAGCGGCAGACCGGCATGCTCCGCCGGAGCGCCATAGACCCGGTTGACCAGGACCGCCAGCCGGTCGGCGATGACGACTTTTTTGAACAATCCCCAGGCCATGAGCTTCAGGCCGTCGGTGACCCGCCGGTAGTCGAACTGGTGTTTCGCGCGGAATTGGGGGATGAGGTGCTGGGGCCGCTCGATGGGCCCGGCGACCAGCTGCGGATAAAACATGACATAGAGCGCGTAGATGACCGGGTTGCGCTCGGCCTTGTGTTTGCCCCGATAGACCTCGATGGTGTAGCTCATGGCCTGAAACGTATGGAACGAGAGCCCGATTGGAAGGATGACCTGCAGCAGCGGCAGCGGATACCGCAAATCGAGCACGTGGGCGATCCGTACCAGGTTCTCCGTGATGAAATTGTAGTATTTGAAGATCGCGAGCAGGCCGACGTTGGCGGCGATGCTCATGAGGAGAAACAGCGTTCGTCGGCCGCCTTGGCTGCGCTCGATGCAGATGCCGGCGATGTAGTCGATGACGATGACGAGCAGCAGAATCAGGATGTAGGCCGGAATGAAGGCCATGTAGAAGATGCAGCTGGCGGCCAGCAGAAAGACCGCCCGGAATTTATGCGGCAGGAGAAAATAGAGGACCGTGACGACCGGAAAGAAGAAGACAAACTGAACGGAGTTAAACAGCATCGGTTAACAGCTGCGGCAACTGCTGGACAAAGGCCGACCGGGGCAGCACCGCGGTGCAGCCGGCCTCCAGCGCCTGCTGCGGCAGCTCATGCTGAAGGTGCGAATAGTAGCCGATCACCGGCACCTCAGGATGGGCCGCCCGCAGCGTCCGGATCATGGCCACCGAATCGCCGCGCGAGAGGTTCAAATCGATGAGCACGCGGCTCCACGCGGCTCCGGGGCGCAAAGCGGGGCCGGCATCCGCGGCGAGCGTTAGCCGGGTGCCCAGCTGGGCGGCCATCGTTTCGAATTTCGAGCGGAACAGCAGGTCATCCACGATGGCTAGAATCATTGATCGGCGCCGATGAGCGCCAGCTTCTGTTTCCGCGACTGCTTTTTCAGCCGGCATTCGGCCCGCATGGCGCTCGCATACGAGGCGTACTCTTTGACATACACGACGGTGACCGGCCCGCGTCCGCGCACATATTTGGCCCCTTGGCCGTTGTTGTGGAGTTTCAGCCGGTTGGCCAGGTCGTTCGTGGAGCCGGTGTAGTAGGTGCCGTCCGCGCATCGGACCATGTAAACCCGATACCGGCCCCGCCGTTTCATTCCGTCAGGCGAGTTTTGGGCATGCCAAAACCGGGGAGTTACCGCAGATTCCCCGGCATGTCGGAGGAAGGATCCGGCACGTAAAAGAAGATGCGGCGCTTCTTGAGATACACCAGCAGCCCAAACAGGACCAGCGCGACCAGCACCAATTCCAGGGTCACCGGAGCTTTGGCTTTCGCTGCCTCAAAGCCTTCCAGGAAATAGGTCCGCCAGATCGGCCAGCAGATCAAGGCGATCAGTAAGCCGGTGATCGTGCTGAGCTCCTTGCGGATCGCCCGCCGCCAGTCATAGGTCGTGCTCGCAAACGTCTGGCCCAGCCCTTTGAGCGAGGGCAGCATGCGCGGCACCCGGCGGCAGTAGTCGGCGTACTCAGCGCCAAAGGTGCGCTCCAGGTAGGCTTCTTCCGCGACCATAATGGACTGATAAATGAAGGCAAACAGCGG
>Ga0209515_10003393_pt1 | contig 22928 bp, 1 predicted proteins | sample Subgroupgradi54m_FD_187454 | JGI IMG/M metagenome (GOLD analysis project Ga0209515, IMG submission 187454) | Subsurface groundwater microbial communities from S. Glens Falls, New York, USA - GMW60B uncontaminated upgradient, 5.4 m (SPAdes)... ... | reverse complement strand
CCTCTTCCTCGACGGCTCCAGCGGCCCGTTGGTCCAGTCGACGGATACTCAGCGGGCCTTGAACCTCAGCCCGCCGCCCTCTGCGTCGTTCCACGTGGCCTTGCGGCATCCCCTCTCGAGAACTCCGTGTTCGTCTGGTTGCCGTTAGTGTAGTACACCCCGCACCGCTTGCCAAGCAAAAAAGTTCCCTCGAACGTTGCGTTTTCTTTTACAAACTCCGAGCGTGCATCTGGAAATGCTGCCTCCAGACACCCCGCCGCTTACGAAAACACAATCGCCGACAGCATGGTCATGCGATCTTCGCAAAACGCCACCGCGAACCTCTGCGCACCTCCTTCTTCAGCGGACGCCTGATCGACTCGGACGATGCGGCACAGCCCGACAATCCGAGAAAACGGAAACTGCCGCCGCAGCTCCTCGGGAATCGCAATCGACACCCTGAGGAGCTCTCCAAAGACAATCTGTCCCCCGTCGCGCGTCATGAGGTAGACCCCATCAGCGCTCACGTCTTTGGACTGCGCCACCGCGGAGTATCGAAGCACAGCTCCGCTATACGCTCCTGTGTCCCGGTCAAACGACACGGGCACAGTCAGTCCTACCCGCTGCGACCGACGACGATCGAACGACCGAACGTCCGTCGTACCCCCTGCAATCACAGGTGGTGCCATCACACACCTGCCTTTCCGCCCGACTGGGCTGTTACACCGGAGGAGCGCGAGACCACCACGATCTCCACTGCTCACTCCGAACCACGTGCACCTCCCACTCCACCGCAGAGCGAGAGGAATTCGTCATCACATAGGAACGATCGAGATGAGACGGTCCTGGCCCGAACATCAACGGAGCCCACAGGAGCGGAAGCGCCAGGCGACGCCACGGCACTCGCCGTCGACTCCGACGTGAGGTGGCGTCAGACTCCGGGACATCAGAGGGCTCATGGTCGTTGCCGTCCGGCTCTTGACCACCAGGCTGGCGCCGAGGTGAGGATGACCGGAAGAGGGAGGACGGCTGTGCGGCCCTCCAGAGGACGAATCCGATGAGGGCAAGACCAAAAGCGGGCGCGAAGCGGACGGCGAACTCACCGAGCGTGGTCAACAACGAAGGAAGCGAAGCGAAAATACCATGGAACCAGGCCAGAGCTAGGTATATAGAGGAAGCGAGCGCATGAGCAACGAATTTCCACGGCCCGACGCGAAGGAGACCGGCGTTGATCTCAAACGGTCGGAGTGCGGCGCCTGTTGCCTGCGGCCCGCCTCCACCTCGTTTACCGAGCGTTGGCTGGGTCTGAGTGCGCCGACCACGATTTGGACCCTTACTGAATTGGCGCTTCACGAACGTCGCAACGAGATACACCCCACTGGTGTTCATGATGAACGGCTCAGAGACTTCTTCGATGGACTGGAGCTCAAGTCGCTCCGTCTTCACCATCTGAGCCAATTGGTTAGCGATGCGGATCACCTGCTGAATCGCGCTGTGCTTTCCTCCTTTGTCGGTAGACTCGATGACCACGAACCGGCCTTCGTTGCGCAGCGTCTCAAAGGTGTTGATGATAAACGGTATGACTGTCCAGGGATGCTGCGTGTTAGACATCCACGAGACAAGCTGCTTGGCAATCACCACATCAATGGAGTGAGCAATGGGTGGCAATTCCTCAATCCGTCCCTCCATGAACCGAATTCGACTGCCTTCTCGTCGCCTCCACCACTTCCCCCACTCAACGGAGGCTTGATCCGCATCAACCGCCAGATAGAGCCGATCCAGAATCCCTCGAGCTCGATCCGCACGTTCCAGTTCAGTGAGGAGGCTTCCTGTCCCCGCGCCTGCGTCGACAATGATTCGGTCGCTGTCTCGAATTGGCAGGTGCTTCACCAATTGCATCCCATCCCATCGAGCCAACAGGTCGGACGTCTCAGCAACTTGACCGTTGATCATGTCAAATCGGTGCTTCCCTGCTTCCCGAAGACGCCTGAGGTCCGCGATCATCGCTTCACGCACCACTGCAGACAGAAGAAACGCCTGGACTTCGTGATTGTGCTTCCAGTTTGAAGCGAGGAGTGCCCAGGAGTCCGGGCTCAGAAGTCGCCCCAGGACGGCAGGAATACGCATCCCATGCAACCGAAACGTCGTCTGATCATCCTCAGCCTCTGGAGGTATGGGCCCAAGGATGTGTCGGTAGAACGCCACCAGTTGGTCCATATCGTCAACCGGAATACCTCCCTCTCGGGTGACAAAACGTACCCGTCCTGCCAGCGAAAGAGGAAATCTGGGATCATCCAGCGGATGCGGCCGTGACAAGAACCGAAGTTTCGGCGGGTGCGCTCCGAATCCAGATCTCTGTCGAATCATCCACCGGGCCAGCGCGAGCAGGCCGACTGCGAGCAGCCCGAAGCTTGCAGCCTGTAGCCCGAAGCCGGTCTCCTGGCCCGCGCAGCCGGAAAAGCCGAGGGAAAGGGTCGCGATGATCGCCAGGGGATGCCGCCCGAGCCAACGAGTGAGACGGCGCCAAGGACGATAAGCGTCTTTGGGCGGCGCGAGCGTCGCCAGACGGGCACCTTCCCAGATCTCGCGCGCCTGCGACGTGAAAGAGAAGTTCTCGGCTTCGTGATAGAGAAGGTCGGCAAGGTGCTGCATCGCAGCAAGAACATCGACCGTAAGAGGGTAAATCTCTCGGCGCCAGACATGCATCGGCTCCAGCCATTCTCTTTTCTTGCGCTGCAGATCCTCAGCATGGCGTTCCATCACCTGGTGAAATCTCCTTGACCCCATAAGGGCGGCAAATCGGAGATCATTACGCACGACCTCGATCGAAGCGTGAGAAAATATGGTCTTGAACGCCGGATCAGCCAGTCCGGCATTCCCTAACGCCAACTCGAACAATTCGTGGATGAATAGCACTTTCGCGAGAGGATCGTCCATCGCTTGTGCGAAATAATAAATTCCAGGGCCCAGGAGTTGCCTGAGCTCCTTGGCAACAGGGTCCGTAGCGGCCCGCGATTGTTGAATTCTCTGCCATAGATGCTCATTGACTGTAAACATCTCAGAGCGTTGAGCTAATAGTGGGAAAGCCGTATCTTCTACTCGCCTCGCACCTAACCGGAGCGCTAATTGCCCGGCGGACATCAAGCGCAGCTCCTCGAGATCTCCTAACTGGGCGATCCGCTGCCATGCATCGCGCACAGCGGCCTCGAGGCGATTGGCCCGCCGCGCCAGCCAGTGCAGGCCAAGCGCAGCCGTTGTCATGAACCCAACCGCCACCACCCATCCGCTCAGCCCACTGCCCTGGCCCGCGCAGCCCGAGAGCCCTAGGATGCTCGCGGTCAACATCAGCAGCACGAGCCGATGCGACGGCGCGTGACTGCCAGTTGATGGGTCTTGGGCCGCCGCGCCCGGCTCCTCGTCATCGAGGGGAACGCTCGCCTCCCATCTTCGCATAAATTCTTGCATCTCCAAGCGCAACGACCGCTGCCATTGCCAGTGTTGGACCATTCGATGGATCCAGAGCAGATGTAAAACTGACTTAGCCCATATGGCACAGCCCACGAGGAACAGGGTCGTTCCTACATTGAGCGCCAAGGTGATCAGATCATGGGTGGCACCTATATACTGCCAGAGGGCTCCCAGCAGGTCGATCGCACCGCCCCATGCCAGTACTTCAGCACCGAACTCACCCCGATCCCGTAGTCTCGCAAGTACTGCGGTCACCAGCTCACCGAGTCGAAGTGTTAGGGTGTGGTGTAACTCCGGTTCTTTGAGACTCGCAGCCAGCATCTCGTCATAGCGCTTCCTTATGATCTCCTTGGCGGCCGCGCTGAACATCGCGTGGAAAAGCCACGCACAAAGAAAGGATAAGGAGGCGTTCCAAATCGTGGGATCGCGCCCTAAGCTCAAGAGAGTCGTCCTTATCGTTTGAATACCGGAGGCCAGGAACTGTAGGCTCGAACGATCCACTCCAAGAGCCGCAATCCAAAATCCAAAATGCGCTGTTGTCCAGAGGCTCATCGGCTGGCCCGTGCAGCCGGAGAGGATCGTCAGTAGCGGGGTGAGGATCAGGAGTGGCGCGATGGACTTCAGTCCCTGCACCAGGTGTGGCGACCTGGATGACGGACCTCCTTGCCCAGTAGGATAGTAGAGCCGCCGCGCCAGCAGCGATCCGAGGATGCCACCGAACAACGATCCGAGGATATCCAACATTCCGCGAGCCACGACAAGCGCGCGTGTGGCCGAACCGGGATTGAACACGTGGATTAGTAGCTCGAGCGTCGCGACCACGAACGCAACCCCGGCAGCCACCCATCCCACGAGCGAGCCGACCGACCGCATGTCCCACGCCTCTTCCCTCTCTTGCTGAGGCTCTGCACTGGCCCTGCGTAACGCCGTCACAACCGCCCGAACCGCACTGTCGGCAAGTAACAGCAAGTACCATGCGGCCACGGCAGTGGGGGCACTGAGCAGATCGTTCAACCCGTGTTCGAGGAAGCCGAGTGTCGTGCCAGGATCCAGGAGGTACGTTCCGAGCAAGAATCGCCACAGCCCAAAGACCGTCAGACTGCCTGCCACGAGCACCGAAAGGGTTATGTGGGCGGTCGGACCGAACCATCGACGGAGTTGTTGCCACGCGTCAAAAAGCTGATGGCTGAGTGTCGCGACCGGCGACCGCCACGCAACCTGCAACCCATTCGCCACGAGGGTTAGACGCGCTAACAGCGCGCCCTCCGGTCCTTCCCACCCATGCTCACGAATGACCTGCTCAAGCCAGTGCAGTGTGGCCGCTTGATCCGCTCGACTGAGCGGCGTCTGAAGGCGCGCACGGTATTCGGCCTCGAGCGTGTGGGCAAACTGCCGGACCTCATGTGCTCCTTCTGGCGCAGACCGATCGGCAAGTCGATCGAGCAACTGGAGCAGCTGACGGAACATCGCTCGGTCAAATCGCAATAACGCTGAGAGACGCTCTGGCGCTATCTCGTCCGTCTTGCGATACAGCGCCCATCCTTCCGCCAAGACATGGCGATCAGCAACACGCCGCTCGACAGGCTGCGCCCACGCACCCGTCCAATCATGCTGTTCGTGGATGGATTGAGGAAAGAGACACCAACCGTCCTGAGAATGGTGGACGAGCGTTAAGCCAACCATGTCCGGCGCCACTACTGAGACAGGCAGTTGAGCCTTCGAGACGATCAGGTACGTCCCGACGGGGATCACGGCCAGGGCGTCCTCATAAATCTGTCCGGTCACACTGAGCTGTCCCGCATCTCCCGGGGTCCTCACCAAGATAGCCGCGGTCTCACCGGGTTGAATGGTAGGGTGCCACATCGAGCCGACGTATGCACTTTGGTACACATACGTCACGCCATCTCGAGTCCGATTCGCCACCCATGCGTGATCCTCGATGGCTCGGACCTCCTCCAGCGGATACACCACCCGCCTCTCCCCAGCCCCCAATGGCTTGTAGGTTAATCGTCCATCCCGCCACTGATACCCTGGATCCACCATGTTGACCGTGGTGAGATTCGGGAAGATCGTTTTGAGCTTGAGTGTGTGCAGCGCGCCCGTGTCATCCCCTCCGGCAAGATAGTCGAGAGTGTGCACGCGAGCTCTCGCTTCACTTTCTGGGAGCGTTGAGCTGAAATCTACGCTGGACCCGTGAAGCGCCTGTTGGCGCACTGCGCCGGTTTCGCTGCCGTCTGGTCTGCGGCCATCTTCGGGAAGGTGGACCATACCCTGCTCGCTGGCCGGGCCATCCCGATGGAGACCGATCCTCCTGCGCAGCACCGAAAGGATGCCGCGACTTGAATGGCCCAAGTACGCGAGTCGGCGATCACGCGGCTGCGCGCTAGGAACGACCCATCCAATACTCATGAGCAGCTCTCGTCGCTCGGGATTCGGCCACGCGAGCAGCGTGGGGTGATCCGTCCAGACGACGGTCCAACCGGTGTCGTGCTCGAAGCGACGGATGAGCGCGCGAAGCCGCGGCTCCATGCGAACAGGGTCTTGGGCAATTTCGTTGGCGTGGATACCGTAGCGCCGACTCTGCTTGCTGACCAGCCAACCATCATCCATTTCCATGAGATGCGGCAGGAAGAACAGGAAACTCGCAGCCATGCTCACGAGAATAAACGTCACCAGAGCAAGGATCCGATTGAGCTCCTCGAAAGCCAACAGCGGGTCGTAGAGCCACAACCACAAGGGGATGAACAGGTTCCCCCAGTCAACGCCCAAGACAAACTTGTTGAGGACAGCGCATGCGACACCGCTCACAGCTGTTGCGACCAACCCAAGGATCGCCAGTACGGCGTGGTCTGAGGTCAACAAGGGTCGTTGGAGCGCTTCGGCCGACCAATTCACCCACCTATGGCCAAGTGCCCGCGTCATTGAGATGCGTGGCAGCGTGATCTCATGGGCGGCAATGAACCGTCTTGACGCAGTCCCGATGGCGTCGCGCGCTGCCCCGGCTTCCGACCCTGAGCCACCCAGCCCGCGGCTGCTGGATGGGTCCGAAGGACCGTGCTGAGACTTGAATAACGCGGCGTGCCACAGAGCCGTGATGACGACGTAAACGAGAGCTCCGAGCCAATGCAGTGCGAGATGCGCGGCTGCGAAGTGATACGTGGGGATGAACAGCGCGATGATCGGGTGGGCCACGGAACAGATGGTGGCAACGCTCACTGCGATCAGCATCGTTTCCAGCAGCGTCGTAGTCCTGAACCGCTGAACCGCATACCGCGCTACCGCCACCAGCGCGGCCATCGCGGTCGAGACCAACGGCACGATGAAGAACGCTTCCGTCCACCCGCTCCACGCAGGCCATAGCCTCAGCGTCACGACCATCAAGAAGATGAAACCAAACCCCGGCCCTGCGGACCCGTGGACGTACAGCACCGCTCCGTTACCCGTGAGGGGTCGACTCGTAGTCAGGTGCGCTCGCGCCACTGCCCACTGCCGTATCGCGCGATCACGAATCGGCTGCAGCCACGGCCAGCGGCCGCCGGAGGGTGGGGTCGCAGGCGTAGGCTGACGGATGAGCATCGCCCGGTCGACGTCCACGACGACATCCGCCGTCCGCCGCAGAGGATGCGTATACCACCCTTCGTGCCAAAAGACTCTGATCAACTGCCTCACCGTGCCAAGGATGGAACGACCACGCTCACGAACATCACGAATGATGCTGTCGGCGACCCGGTGTAGGAGAGGTCGCTCCACATAGACGCAGAGGTCTGGACGGGGAATACCGAGCAGCTCCCACCCGAAGACATGGTCGATGAAGAGCACGTCCGCCGGCTCAGTCCGCACGGTCTTTTCCGTGGGCCTACCTGCGACGAAATCCCACTGGGGCTGGTCGATTGCCCGGCCAGCCAGCAGATCTCCGATATGCCCTACCAGTTCATTCATCACACGACTTGCCCAGCCCCAGAGCCTTAACGACCGACGAACGGCCCGATCGATGAGGTAATTGTCGGTCGCCATGACTGACGTGGTCACTCCCATACCTTGCAGGACACCACCTGTCCGATCAATCAACGTCGTCTTCCCCGACCCCATGGAGCCTGCGACAAATACCACATACCGTTTCCCTGGATGTAGTCGCACGCGCGCAGCAATCAGCTCGGCGAGTTGCTCGGGAGCGGGCGTCTCAACACTCGGTACCGCACCCCAGAGGCCATCGACCGGTGCGTGTGGGCCCAGGACCGCGGCCACAAGAGCCAACAACCACGGCGCCATGGCCCAGCCGGAGGCGTCGAAGTGAGAGAGGCCCCACAAACTTAGAAGAGTGCCGCAGGTGATGAGGAGCTTTTCAGCAGAGACGGTGAAGCGGAGGCGTTGCCAGAAGGTCGTGCCGGGCGCACCGGGGTAATGGAGGGCGTGCCAGAGAATGCGCAGGAAGATCGCCAGGCCCCACAGCGGTGGGCTGAGCGTCAACGGCGAACCGACAAGAATCGCCTGGGCGATACTGCCAATCGCCAGCACGAGGGCTTGCGGGCCGGATTCCACACCCATCGGCGCGAGGACGTTGCCGACAACACTGCCATGGCGCTCGGCCAGGTCGTGGTACCAGGGCACCAGCTTCGGGATCCGTCCGCCTGGTTGATTGCGGAGTGCGGATTGCGGAGTGCGGAGTGAATCGCTTCGCACCGCGCCGACTTCGGCAAAGCGGCCGCCGGCAGCTTGACGTTGGAGGGCGGGAATGTTATCCTTGCTGACACCAAGGAGGAGGTTCCTTAGATGAAAGCCCGCTCGCTGGAGAAGTTGATAGAGGTGGACCTGGAGATTTGCCACGGTAAACCCTGCTTCGTCGGCACCCGGATTCTTGTGGCGGACATTCTTGAGCTGCTTGGCGCTGGTGTGTCGCAGACCGAAATTACGTCCAAGTATTTCCCCCGCTTGCGGCAGGCCCACATCCGGGCGGCGCTGCAGTACGCGGCGGTGCAGTTGAGCAACCGCGAATTTATCGCCTTCAGCCACTCCTAACCTGCCGTGCGGCTGCTGCTTGACGAAAACATTCCGAAGCCAACCGAAGACGCGCTGCGCGCGTGGGGGCACGACATCCTCCATGCCCCCACGCGCACGAAAGATGACACCCTCGCCAAGGTGGCCGAGGTCAAGCGGCTGATCGTCGTGACGCGTGACGGCGACTTCTTGAGCTTCCTGCCTTCGATGCGTACGGGCATCATCGTCATCCGCATCCATCCCCCCGTAGCTGAACCAATCACGCAAGCGCTCAAACGTCTCTTTGAGGCGCACCGTCCGAAATGGTTTCGAGGCAAGATCGTGATCCTTCGGCGCGAAGGCTACGAGCTCGTCCGGTAACCCCGTAGGCCGCAGCGTCCAGACCAGCCACGCCGCGCTCGCCAGTAGCAACAGTCCCCACACCCACGGCCAGGCCGGATGCGCTAGCACCGCCGGATCCAGCCACGCGAGGATCGCCGGCAACGTCAGCACCCCCACCGAGAGCTTTCCTCCCGGCCCGCGGCCGCCAGAGCGAGTGCGGAGTTCGGAATGCAGAATGTGGAATGAGTCGGATGCGTCGGGCACCTTGACAGTCGAGGGAGAGGCCGCTATAGTTGGAGCGTGTGATCCCGATGAAGCGAAACGGAGCATCTCCACAACCACCGCAGCCGGCGCCACGAGGGTGGAAGGCCGAGTATGCTTGGGCGTTTGCCCACTATCCTGAGTTGGCGAAGCGCTATCCGAATCAATGGATTGCGTTCGCTCACCATCGAGTCCTCGCCCATGGGAAGGCCCTGATGACGGTGTTGAGCCAAGCTCGGAGGAAAGTCCGCGAGCGCGAGATTCCCCACTTGTTTGTGGAGGGGGGAATCCACGTGTATGCGCATCGCGCTTGACCTGCACCGCCGCATTGATCTTGACGCGCTCGAGCACGGACACCCCCTCTTCGCGTATCGCTGTTTTGCCCACCTGCGGTTTCGCTTGCCCAACGGCTGGAGTGGGGATCTCGTCGCGATTGTCGATACGGGTGCGCCCTTCTCCGTCATCCCCGCCACGGTCTGGAAACCGCTCCAGGTAACCTCCCTCTTCCCCTCGGCCCTGCGTGGGATTATTCCCAACACGACCGCGATGATTCCTGCTCGCCTGGCCACGGTGCACGCGGTGGTGACCGATGAGCGCCACGTCTCTCCCGAACTCGAATTGACGGCGCTGCTCGCCGATGAGCCCGATGTGCCCCTGCTCTTGGGGTGGTCCGGCTGTTTCGACCGCGCCACTCTCACCATCGACGGCGCTCAGCAGCGCGCCTCGCTGGATTTCTGAACCTTCTCTCGCCCCTTCGCTTAGCATCGTGGTGAACCGAGCCTGTTCCGTTGCGGCAAACGGATCGCCATCCTGGTAGACGCTCAGGAACCGGCTACCCCCGCGCGGTGTCGGCCCGCGGCCGCTGTCTGACGTACCCACGGCGTCGGCTTCGGCACCGCCGACCCAGGCTTTCGGATCGTTGCGCAGACTCCATAATGTTGGACCGTGATCCCCGGAAACGACCTCGTAAATCGCGTTCCTCCCTTCTCGACCCACCCTTCGGACATGCAGACTTTCTGCAAGAAACCGTTCTAAGAGACGAATGACAACCTGCACCTGAAACGCCGGTCGCTTCGTACCCGAGAACCACCTGACACTCAACGGAACGGTTCTCCATAGCAGGGTCTCCCGCAAGGCGGCCCGCAGCTTCGCCCACGCTCTGAGGGAGCCCCGCCGCCAGAGCTCACGGGTCAATGAATTCTCAAATTTACGAGCCTCTGGATACCCCAAGGCTGTCACAAACTCACTGAAGCTGTGCGGAAGACCGACATCCGCTGCTACTTCGTCTGGTTCCTGGAGCCCTAACTGTGTGACGTCTAGGTTGGCAAGATCCTCAACCAGGCGTTGCCGTTGCTCTTCAGAATTTGTCTCTTCAATGGCTCGTAAGACGTATCCTAACGAAGCCTCCGTATCCTGCTGCGGATCATACGCGATGTCAGGACGCCCTAGTCTGCTCGCTGTATCCGGATAGAGCTCGCGACCAAGCGCTTTCTTGATTCCCCACAGGTACAACTGCCGCTTTGTGAGAGGTTGTGACCGCGCCTGCGACGCCGGGAGAATCGTACCGTCCAGATCGTCGTGGAGGTACCTATGAATGATCACCGGGAGGAGTTTGGCTAAGATCCGGCTGTCGGCAAACCGAATCCGGTCTTGAGGCAAGTAGTGTGGCTTGTCGTCTTCGAGATGCAAAGCCACTCGCAGCATAGTGAGGAACAGCACATCGCCCGGCTCTGAGAGGGCCTCAATGGTGTGCAAGTTCTCGACAATCTGTTCCGTATCTTCCAAACCGGCTCCTTCAGTCACCGCAAAGGCGAGCGCATCCTCGAACAAGCCGCGATTATCCGCGAACCGATCTGCGGTGACCCGACGCAGTTCATTGATCAGCGCGATCCGCTGGCTTGCATCCGGCGTCTGATCGAACGGGATATGCTGACGCACGAACCTGAAGACCTCCAACAGTTCCTGGTCATACAGTCCTCGCTTCTTAAAATATTCGACCATGTGTGTCATCGGCACAAACAACGTGGATGCGAAGATCGTCATCGCATAGCTCTTGAAGGACGGGTCTTTCTCAAGTGCCTGCAGATCGACGGTGCTCAGGAAATATTTCCATGGCTCACCGGTCCCGATCTCCTCAGGTGTAAATATCCGAGATTCTTGTTGCAGGCCATGGCGATATCGAACGGTTCCCCTCAGCGCCTGGCGCTCGTCTTCGGTGAGAGCATCCGTGGTATCAATCCATACCGCGGTCAGATACGGATTCTCTGCGAAGGCTCGCAGCGCATCGTCACGTTGGCGCTCATTGGCCCAGACCTGCCGCAACAGCGGCACGACACCATCCGGCCCCAGCGTACGGCACTGGTTGAGGAACTCGCGGTAGTCCTTGGCACCATCGACGCCACGGGTTTCCCGTGGGCCTCGCCTACCCGGCAAGCGGCCGCCAGAATATGCGGAGGGGAGCCGCACAGTAGTCGCCACCCACACCTCGGAGGTGTGGCGCTCAAAGGTGTGAGTTCGGTTGATTGTGACCCGTCGTCTGGTCCACGTCACAGGATCGGTCTCGAGGGTCTGGAACGGCTCGATGTAATTTTTCTCGATCCCGAACGTTGACAAGGTCGGATAGCGTTGACTGATGAGTTCTGGATCGGCCGCCCAGACTTCCATCCCGTGAGCGTGAGCCCATTCCACGAGCTTCTCGATCGCCTGCCGTCTCCAGACATCCAAGAACTGGCTCTGGCTTGGTGGGATCTTTCTGGCAAGCTCCACGTAGCCATCCGCTGGCTGGATTTCTTCAATGAGCAGCACGAAGCGCCCGTCGTCCGTGCGGTAGCGCTCAACGACGAGTTGGCCAACCGCCCCCCGCCCGGGCACGACGAGCCCCACGGGATTATGTTGAAGCGCTTCGAGCTCAGGGAACTGTGCCGCCCATGCGGGATCCGGGTAGATCTCGATCCGGTTCTCTGGGGCCGATGGGACGATCTCAGCAAACCTGAGGTACGCCTGCGCTTGACCATATCGAGGTCCTGCTGACCAGTTGATCACCCCATGTTGCTCGAGCCAAACTTGAAGATCAGCATCCAGTCGATCGTCAGCTAGGAAGGATACTGTGGCTTCAATAGGTGTCGTGTGGTCCTCAGAGCCTTCTGGGGGTGCTGGCTTGCCGCGACCCTTGAGCTTATGGTCCTTCGCGCCGCGCATCTCAAGACCCCACTCGTTGAGGAATGGTGGTGTTGGCCGTCTCCCGATCGTGGTGTGGGGTCTCAAGGGTGCTAACCCGTCCAGGTCGGCAGCCCGGCGGGTCTGCGCTCGCACCTCAACGAGAGTGCGAACCTCGGATGGTGGCGGCTCGTCGGGCACCACAGCGTCGGCCCCATCGTTCATCCTGGTGGCTTCGCGACGACCTTGCTGTGCCTCATCGGTGGCACGGCCCGATGTCATCGCATCGGTCCCAGGACCGAACCCCCAGCGCTTCCACGCCGCCTGAAACCAGGGGTCCTGTTCAATGACGTGCGGACCCTCGGCAAGGACTCGTTGGAATAACGTGATCGGAGCGTTTGGCATGCGACTCTCGAGCTGATGAATCAGTCGGGGGTAGAGCGTTCCAATCTGTTCTCCCATGCGCTCAAAATTCTCCTCGATCCAGCTCCGGCTGAGCTGGTCAATGAGTTCGTTTCGTCGGATCTCGTCCAGATCCGCGAGGCTCCCCCAACGGCCTTCCGTCAGCGCCTTGGTCGCTGGGTGTCGAACGTACAACTCAAGATGCTGCTGGCGCAGCGTGTCGCGCTCCTCTCCTTCAGGATTAAAGAACACATGGAGCGCCTGAAGTAGCTCCTCGTCAGGGAACAGCCCAATCAAGGGGTCGTCTTGGGCTATGAGCCGCATACTGTCAAAAAAGTACGCGGCGCTGTACTCGAACGACTCCTCAGTAAAATTGAATCGGCCGCTGGAGTAGGTATCCAGGAGGTCCGCCATCGCCTGATACTCCATGAGGGCTTCGACACGAGCTGGGGTTAAATAGGCGAGTGCGATCTCGACAAGCGATGCCTGCGGCACGACCATAGACTCCTCAGCGGCTTGGGCCACCTGGCGCAAGATCGGTGTGCTATCAACGCCCAATGACGTCGCGGCAGCTGAGGCCCAGCGCAGGAACTCGCGACGCGACATCAGCAGCAGCTCCTCCGGCTGACCCTGCTGCTGCGACGCTCGAACACGCCGGTTCGCAGCCATAACGCGGCGGATCACTCCGCGGAACCACCTGACGTTCTCCTTCTCGGCCTGAGCTGAGTGGAGGAGAGAAGTGTCCCTAAATGAAGCGTCCCTATTCTTCAGGAGGCTCAGGATCGTGAAGAGTGCGCCAAGGGCGGCGAGCAGTGAGCCGATCACCAGCGGTAGAACGGTATCCGACGAATCGATCTGGGTCAGGCCGATGAACGTGGGTACGCCTGGCAAGGCGCCGCCCCAGAGGATACGCAGGCCCGTCAGCAGAAGTACTAACCCGAGCAGCCCGCCGCGGCCCAACCAGCCTTTCCAGTACAGCGGCTCCTCGGGGAGGTTCCGGGCCCGATCGCCGACCCGACGAATCGCCACGGGGATGGTGACGTGTTGGTGTTCGGTAAGGTAGGCGGCCAACAATCCCGCGACCCAGGGAGCCGAGTAGGACGTGCCTCGAAGCCTGCCCGAGGGTGCTGCGACAAACACGTGTGGGCCGTAGTTCGACCACGACCCGATCCGACCCGTCGCAGGATCCCACGAGGCCACGGTCAGGACGTTATCCAGCGCATCACGCAGGATGGGATGGAACCCGATGTCATTCCCCGCCGATGTGACAAACACGACACCTTGACGGCCCATGCGCCTGACCCAATCAAGCGGCAGGAATCCTTGCACATGGAACGTCTCCTCGTTGTTGGCGAGACTGACATTGACGATGCAGACCTCATCAGGATGTTCCGCCACGATCCGTTCAATGGTCTTCAGCGCATCGGCATGGCTGACCTGATCCCTATCGATCCGCTCGATCGGCACACGAACGCCTCCCAGCGCCTCGTCAACGCGCCGCTCCCCCTCCTCTCCATGACTGAGGCGATTCGATTTCTCACGCGCGAACCGGTCGAGCAGGATGATGCGCACATGGGGCTGCCCAACTCGCGGCCTGGACAAGACCGGTTCAGGATGTTGGAACCTTTGCTGATGGTTGAGATAGGCCGGCATAAACTCCTCTGTATGACGTGAGATGTGCCCAAGGTACTCGGCCGCCAGCGCCCGCAGCTTGGGATCAGGGTCCTCATCGACACGTTCCATGAGCGGTTCGGCGGCGTGCTCTTTGCGCAGAGCGAAGAGGAGGGTCATGGCCACATGCCGTACCCCCACCGAGGGATCCCGCAAGAACGGCTCGATGGCTACCGCGACCCGGTCGTAGCCGGAGGGCTCGAGACGCCTGCGGTTCGTCAACTGTTCGAGCAGGCGCATGAGCCCATACCGGACATCCGGATCGCGGTGAGAAAGCGCCTGACACGTGGCATCGATCAGCCTCTGAGGGACGGGCGAACGGTGGTGAAGGAGCATGGTCGTCAGCGCCTCCACCTCGTCCACGGTGCGGATCGTCTCCAATTGCGCCACGAGATCGTCGTCGCCAGGTGGATGCAGCGTATCTCTCCGTCCCACCTGTCCGCCGCGCCGATGGTAACCTCTGACCTCGCGATCATCCTGCTGCATGCCGGCCGGCCTGGCGCGCTGCCCTGACAGCGACCCGATGGTCACGTGCGGGTGGAGACGGTCTGGGTGATATTTCTCCAACTGCGCTTGGAGCTCATGGAGCGTGTGGATATCGCGCCGGCGTGGGGACGTTTCATTCGGGGACACTGTATCCTCCAGTGCATACGTCCAACGGTCACCCGCCCACTCGGCTGGAAAGATGATCTGGTGTTCGCCCGCACGGCGGCTCAGGCGCACCACAACCCCAGGGTAGATCCCCTGGACCGGCTCCACCGTCATGACGTGTCCCTTGCTATTGAGCGATGCGGCCAGCCGTTCCAGCATCGGCTGGGCTGGTTGTTCGGTGAGCGCCTGCTGGCCGGCCCTAAAGCGAAAGATCGCGGGGAATGCTGCTTTCAACCCCGTCGCGATGTGGATCGACGCAAAACCATCTGGCTTGAGCAGCCGATGGACCTCTTCCAGCGCGAGCAGCGGATCCACGCAGAACGCCCACGTCGCCGTGGAGAGCACGAGATCAAACGACTGATCTGGAAAACGGGAAAGATCCTCTGCAGCCACGCCCGCATGAGCATGCACCCCCGCCATCTCCTGGCCGTAAGGGATAAGCGTTGTGCCGTGCAGCTCGACCGCATCACCAAAACGCGCCTTGAGCTGTTGCAGGAACCGCCCCTCTCCCATGCCGATGTCGAGAATCCGCACCGGGGTGCGTGCGTTGGCTCCGCGAGCGGTGATGATCTGCTGAATCCGCCCCTCCCAATCGATCCCATGCTGCTGGCTGTACTGCACCAGATCCTCTCCCACGTCAAACCCTTGCCCCCACTGACGGCTGGTCTTCTCCAGCCATTGCTGTTGGTCGATCATCGCTTGGAATCGGCTGTCGCTCGTGACGCGCGTCCGCTTGGTCTCGTGAATCGTCGCCTCTGGGAGCAACCGCCCCTGGGTCGCCACCTCGAGGAAGTAGGTGTAGGGGGTGTAGGCGACGCCTTCCGCATCGAGGCGCGGGGTGCCGTCGAGGGTGAAGAGCTGGGGCTCATGCATGCCACGGAAGCGTTCCTGTATGCGGATGAGTATCGCTGTGTCATCTGTATGCGAGAGCATCTCCTGGAGAGACCCGATACGCGTCTTGACACTCTCGTCACCGAGAAGTATCCGTCGGGATATCTCTCCACGCTCGAGGCGTTTCATCTGATGGGTAAAGATGCTGGTGTCACCGACCAGCCGCTCGGCCTCTAGATATCTACCGGGCAATTCCCTCGCTTTCCTGAAGAGACTGAGCCGAAGGCCAGCAGCCGGACCAGGAGCATCTTTCGGAAAACCCACATTCCCAACCTGTGAAATGGTGTGTCCGTAGTAGATGGCCCTTCCGGGAATTGTCACGATCAATTGTGGTTCATCGTCTGTCGTCAGTGCTGGGATCACTTTGATCATCTCATTCCAAGGTGTCAGGATGTCTCGCAACTCGTTGACAACCAATCGGAATCGAAATCCTACAACGTCGATATCGTTTACAAGACGCAGATCGACAAAACCATCTGCGTCGGCGAGTGTCCAGAGGCTGCCTAGCAGCCCTCCGTGTGCTGGATAGCCTCGACGTCTGAGACGCTCAAACGCCTGATCCACCAAGTCACTGAAGAATACGACATTGAGCCGCCCACGATCATCCACGAGGGGCTGGCCGAAGCGGCTGAGGTGGTGCTCTTTGTTGTAGGCTTCCATGAGCGGGATGCCGAGGAAGGCGCGGATGATGCGGCGCTGGTCGGGGGTAGTGCCGGGCAGTGTCTGCTCGCCGCCTGCGTAGAGCAGCTCGACCATGCGGATTTCATCTTCCGGCTCGGCCTTGAAGACTTGAATAGACCCATTGGGATGACGCAGGACGGTGGCGACCCGCCGTTCTCCGACTCGGGCCTCGTAGCCGACATAGCCAGACCCGAAGTCCTTGCGCGTCGTCAACTCGACGTCGTCCATCTGCACTAGGTACGCTCGGCCGACAGCGTGGCGCAACTCCTTGAAGACAGGCCCGGGTGGCTCGACGAACACCAGCTGCAGCTCCCACGTGGTGTACATGGAGACGCGATCCCGATGCTCTGGCGCCTCAATGAGTGCCTTCGGGACGGCGACGATCCCTATGTCCTTTTCAAACTGATCAGCCACGAGGTCCACGATGACTGGTTCTCCCGCAACCTCAACCTCGACATACTGGTGCTCGTGGTATCCCGTATTCCTTGGAGAGGGACGTAGCCAGCGGTCGATCATGCGGGCAGAAAAACCATGCTGTTGTATAAGGCGCAGGACGTTCGGGGCACAGAGGTAACAGATGTCCGGGAAACGCTTAGAACGCGTGAGCGCCTCCCGCAGCTCAGCGAGGGTCTCTGCATCTTTGATGGGCACGAAACGGCCAGTGGGACGCATGAGTGCGGCAAACCGCGTAATCTCGGCGGACTCGGCCTCCGCCAACGAGCGCCCGCGGCGGACCGTTAACCAGCGACTGTATGACTCAATGAACCGCTCCGGCGTCAGCCGCGTAAACTGCGTCAGCTCTCCTGTAAACACCTTGAACGGTTCGGTTGTCACTTGTCGCTTGTCACTTGTCGCTACTTTTGGCCGGCCGCTGATGCTGACCGCGCTGCGAGCCAGTTTGATATGGAGATTGCGCCCATCCCTCGGATCCACCACGCGCAAGAAGGTATCGCCATGGGCTCCCCCGATGAACTCAACCCGCAGCCAGCGGCCTGAGGCGTTGATGATGTCGACTGTTCGTTCATTCACGGCGCGCGTATCCCAGACCTCCTCGCTCTGCGCGTGGAGCGTGCGGACCTTGACGCGTCGTCCTGTGCTCACCTCAAGCCGGTGCACCTCAGGCCCGTCGTACACGAGGATCTCCCCGCAGGCCTGGAGGAACTCCTGTGGCGATTTTGAAATCTCGTTCACCACGAGCTCCATGGAACTTTCTTCGACGTACGGCGAGAACGCTCGGACCAAGTCAAGATTCGAAGTTACGCCAATCCCAATTCGCTCAATGCCCCGCCGCTTGGCGGTGAACGCCAGCCAGCGGATGATCGCCTCGCCGATCCCTCGTTGTTGCTCACTCAAATACATCACTTCAATCGTCAGCTCCTTTAGCCGCCCCTCCTGGCGGGTATGAGCGAGGGTGATTCCGCCCATCTGATCAACTCGCTTCCCATTGACCCAGACTTCGTAGAGCTCGTGCAATTGCCATAAGGAAGCTGCTGCATGACGAATCAACTCAACCGATTCGCCCTGTGCCGTGGGCAGACTGATCCAAACAGGACTCGTGTGCACATCAGTACGCTCGACGGTGCCGTCGGGATAGTTCACGATGGTGGTCCATGTCCCGCGATTCTGGGCCAGGCGATACGCGGCTTGCTGATGGACATCGCGCGGCTCGTGGCGGTTGAAGACGCCGCCGGTGAAAATGTCGGTGCCCTCAGGACCTTCGACCCGCTCAACGTTGACGCCATAGGTCACGCCGGGCGCGCCCAAGCTGAGGGTAATCGTGTAGAGGTCGCCGTTCTCAAGCCGAACCGGCGTCGTGCCAGTCACACCCTCTTCAATTAAGGGCTGCCCAAGCACGGCACTTTTCTCGTTGACGTGGTCGAGATCGCCTGCCTCGATGAGCCGGTTGGTCACGACTGCATCATCGATGGCGCTGCGTCGGTACTCCTCCGTGTCTGGAGCCGACATCTGGTGGCCGATGATCGTAGGCGGCGCTTGTCCGCGGCCGGCAATGTGGTACTCAAGAAAGCCGGGCAGGCTGGGTGCTGTCTCCCATGGCTTCGACAGATCAAACGCTTGCGGGCCGCGCGTTAATGGGTCGGTTAGGTGGCCATAGTGCACGCTCTCACTCAACACGAAGTCCCAATCATCCTTGGGGAGATCCCACCGCAAGCGTTGTGCATCGGGAATCAACTCGCACAGGGTACCCACGAGGCGGATTTGATTCATGAGGTAGGATGTTGGGAAGAAATGGGCCTCGGGGATGACACGACCACCGATCATGGGGAAGATGGCAGGATCGAAGTCGAAACGACCGTCCAGGACATGGATGGTGCGGGTCGCGGCCTCATACCGATAACGCAGATGCCCAATGCGTCGATCGCCGATCAGGAATTCCAGATCGATTGGGACACCCGCCTGTTGAGGAGTGACCGCGTGACCTTCCGAAACATCAAACGGTGTGACGGCTTCAACGTGGAATGGCCCGGGGAATCTCAACGCACGGGCGCGAAGCTCCATGCCTTCTTTCAACGCCCGCTCCCATCGGCGTGCTGTCAGCTGTGTCAGGAGGGATCGGAGAAATGCTCGGCTCGCCTCAGGACCCTCATCCGGCGCGGTCTTCACATGCCGGTACACGCGCTCTCTCGCGCCAAGGCCGCCCATGTTCAGGACGTGGGGATGCTTGCCATGGACTCGTGCCCGAGCAAACGCCAGCGCGTTTGACTCCACACCCGGATACGGCAAGATCGTCAGCGAGTCGTCCACGACTGCGACATGCTGAGGATCGACCACCGCGCCGGTCGCCGCTTCAATCGCTGGCACCGCATCCTCGATCGCCACATCCTTCGTCGACAGCACGACATTCAACTGTCCATTCTTGGACACCACAGCTTGAATGTTCACGGGTGTGGTACCCCACGCCCTCGGCTGTCGAATCCGACTGTTCAACCTTAACCGCCTAATGGCTTTATTCACGGCGCGAGCCTGGGTGGCGGCAGCTTTGACGTTGCCGATGGCTGCGACGATCTGCGACTCATCCGAACTCATCCGCGCCTCACCGCTGATCTCCGTCACGATCCGTAGCAGGATCTGTTGATCGGCTTGGCTCAAGACATCCGCAAACCTCACGTGATATCGCTCGGTCGCCTTCCAGGCTCGGTCGTACTCCACACACCTAGCACCGGTGCTGGTGTACACGCTGATTCCTTCCCCATGCCCAGCGGCTTGGAGTGCGGGGAGAATGTCCCGTTCGAAACGAGCGCGTGAGGCGCCGGTCACCAGCACGATGTGCATGCCCGCATCACGCAACGCTAAGATGAGCCGCGCCATGTCCGGGTCGAGCGGATCATTGACGCCGCGGATGAGCGTGCCGTCCAGATCCAAGAAGAGCAGGCGCGGCCTTCCACCCAGATCCACGGCTCCATCAACCAGTGAGCGGACGAGCCGCTGCACCGCCACCCAGCGCGTCAGCCACTCCCTCGCCTCTGCGCTCCCTTGCTGCACAGCCTCCAAAAACACACCAACATCCGCGTAATCCCGGTTGAGTAACGGACTCCGAATCGCATCTGCGATGAGTTGTCGCGGACCAGCCACATCACTCCGAGGTCGTTGGTGGCCGAGTGAGCGCAGTACCTCCTGAGCGAGCTCAACGATGCGGCGCGCTTCTCGATCAATCTCAAGGGCGAATGGATTCGCTTCTGCTCTTGCGAGCTCTTCCAACATCCGTTTGCCGATCCTGTCTGGAGAGATGAGGACCGCTTCCACCACGCACCGCACCAGCGCGTCACGTCCACGCCTCTGGGTAGATACGGAGTCGGTGCTGGCCAGTTTGAAGAACTGTCGCACCAAAGCGGTCGCGGCCGCGCGACGCCGTGTCGCATTGGGTTGCGTCAGCTCGGCAAGGAGCATGTTCCGTCCCAACGTGATGATCGCTGGATGAGGCTCGTCCAACGCCGAGACGAATGCTTGAGCGGCCTGCGGGACGTCACCGAAGGTCCGTCGGAGAATCGTCCATGCCTTCGCTCGGACGAGCGGCTCGGCGTGGCGCAACGCATCCGCCAGCTCATTCCACGTCCGCCCGCGCACCGGTGCTTGCGGATGACTGAGCGCCAGTTCGAAGAAATAAACCGCATCATCGGGCGTGATGGGCGCCAGCCAAAACGCGCGCCACGCGGTAGACGCGCGCACCCCTCCGGCACCGAGGGTTGAACGGAATAGACGCTCCGATTCAAGTTGGAGGAAACGCTCAGAGCCGTTGCGCATCGCGGCAAGTTGCACCCACGCTTCGCCGCTTGCGGATCGATCGGTGCTGGCGAGGTGCGTGCGGATGAACGAAACCTCCTCCGCGTGGCCATAGTTCTCTGTGCCACGTCCCTGTTGATCCGACACGCTTGCCTGCGAGGCACCCGGCCGGAAGCCATCTCGGCGCATCGATTCATCGACGCGTCCAAACTCTCGCCTCAGTAACCCATCTACCTCGCGGTTGGAGAGCGTCACACGTCGGTCGGATTCGGAGAGGTGCCGCCTGGTCATTCGGCTGAGCGCCGCACGCAGCGCGGGGCTGGGTGGGATTTCTACATCGATGATAAATGGTGGGGCGGCTGCATCTCGCTGATGACTGCGCCAGTGAGTCTGACGCTGCGTGGCTCGTAGCTCGTAGCAGGCGACGGCGATCAACTGATTGGCGAGGTCACCGAAGCGAGGACGTGTGGGGTTGAGATGATCCGGATGGACCGCGATGACGTTTAACTCACCACTGTAGAGATCGAGCGAGACGAATCCTTCAATGCGTCCCGTCTCTGAGAGAGCGAGTCGTTTGAATGTACGGTGAGCCTGTTCCACTCGCGTGGCGCGTCGCCGCAGCGATGTTCTCAGGAGGAGAACCGCTGCACGTTCCTCATCGCTCACCGTATGCTGAAGCCACTCGCGCAAGCTCGTGAGTGCAGCATCATGCTGATCGTCAGGCAACTGATCCGTTCGGATCCAACGGAGTGTCGTCATGGGATGCGGCCGACCGAACGGCTCAGCCAATGGCGCCGTTTGATCCTGGACGACGAGTTGGCTCGTAAGATAGCCCGGCACATCGGCGAGCGTTGTAACGGGAGGCCTCCTGCCCCCCGCATCCGCGTTGCGGCCGGCTGACACCAAACCAAATCCGTCGCGTCGGACGAAGCGACCAGCGCGAGCGCGTTGTCGGCTCAGCAACCGCTCCACTTCCTCTCGACTCAGGGAGAGATGCCCGTTGTGTTCTTCAACCCGTGCGGCGATAGTGGGCGTTGGCACTCCCAACATGTGGGCGACGACAGCCTGCATATCGGGGTTGGGGCCCTGCACATCAATGGTGGCGCGAGCGGAGCGCTGTGCCAACTCGAGGACGGCTGCCGCGATCAGCTCGCGCCCAACCCAGCGATATCGATCAGACCGCCGTCCGCCTCGATTGTCGGGGCGAACTTCGATCAGGCTCAACTCATCACCGGCAACGGAGACGTAGCCTTCCACGCTGCCGTCTGGCGCGAGGGCCAGGCGTCTTGCCCCAAGGTAGAACGTCGGCTGATCACCAGGGGCGGCGCGCAGATAGTCGATGAGCTCATCCAGACGTCCTGGAAACTCGAGCCGATCACGCCACTGCTTCCATTGCTCCAAGCTACCGGCAGCTCGTTGACGCTCTGCCGGACTGAGCGCGTCGGCCTGAACGTACCGTAACCACGTCATACGCTCAGCGTGCTGGTCGCGCACGATCAGCCGGTGAGTCAAATGGCCACGCATCGGCGACTCAAGCGCCTTCAGCTCGATTCCGCGCAGCGAGACGACGTGGGCATCCAGTGCTTCGACGTGGGCGCGGTCGTGGTCGGTGAGCGGCACGTCGATGGCTTCGAGGAAGCTCGTCATCGTGCGCCAGTTATCCTTGAGCCATGAGTCAATGGATGCACCGGCGCGGCGGCCACCGAGGGCGCGCTCGTAAAATCGTAAGAGCGGCGGGTTGCCCTGAATGACGCTGCGGAAGTCCTCGAGGAAGTGCGGCTGTGTGGCGAGAAAGCGCAGTTCAGTGCGGTAGGCGACGGCTTCGGTGTTGGGGAGTTCCGGATCAAGTTCGCCAAGCTCCCAGCGTACACTCGGCTCGGACTCCATGAGGATCTCGGCGCATTCATGCAGGAGCTTGGCGGCGAGGAAGGCGATGATCGCTTCGCGCGCACCCGGGCTGCGATTGTGAATGTACGCGGGATCACCATCAAAGAGCCACCGCAGCGAGCGGTTCGCCAGAATGCGGAACTCGCCGTTTTCCATGCGCTCAGCGCGGAAGCTCGCGTTGTCCGGCAGATGATCCGCGTAGAAGACGCGGGCCCCATGCACGAGTTGCTCCAGCAGATTCAACAAGACGGATTTGCCTTGAAACTCAGGAGCGGTGCGAATCCGTTCAACGGCCGTCGCCAGCGTCTGCTGGCTGACCGGCTCCC
>Ga0209515_10003391_pt1 | contig 22933 bp, 20 predicted proteins | sample Subgroupgradi54m_FD_187454 | JGI IMG/M metagenome (GOLD analysis project Ga0209515, IMG submission 187454) | Subsurface groundwater microbial communities from S. Glens Falls, New York, USA - GMW60B uncontaminated upgradient, 5.4 m (SPAdes)... ... | reverse complement strand
TCTTTGGAATGTCGTCGATAAATGGAAAGAAGCCGTCTCGCGAAGCGAGAAGCGAAAAGTATCGCAGTTGGATGGGTGTGGGGATGAAGCGGCAGGGGAGATGACCGTGTTCGGCTGGGAAGTTCGCCCGACAGATGTTGAAGTCAGGGTTGTGCTTCCCGAAAGAGCCATACTTGCGGCAAATCCGGCTGCGATCATTTTGGTTGCAAGTAACTGCATAAATGAAGGTTGTAAGCTACCCTCAAAACTGTACGAAGTTGCCGGGCAAACCAGGCAGTAGAAATGCGACTTTACTAAGGGATTTTCTGTCCGACGAATGTCGGACAGCAGTCGCATTTTCACTGCCTGGCAAACCGGGCAGTGAAAGTTCGGCTTCCTGTACGGTTGTCGCCGAAGGCGACCAGCCGAACTTCTACTGCCCGGCAAACAAAAAACCCGCCTTTATACGAGTTTTCCGAGTGCAATATTAAGTTCCCGTACAATGTAGCATGGGCCCTAAAATTTGTCAAATCTGGGTGAAATTAGCTAAAACAGGAATCATTTCATAATATTCAATTGCTATGTCACACGCCCGTGAACATCTTCGGAGAAGCGACTATGTCCTCGCGACCGTAATTAAAAATACTGTCCTCAAACGGCGTCCGCGGGAAACAAATCATTTCCGTTCCCTTGTCCGCGCCATCATAGGCCAGCAGATTTCCGGCAAAGCCGCGGCAAGCATTCGTCAACGATTCGCGAAGCTCGTACCGGAAAAAGAATTTCCCGAGCCGAAAGATATCGCGCGCATGCCGATAAGAAAACTGCGCGGCATCGGTCTTTCCCGGCAGAAGGCGGGATATTTGAAGGACTTGTCCCGGAAAGTTGCGAAAGGCCAGATAAATTTTCAAGCGTTCGCCGGTGCTCCGGATGAAGAAGTAATTGTCGAGCTTACCAAGGTGAAGGGCATTGGCCGCTGGACCGCGGAAATGTTTCTTATGTTTTCTCTGGCTAGGCCCGACGTGTTTTCGTATGGCGACCTCGGTCTTCAGAACGCGGTGAAGAAATTGTATCGGTTGAAATCGCATCCCACGCAGAAACAACTCGAGAAAATTTCTTCCGCTTGGAAACCCTATCGGAGCTTGGCGTCGCGATACCTTTGGGCGAGTTTGTCCGCCAAAGGCGGATCCGCCTCAGGCGGAAAGAATTTGTGAAGGGGGAGTATCCGGTTTATAATACAAAATAATCCCCCGGAGGAATTTTTATGAGAACTTACGCGGCGGAAATTATAAAATTTGAAGGCAAGGAAGTTGAACTCTATGGCTGGGTTTCGGCGCGCCGCGACCACGGCAAGCTCGTTTTTATCGACCTCCGCGACCGGAGCGGCCTTGCGCAGGTGGTGTTCGCTGGAGGTGTGCAAGTTCGCTGGGCATTGTCTTCTCCTGAAATGCCAAGCGTTTCCGACTTGCGGTTGGAGTATGTCATTCGAGTGAAAGGTATTGTTAAGAAGCGGCCGGACAAAATGGTGAACGATAAACTATCTACCGGCGCCTACGAGGTTTCCGCAGCCGAGCTCGAAATTTTGAATAAATCCGAAGCCCTGCCGATTTCAACCGACACGGACGGATACGAAATTAACGAAGAGGCGCGACTGAAGTATCGCTACCTCGACCTGCGGCGTGAACGGCTGCAGAGAAATTTGAGAATACATCATGATGCCGCGCAGTTCATCCGCAATTATCTTTCGCAACTCGGATTCTGGGAAATTGATACTCCGATTTTGACAAAATCCACGCCCGAAGGCGCCCGCGACTTTTTGGTGCCTTCCCGTTTGCAGACCGGAAAATTTTACGCTTTGCCGCAATCGCCCCAACAGTATAAACAGCTGCTTATGGTCGCCGGCGTCGAGAAATATTTCCAGATTGCGCGGTGTTTCAGAGACGAGGACCCGCGCGCGGACAGAGCGTACGGAGAATTTACACAATTGGATGTAGAAATGTCTTTTGTCGCGCAGGAAGATATTTTGCAACTCGCCGAGGACTTGTTCACAAAATTGGCGGAAAAAATTTTCCCCGAAAAAAAGATTACAGAGACGCCCTGGCCGCGCTTGTCGCACAAAGAGGCAAAAGAAAAATACGGAAGCGACAAGCCGGACTTGCGGAAAGATAAAAATAATCCGGACGAGCTGGCGTTTGCGTGGATTCTCGATTTTCCGCTGTTCATGGAACAGACCAAAGACGATTTTTTCCACGGTTCCGGCTCGGCGCAATTCGCCCCGTCGCATCATATGTTCACCGCGCCGCATCCGGATGACATCTCGCTTTTGGATTCAAACCCTGCGAACGTCCGCGGCTTGCAGCACGATATGGTGCTGAACGGGTTTGAAGTCGGCGGGGGCAGTATTCGCATCCACCAGGCGGAAGTGCAGGAAAAAATATTCGACCTCATCGGTCTCAGCGCGGAACAGAAAAAGGAATTTGCGCACTTGCTCACTGCGTTTACCTACGGCGTTCCTCCGCACGGCGGCATTGCTCCGGGATTGGACCGTTTCTTATACGCGGCACTAGGAGAAAAAAGCATCCGGGAAGTTATCGCGTTCCCGGCGAGTTCAGGCGGGCAGGCAAGCGTGCTCGACGCGCCGTCGGAGGTGGGCAAAAAACAACTTGATGAGTTGGGCATTCAAGTGGTAAAATCCGAGAAACATGGCACATCCTAAAGAAGAACAAACATTCGTGATGGTGAAACCCGACGGCGTACGAAAGGGTTTAATCGGCGAAATCATCAAGCGTTTCGAGCAGCGCGATTTGAAAGTTATCGCGCTTGAGATGTTCACGCCCACCAAAGACCAGATTCACAACCATTATCCCAAAGATGAAAAATGGATACGCCGGCTTGGACAGAAATCGCTTGCCACATACGAAAAATACGGAGTTGATGCCCAAAAAGAACTTGGCACGAAGGACGAACTTAAAATCGGAAAAATGGTGCGGCAATGGCTTATCGATTTTATGACTTCGGCGCCGCTTGTCAGGATGGTGGTGCAGGGGATTCACGCGGTGGACGTGGTCAGAAAAATTTCCGGGCCGACCATGCCGTATCAAGCGGAAATGGGAACCATCCGCGGCGACTTTTCTATTGACTCGCCGCTTTTGGCAAACAGCGAGAAGAGGGCAGTGGCCAATCTTTTGCATGCATCGGAGACCCCCGAGGAAGCGAAACACGAAATAGAATATTGGTTCGGCAAAAATGCAAAGATATACTCTTACAAGCGCTACGGCGTAGACGAGTAACCCCTCAATGAAAAATACGACTTTGTGTTTCTTGGTTAAGAAAGACAAAGTTTTACTCGCTATGAAAAAGCGGGGTTTTGGTATGGGAAAATGGAATGGCGTGGGAGGAAAAGTAAATGATAATGAGGATATAAAGAATGCTACCGTCAGGGAATCCGGCGAGGAAATCGGCGTTGAGATAAATCCGATGGACTTAAGAAGCCATGGGAGCATAAAATTCTTTTTTGAAGACAATCCAGGCTGGAATCAGGAAGCGCATATTTTTGTAACAGAAAAATGGGAAGGAGAACCGACTGAATCGGAGGAAATGCGTCCACAATGGTATGAAAACGACAAGCTACCTTTTGGAGAAATGTGGCTTGACGACCCGCATTGGCTGCCGAAAGTGCTCACCGGCAAAAAGATAGAAGGAGAATTTTTATTTGATAAAAATGGCTCAAAAATACTAAAATTTGAGGTGTGGGAAGTTAATTTTTAGGGGTATTTACAATGTAAGAGGACGGGAAGATAATGTTGGGAATATGGGAGATATAACAGATTTAGAAAAAATAATTAGAGAAAATTTAAGAGTGCAAAGTGTTGGGGCAGAACAAATACCGTATATAGATACGACAGGTGCACTTCCTGCTGTAAAATCTAGACAGAATGACGTTGTATTCGCACGGCGCGGCTGTGGAAAAACACTTTTGTTGCACGCATCCGCAAAAGAAATGTCAGCGAAAGACATTGTAGTATATGTAAACTGTGAAGATTATAAAAACCATACTATACCTAATCTTGTTATTGAAATTTTGGATAAAGTCTTTTTTGAGATTGAATCAAATATATCAACATGGTTTTGGGGGAAGAGCAAAAAAGCCAAAAGTATAATTTCTGAAATAAGGCTTGAACTTAATCGCTTACGCGAAAAACCCGATCAAAGACAAGAAGAAATAAAGGAGACAACTCACCGAGAAACAAAAGATGGCCTTGGTGCTGGCTTAAAAGGCGGCGAGTTTTTGAATATTAGTGGCGGTTCCGAAGAATCTATAAAAGCCGGTACTGAGAGACAGTATAAAAAAATAGATTCTAAAATAGAAAAACTTAATCAACTTCTGCCTCAATTAAAAAATAAGATGAGGGATTTTTTTAGAATTTATAATGGAAAAGTAGAGAATATATTTTTACAGGTTGATGATTTTTATCATATAAAAAGAGAAACACAGCCATATGTAGTTGATTACATACATAGGTTTTGTAAGGACATACCGATATTTTTTAAAATCGCAACATTAAGACATGCAAGTACTTTATTTGTGGAGAGAAATGGTCAGCCGATAGGTGCACAAGAAAGGCAAGATTTTCAGCCTATTGAGATAGATTTTACCTTAGAAGATTTTCCAAAAACTGAAAAACAGATAAAGCAAATTTTTTATAAATTTGGAGAGCTGGCAAAAATTTCATCCGAGCAAATAGATGATTTATTCCAAGGAGGTGGGTTTAAACGTCTTGTTCTTGCAGGGGGTGGAGTGCCTCGAGAGTGCCTTTCTTTATTTCTCCAAGTTTTAGAAAATATAAAAAATAATAACAGCGGTAAAATCGGCACAGACGAGATAAGAAATTTAAGTCGTTCAACTCTCCAAAAGAGAATACAAGAACTGAAGGATGATTCACAACAGGATGAACATAACCCGTTACTGAAAGGTATTTCTGCTATTAGGACATTTTGTGAAACTGCTAAGAATAATGTTTTTATGGTGCCGGATATATTATTGAGAGAAGATAATAAAGTCGAACGTCTTATTTATCGTTTACTAGATCACAAGATTATACACAGCGTCGGTTCTGCGTTCACAAATAAATCTCAAGCAGGCACGTTCCATGCTTTTATGATAGATATTGGATGTTATGCTAACCTGCGAAAATTGTCTGGTAAAATGAAAGAAATAGATTTATCTGAAACTGATGCGAAGGAACAAATAAGATCAGCCCCGATTTTAACAGGAGAACTTCTTAAAAATATTTGGGAAAATACCCCAGATGATCCAGAAAAGGCTATATTGTCCGAAGAGTAATTTTGTCTTTACGACAAGTTTTATTTCCGAAACGCCTCAACAATCTTATCCATATCTCCTTCGAGGATTTTTTCGATATTGTGGAATTTTTTGCCGATGCGGTGGTCGGTGATGCGGTCTTCGGGGAAGTTATAGGTTCGTATCTTTTCCGACCGGTCGGCATTGCCTACTTGTTCGCGGCGGATTTCGGATACTTTGCCGACTGATTGTTCTTGCTGGATTTCATAGAGTTTCGCGCGGAGTACGTCCATCGCCCGTTCGCGATTGGAGTGTTGAGAACGTTCTTCTCGGGAACCGACAACAATGCCGGTCGGTTTGTGAAGAATGCGCACCGCGGTTTCCACTTTGTTCACGTTTTGACCTCCGGGGCCGCCCGCGCGGGAAAAGGTTACTTCAAGATCACCTTGGTTGATTTGCACCTCTTTTGCTTCAACGATAGGGAGTATTGCTACCGACGCGGTGGAGGTATGCACGCGGCCGGATTTTTCCGTTTTCGGAATCCGCTGGACGCGATGAACACCGGATTCTTGACGCAAATCTTCATAAGGGCTTTGCGTCAACCCTGAGCCCGTCGAAGGGCTGGAGCTAATTTCTGCAATAAAGGTTTTATAACCGCCAATCGTGCCGGGACTTGAGTCAAGTATCAAAAATTTCCAGCCGCGGTTTGCGGCGTAGCGCTGGTACATTCTCCCGAGGTCGCCGGCAAAAATCGCGGCCTCGTCGCCGCCCGTGCCTGCTCTTATTTCTAGAATGATTTTATTCATATAAAATATGATGAAAACGAAGCCCGCCATTCTGGCGGCGCCAGAGATGGCCGGTTGAGGTCCAGACAAGCATGTTTTCCAGCATGTTGATAACATGCCTATTGTATCACTGACTGTGGTATAATAAAAACGATGTCAGAAACACCGTTACTTTTACTTGTTGACGACGAAGAAAGCTTCCGGGAAATTTTTAAAACCAAACTTTCACAAGCTAAATTTGTCGTGGAAACAGCCGAAAGCGGCAAGGAAGGAATTAGGAAAGCGAAAGAGCTTAAGCCGGATTTGATTTTAATGGATGTTAAAATGCCCGAGATGGACGGGATTGAGGCCTTCAGGTGTCTGAAAGAAGACCGGGAAACGAGTAAGTGCGAAGTTGTATTTTTGACAAGCTTGGGCAATTTAGGAGAAGAGATACAACAACTGAACGATCGTTATGCCCGGGAACTCGGCGCTGCCGGGTATATCAGGAAAACAGATGATTTGGATACTATTGTAAATAAAGTAGAGGAGTTTCTGAAATCGAAACGATGAGAGAGAAGCCGTTGGTATTGATTGTTGACGACGAAAAGGATTTCTCGGATATTATGAAGGCGAAACTTGAGCCCCTCGGCTTTGATACGGTTTCGGCTTCGAGCGCCGATGAGTCCGTCAAGTACGCGGACGAATATATGCCCGATTTGATTTTGATGGATATTTTTATGCCTCCGGGCGCGAGCGGAACCGATGCCGCGCTCACTATCAAACAAAATCCCAAAACAAAGAATATGAAAATTGCCTTTTTAACGAGCTTGAAGGACCCCTGGCCCGGAGCAACCGGCGCCAATGAGAATGTCAGCCGGGCATTGGGCATGGAAGATTTTTTGGTAAAAACCGACGACTTGGACGTCAACCTGAAAAAAATAAGGGAGATTTTGGCGAGGAAAGAAGAATGAGTGTTCCAGCTTTTCATTTTAGAGAACCGGCGTCGCGACTTCTCCTGCGGAATTCGCGCGCCTGCATCTCATCCCGACGGCTCTCGCTTCGCTCGAGACCGAGCCCGTCTGGGCTCCGATAGCTTCTCTAAAATGAAAAGCTTTCACTGTTGAGTGCATATAATAAAATGAAACTGTCTGATTTGCCGGAGTTTGATAATCATGAATTCGTGGCTTTTGTTTCGGATGCTCGCACCAATCTTCGGGGATTTATCGCGATTCATCGCGGCGGTCCAACGGCGCGGGCCCTCGGCGCAACCCGTTTGTGGCGCTATGAATCCGAAGTCGATGCCCTAAAAGACGCTCTGCGGCTTTCGAGGCTTATGTCATACAAATCGGCTCTTGCCGGTCTTCCGTACGGAGGCGCGAAGGCGGTACTGATGGCATCACCCGTGGGTCTTAAGAAAAGAAAAAATCTTTTTCAAGCGTTCGCGCGGAAAGTTGATTTACTGGGCGGTCATTTCGTCACAGGAACCGATGTCGGAGTAACCGACGAAGATGTGAGAGTGATGCGCGGGGAAACAAAGTATGTTATCGGCAGCAAGGTGGACCCTGCCTACTACACCGCGATAGGGGTATTCAGTGGAATTCAAGCATCCCTCGAAAATGTTTTTGGCAGCAAAAAAGTCGAGCGAAGGAGTTTCGCTCTCCAAGGGGTCGGAAAGACCGGCTCACACTTGGTTGCCATGCTTTATAAAGAAAGTCAGAAGATTTTTGTGGCGGACATTGATACGGCGGCGGTGAAAAGCATCAAGAAAAAGTTTCCTCGCGTGAGAGTTGTTCCTCCGCGCGATATTCATAAGCAATCCGTTGATGTGTTTTCTCCGTGCTCGTTAAGCGGGACACTGAACCCCAAAAGAGTTTCTGAACTTCGGTGCAAGATCGTTGCGGGTTCCGCAAACAATCAGTTGTCAGATGAGCATGTAGGAGGGTTACTTATGAAACGGGGCATTCTCTACGCGCCGGACTATGTGGTGAACGCAGGAGGGCTTGTAAGCGTGGTTGATGAGATGGAACATCAAACCCCAAACCAGAAAAGGATTCTGAATCGGGTTGGAAAAATTCAGAAAACCCTCCGCGTAATTTTCGAGCATAGCCGTAAATATAATCAGGCAACGAACATGGTAGCAAACAGAATGGCCGAGAAGATTTTTAATCACCAAATATAGCCGTAGCTGTTATACTATTGATGGTATATGAACCAGGAAAATCTCCCTTCGAAATACAAGAATATTCCGCTTCTTTTGAAGAAGTTGAAGGCGACGCCGGAGCGCGTATGGGTTCGCGCCGGCGAACAAAGAGCGCTCGCGCTTTTTCACGAAATGGCAGCTCGAGTGCCGGCGTACGGCGATTTTCTGCGCAAACACAAGATAAATCCCGCCAAAATAAAAACAATCGGTGATTTTCGGGAAATCCCTCCGATTGATAAAGAAAATTACCTTCGGCAGTATTCTCTTGAGAAGCTGTGCTGGGACGGTAAGTTCAAGGAAAAACGATGGGTAATTTCCACAACTTCCGGTTCAACGGGGGAACCTTTTTATTTTCCCCGCCAGGATTCCCAGGACTTGCAATACGCCGCGACCGCGGAACTGTATCTCTTGGCGAATTTCGATATTCACAAGCAATCCACGCTCTACATCGACGCTTTTCCTATGGGGGCATGGATCGGGGGACTCTTTACCTATGAAGCGATTAAAACTGTCGCGGAGCGGGGCAACTATCGGTTAAGTATCATCACGCCCGGCATCGACAAAAAAGAAATAGTGAATACGGTTCGAAAATTCGGCCATAAGTTCGACCAGATTATCATTGGCTGCTACGGGCCATTTTTGAAAGATGCGATTGATGACGGGATCGCCGAAGGCATGGACTGGAGAGAATATAATGTGAAATTCATATTTTCAGCGGAGGCCTTTTCGGAAACATTTCGCGATTATATTATTCAGAAAACGGGTTTGGAAAATCCCTACAAAGACACCCTGAATCATTATGGAACGGTTGACCAAGGTACGCTTGCGTATGAAACACCCCTTGCCATTTTGATCAGACGAACCGCGGTAAAAACTCCAGCGCTCTACCGGCGCATATTTCCCGTTGAACATAAATTGCCCACATTGGCGCAGTACGACCCCGAACTTTTTTTCTTTGAAGAGGTGGCCGGAGGATTGTTGTGTTCCGCGTATAGCGGGCTTCCTTTGGTGCGTTATGACCTTAAAGACCATGGCGGCGTCATTTCTTATGCGGAAATGATGGAGATGATATCCCGGGAAGGGATAACAATTGAAAAGGAAATCAAGAAAGGAGCTATTGCGCATACGGTATGGCAGCTCCCGTTTGTATATGTCTACGAACGGAGTGATTTCTCGGTGAGTTTGTATGCCTTCCAAATTTATCCGGAAACCGTGCGGAAGGCCTTTCAGCACCCGCGATTCGAGAAGGATGTTACCGGTAAGTTCAGCATGTTTGTGAAGTATGACAAAAAACAAAATCAATATTTAGAAATCAACGCAGAACTGAAAGCGAAGCGCCGCCCGTCAAAAAAACTTGAATATGAACTGAGCCGCTCGATTGTGCGGCAACTTCTTAAGGAGAGTTCGGAATACCGCAAGACCTATTCGGAGATTCCGGACCGGATGGAACCGCGTCTCGTATTCTGGCCATACGAAGACCCCGCGCATTTCAAGCCCGGGCGAAAACAAAAATGGGCCGTTAAGAAAATATAGTATTTATGGCACAAGAACGCGTAGACCGAATGTCGTGGCAGCCCGTCGTTATTCCGCAGAATGGATTTGATGCGGCTCTCGAAACAATACGCAAGGAACATCCGGAACTCGCCGTTGTTGACCATTACGAAAAGAATCTCGAAGAGCTTTTTTTGCTCCGCAACCCTAACTATCGTTTCGACAAAAACTATCAGGACGACTTTCGCCGGTTCACTGAAGCCCATTGCGCCGGCTCTCCCATGGATGCGGCTGGCGCGTGGTTTTACTTTCCCTGGTTGAATACGCTCGTCCATTATCTTAATCAAGATTTTCATTACGAACTTCGCACCGGCAGGAACAGAAATTTAATTACCAAAGAAGAACAGGAGGCGTATTTTAACGCTACGGTTGCGGTGCTTGGCATGAGCGTGGGGTCGCATGTCGCAGTAACGATTGCGATGACCGGCGGCGCTAAACATTTTAAACTTGCCGACCCCGATACAATCTCCGGCGACAATCTCAATCGCATTCGAAGCGGCTATCAAAACGTCGGCATCAACAAGGCGATTGTTGTCGCCCGGCAAATTTTCGAGATAAACCCTTACGCGGAAATCGAACTATACGAAGAGGGTTTGCACGAAAGAAACGTTGAACAGGTCCTCGGCGGGGTCACTGTTGTTGTCGAGGAGATGGACAATCCATTCTTTAAAATAAAAATCAGAGAGATCGCGCGCCGCCGCGGTATTCCTGTTGTTATGGGGACCGATAACGGCGATGGCATCATTGTTGATATTGAACGTTTTGACCTCGATAAAAATTATCCTATCCTTCATGGAAAAATTGGAGCCATGACTGCGGAAGAATTTCGAAATTTACCGCCGGAAGATCTTCCTCGCGTCGCGGCAAAAATCGCCGGCGCAAATCTTGCGGTGCCGCGCATGCTTCTGTCAATTGCGGAAGTAGGGAAGACGCTTTACTCTTGGCCGCAGCTTGGGACGGCTGCTACTATGTGCGGCACCGCGGTCGCGTATCTTACTCGAAAAATTATCCTCAAAGCGCCGAATATCAAGTCGGACCGCTATCAGGTGAATCTTGACGCAATATTCGAGTCCGATTACGGGCGCAAATGGTTTTCACGCAAGATGAATTTCCTTGAATTTATCCGGAAGATGAAAAACAAATGATTTCCAGGGCAGATATCAAAAAGATTCTCGATGCCGGCGTTCAGGCGCCGTCGGGAGACAATTCTCAACCATGGAGATTTGAGGTCAGCGATAATTGCATCAGCATCTACAATTTGCCGGGTAAAGACAATCCAGTTTTAAATTATGAGCAGCGAGGGTCTTATATAGCTCACGGTGCGCTGGTTGAGAACATTGTCATCGCCAGCATGAAATTCGGATATACGGCAACCGTGCGTTCATTCCCTGATCACCGGGATCGGACGCTTACTGCCCGCATCGTACTATCCGCAAAGCAGGCAGTTCCAGACCCTTTAGCCGCATTCATTTTGAGGCGACACACCAACAGGCGTCCCTACGAAGATGCTCCCTTGGTGAGTTACGAACGTAATGCCCTCAGAGCATCGGTAAATCATTTCAATGCCTCTCAAAACATATCGTTTGCATTTATTGCAGACCCGCAACTCAAATGGTCTCTTGCCGCGGCGTCAAGCAGCATCGAAGAGGTTATTCTGGAAAATCGTGAACTCCACAAGTTATTTTTCAGCGACATAGTTTGGACGGAAAAAAAGGAACGGAAAATCCGCTCCGGCTTGTTTGTGGCAACCATGGAATTTATTCTTCCTCAAAAAATTATTTTCTGGCTTGCAAGTCATTGGCCGATCATAAAAGTCCTGAATGTTTTCGGGCTTTCTCGATTCATAGCTCGCGAAGATACGAAATTATACGCCACGGGCGCCGGCTTCGGAGTTTTACTTCTCAAAAATTCTCAAGCCGAAGATTTCCTTTTAGCCGGTCGGGCAATGCAGAGATTGTGGTTAACCGCCACCTCGCTTGACCTGTCGATTCAGCCTATTGTCGCCCTCGTATTCGCCGCAATGCGGATAAACTCTGATATCGATAATTATTTTTCTCCAGGACATGTTGCCATAATAAAATCAAATTACAACATAGTACAAGGAATTTTAAACGCTCCCCGTCAGACGGTCGCCATGCTTTTTCGCATCGGCCACGCAGATTCTCCATCGGCATTTTCATCAAGGAAACATCCGGATATCGTTTTCAAATAACGTTATGGGATTAACGAATACGCAAAGCAAAACTCTGGCTGCCCGCGAAGATGTCGGCATTCTTTTTGTCGGTCCGATAATCGGCTTGCCTCCTTCTTTGATTTCCGCCTTTGACGTATTTAAAGAACGGGGTATTGGCATAGAAGGAGTGGACATCTTTGAGGGTCAAAATATAAAAAAAAATTTATCCACTATATTGGGATTGACTATTTTACCGGGAAGCCAAAAAAGAAGAATTGAGTTTGCCAATAACTACAATGAGCGGCATTTATTCGAAGTTATATTAAATAAAATTAGTAGCTTGAAAGCTCGAGGGAAAAAAAGGATAATCATAGGTGGCATGAGCGGCGGCTTCATTTTTGCTTCAAGAATGGTTCAGGTTCCGCCGGATCGTGATGCGGCGTCTTATGCCCTGAAAGCAAAGCCCTTCATTAGCGGACTTTTCGGAATTTCTCCTCTTATTTTTTACCCGTCAGGCGTATTTCAAAAAGGCGCAGACCTTGAATCAATCCCTTCTCATGTTCCAACTACGCTGATTTGGGGAGACGCAGATACTATTGTACCGAAGGGGACGATCGCTTACGGTCAAAGAATTTCTCAAAAAAAAGTTCATGTGAAATGTCGCGTTATACGAGGGTCGGAAGCGGGCAGTAAGGATGGAAAATTAAAACATCAATTTTTCGGAGGAAAGGATTTTATTAAGCCGTTGACAAACGTCTACTGGAATCCCAAAGCAGAAGGAATCGCATTGGAAGAAATTACTAACATTGTAAAAACAATTCTATGAGCGTATTCGAGCTTCTTTTTCTAAAAAATTGGGACCTTCTCATTTTGGGAGTCGTTGTTGTCACAACCGCCGTTCTTGGATTCATAGTGTATTTTGAAAATCCGAAAAGCCCTACGAGAAAGTTTTTCCTTGGTTTTGCGCTTTCAACGACAATTTGGGGCGTGTTTAATTATTTAAGCTATCATGTTGTTCCCGCAATATCCGCTTTCTATCTTTTAAGATTGACAATATTCGCCGTCACGTGGGAAACGTATTTTTTTCTGGAATTTGCCCTGGCATTTCCCAAAGAGGACTCGACTAAAAGCAGATTATCGCGGGCCCTATTCATTATTACAACCGTGGTCGCATGCTTGACGCTTACGAGTTTGATTTTCAAAGGAATCGGGAGTGTTTCGCCAGAGGGGATAATTCTCACGATTGTGAATGGTCCGGCGTTTCCAATTTTTGGAATGTTGAGTGTCGGATTTACGGTTTTTGGCGTTGGCATTCTTCTCTGGAAAACATTGCGGTCGAGGGGAGGGCTTGCAGGCAAGCCCTACTATCTTATAAGTACCGGGGTTTTTATGATGTTCGTTTTCATTATTCTTTCAAATTTCATTCTTCCGGTTTTTTTCAGTAACACGCTTTTTTTGCAATACGGCGCGCTTTTTGTCTTTCCATTTATCGCGTTGACAAGTTATGCGATTGTCCGAGAAAGAGTGTTTAACGTGCGGATTATCGGCGGAGAGCTCTTTATTACCATTCTTCTTTTACTGAGTATTATCCAGCTCATTCAATCCAGAGACCTGTCAGAACTGGTTTTGAGGAGTGGAATACTTATCAGTTTACTTGGAGTTGGAATTTTATTAATCAGGTCTATTCTTCGCGAAGTCAAACAACGCGAGGAACTTGAAATATTGAACAAGCAGCTGGAAGAGGCGAAGGTAAAATTGGAGGATTTGAATCGGTTCAAAACACAGCTGTTGTCGTTGGCGTCTCATCAAGTGAAATCGCCGCTCGCGGCAATCAAGGGTTTTGTGACGCTTATTTTGGAGGGTGCGTACGGCGAAACGACCGATAAGACAAAAGAGACACTTGTACGGGTAAAACGGTCTGCGGACGGGCTAATAGAATTGGTTAACAGCATCCTTGATTTGAGGAAAGTGGAAGAGGGGAAGATGGACTATCAGTTTAAAAAAACGGATATCGTGAAGCTCGCGAACGATGTCGTGGAGGGATTGCGGTCTCTGGCTGTGGAGAAAAAACTCGAGCTCAGCTTCTCGTCTCCCACCGGGGAAATTTTCGTCAGCGCCGACGAAGAAAAATTGAAACAAGTTTTTCAGAATCTTACCGACAATGCGATTAAGTACACGCCGAGCGGTTTTGTGAAAGTTGAAATGCAAGACACAGGGAATGAAGTAATAATTTCAGTTACCGATTCCGGACTCGGAATTTCAGCGATACTCCTTCCACACGTGTTTGAAGAGTTCACCCGGGACGAACGCGTTAAAAAAGAAATACGCGGCACCGGACTCGGACTGTACATCGTACAAAAAATAACCGAGGCGCATGGAGGGCAAATTCTCGCGGAATCAGCCGGAGAGAATAAGGGAAGCAAATTTACGGTAACGCTCAAAAAAATTTCCTAACGAGCACCGCTTCGTCGAAAAACGAAAACCTTATTTCTTCTTGCTCTTCAAAACCTTTTCTTTTTTAGCCGCTGATTTATGCGGTGTTGGTTTATGTGCTGCCGATTCTGCTTTTGCCTTTCTCGTTCTGAATCTCTCCACGCGGCCGGCGGTGTCAATCAGTTTTTCTTCGCCCGTGTAAAAAGGATGGCAATTACTGCAGATTTCAACCGAAATCTCCGGTTTGGTCGAGCCAACCGTAAAACTATTCCCGCACGCGCAGCGGACGATTGTTTTTTCGAAATATGGGGGGTGAATGTCTTTTTTGGCCATACCAGGTAGTAGAAATTCGACTAAAATATATTGATAACGTTGACCATTGAATGTTTCATACTGAATTGCCAAGCGCTATTTCTAGCTGGATTCTCCGACCGCAGTCGGAGCAGTCGAATTTTCACTACCTGGCATATTCGAGTGCTTTTAGATTATACAGGATTAATTTAATCTGGCAAATTTTGAAAAAGCAGTGCCGCACCAATCGCTTGTGCGAGTTCGCCTAATATTCCTCGCACAATCGGTATTTTCCCGCGCACAGAGTAGATGATGTACTTTTGGGCGACGGAGCGAACGGTTTTCATATTAACTTTTTTACTTAAACCGCCCCCGCCGCCGAGTATCACGATATCCGGGTCGAGCGTGTTAATCGCATTCGCAACGCCGATTCCAATAATTTTGCTTGTGTCGCCCGTTTTCAGAAACGCGCTTTTAGCGCCAAGCTGTTCGAATGTTTTCCCCCGGTCGATGACAGCATGTCCCAATTCTCCGGCCATATTATGACTTCCTCGATAAATTTTTCCGTTGATGAGGAGTCCCGAGCCGATGCCGGTGCCGACCGCTATGGCTACAATATTTTTGTGTCCTCGGCCGGCTCCGAAAAACGCTTCGCCGCGCAAAAAGCACTTGCAGTCGTTGTCCATGCGTATCGGTACTCGAAAGCTCCGAAGAATATTTTCAGGATTCCAGTTTTTTAGGAACGGGATGTTCTGCGCGCGTACTAACGTATTTCGTTTCGGGTCAACGAATCCCGGCGCGCCGATTCCGATACCGGCGATTTTATACCCACCGATAAGTTTTTTGATTAATTCAAGAAGTACGCGCGTGAACGCCGATTTGTTGTTCGGCATCGGGACCCTAAAAATTCGAATTGGCTTTGCCGTTGATTCTCTCAGGAGAATGCCCCTGACCGTAGAGCCACCGACATCAATACCAACGTATAGTTTTTTCATTGATAGAGAGAGTATATACGATTAAGGTACGATTTTCGAGCCTTGACCCCGCACCTTTTATACGAAAAGGTGCGGGGTTGACAATAGGAAACATCCGACTACAATGATACGGCGATGAATATGACTGTCCTTTTACAATTGAAGAAGGAAAGCCCCGTCATAGGCGGGGTGAAAGAAGCTGCAAAAAATTTGTTTTAGTCAAACCTGCAAATTTGAACAGACTTCTTAACTAATTAAGAGTTTTTTAGTTGTCCCAATACCGATTTTGTCTAAAAATTTGAGCTTTGAAAGCGAAAAATTTTTATTAACAAAATCGAGTACCCCGCCGAAGTGTAAACGGAGGCGGGGGAAAAATAGTTTGTGGTTTCTATCCGCCGGTGGGCGGACAAAAAACCGCGAAACATTCGAATCCCTCAATGGTTTCGATAAGTCCGTTTTATTGCGGCTCTTGTCGGATCCGTTGAGGGTTTGAATGCAAATGGTGAAGTGCAAACTTCATTATAGTTTCAGATTCTTTATAGAGGATTTGATCCTGGTCCAGGATGAACGCTGGCGGCGTGGATAAGGCATGCAAGTCGAACGGTCTTGTCAGGGACAAGACCCGCGGACTAACGCGGACTTTTCGCGGACTAACGCGGACTTTTTAAAAATTGTCTGCGTAGGTCTGCGTGGGTTCAGCGTAGGTCAGCGGTCTCGTCCCTGACGAGACAGTGGCGAACGAGTTAGTAACACCTTGGTACGTACCCCGAAGTCGGGAATAGCTCATCGAAAGGTGAGGTAATGCCCGATGGTCCCCCTCACCTTCTAGTTCTTGAATATAAATTAGCGTTTCGCAGAAACATGATTGTCGAGAATGACGCTGATGATTTGAGATTTAGAAGGTGAGGGGGTAAACCCCACACCTTTTAGATCCGGTGCTTTCTGATAGCATATAGGTATGTTTTATGTCTATGTGTTAGCTAGTGAGCAAACCAAGTGGACTTATATTGGTTATACGACCAATCTTAACCAAAGATTGAAGTCGCATAATTCAGGTAAATCCACATATACTTCGCATCGTGGTCCTTGGCGATTAGCTTATTACGAAGCATATGCTTCTGAGGCTGATGCTAGAGATCGTGAGAAAACTTTAAAGTTTTATGCGAATACACTTGGTTTGCTCAAAAAAAGAATTGCACGGAGTTTAAAAGGTGTGGGGGCTTCGGGATCGGCCTAGGTCCGATCAGCTAGTTGGTAGGGTAACGGCCTACCAAGGCAACGACCGGTAGGGGAGGTGAGAGCCTGACCCCCAACGACGGAACTGAGACACGGTCCGTACTCCTACGGGAGGCAGCAGTCAAGAACATTTGACAATGGACGAAAGTCTGATCAAGCGACGCCGCGTGCAGGAAGAAGGCCTTCGGGTTGTAAACTGCGGTAACAGGGGAAAAAGTGTGTCTCACTGTGCTCGACACAGTGTGATGCCAATACTGCGAATTTCATGCCAATTGTGCGAATTGCGAATACCATTTATTTGCAATTTGTAGATTGGCATAGGATTTGTAGATTTGCATCATATTATGTGGTGAGCGGAGCGAGGCACGCTGATTGTACCCTGTGGAAAGAGGTGGGTAACTACGTGCCAGCACCAGCGGTAATACGTAGACCTCAAGCGTTATCCGGATTTATTGGGCGTAAAGAGCATGTAGGAGGCCTGATGCGTCTCTGGTTAAAGCCCACTGCCTAACAGTGGAATCGCCAGGGAAACGGTCGGGCTGGAGGAGATAAGAGGTGAGCGGAGCGCACGGTGTAGGGGTGAAATCCGTTGATATCGTGCGAAACACCAAAGGCGAAGGCAGCTCACTGGGATCTTCCTGACTCTGAGATGCGAAAGCGTGGGGAGCAAAAAGGATTCGTTGATTATTTTTGCTTTAATATGCGAGCAGGTTCTTGCGAGGAAACGGCCTCGATTTTTTCCAGCGAAAAATCGGGCCTGCATCTCGGCGCAAAAGTCGCTTACGGCGACACCAAGCTTTTGCGTCTCCGATAGCTTCCTCTTAAGAACCTGCTCGCACGGGCAAAAATAATCCCCTCATAAGGGTTGAGGGTAGACAGAGTCCCCTCCGTAAAGCGGAGGATAAAAAACTTGTCCCGATTTTGTTAGCGCGGAGCGCGTTACAAAATCGAGGATCCCGCCAAAGCGTAAGCGGCGGCGGGAGCTGTATGCTGGAAACCCCGAGTATCCGACACTACCGCGATTGGCGCGGTGAAAATGTGATCGGTGCGGACAACCAGCAGGGAAGAACTAGAAAGGAGATCGCATGACGAATGTAACTCACGTTCGTTGTAATTGGTACTCCTATGGGGTGAACTTGTCCGAAGCAGTGCAAGAATTGCTTCGAGAAAAGGCCGCTCTGTACGAGGTTACACCTCAAGATATCGCTAATGATGCGTGCGCTAAGACGTCGTATCCAACGGCAGAGATCATTGAAAATTATGCGAGATCGCTATTAGTTCCCCTCAGAGACTAAACGCCGAGCCCCACACCTTCTTTGGGAACTTAGAAGGTGTGGGGATGATATAGTCCGAACTCCATGGCGACATGGAGAGCGCGGCAGAAATGTCCGTGCCTTGCGGCACCATTATGCCAATATGCGAATTTCATGCCAATGCCGCGAATTGCGAATAATTTTTATTTGCGATTTGTAGATTGGCATATCATTTGTAGATTTGCATCATAGGTGTTGCTTGCAACAAAATTGTAGATACCCTTGTAGTCCACGCCCTAAACGATGCCTGCTAGCTGTTTCGAGTATCGACCCTCGGAGTGGCGAAGCTAACGCGTTAAGCAGGCCGCCTGGGAAGTACGAGCGCAAGCTTAAAACTCAAAGGAATAGACGGGGACTCGCACAAGCGGTGGAACATGCGGTTTAATTCGACGATAAGCGAGGAACCTTACCAGGGTTTGACATACTGGTAGTACCGACCCGAAAGGGAAGGGACCTGAATAAAATTAGGAGCCAGCACAGGTGCTGCATGGTTGTCGTCAGCTCGTGCCGTGAGGCGTTCCCTTAATTGGGGTAACGAGCGCAACCCCTATCTGGTGTTACACGTATCACCGGAAACTGCCCAGCACAAAGCGCGTTTTACGCGCAATGATCAATTTACAATTCTCAATTTTCATTAAATTTTCAATGATGCAATGTGTCATTGATTGAAAATTGGAAATTAAAAATTGAAAATTGCGCACGAAGTGCGTTTCGTGCTGGGAGGAAGGAGGGGATGACGTCAAATCAGCATGGCCCTTTGATACCCTGGGCTACACTCATGTTACAATGGCCGGGACAATGGGTTCTGAAGTCGTAAGACGGAAGCAATCCCATCAAACCCGGTCCCAGTTCGGATTGAGGGCTGCAACTCGCCCTCATGAAGCCGGAATCGCTAGTAATCGCGGATCAGCTACGCCGCGGTGAATACGTTCTCGAGTCCTGTACTCACTGCCCGTCAAGCCAAGGGAGCCGGGAGGAGGTGAAATCCCACACCTTGTTCGTGAAGCAATTCGTTAACAAGGTGTGGGACTAGTCTCAGCTCGGTGACATGGGCTAAGTCGTAACAAGGCACGCGTAGCGGAAGCTGTGCGTGGAACAATTAAACTTAAAATTGTCGACATCATGTTTGACATGATGACCATTGGGGCAACTAAAAAACTCTTTTTACACAGCAGATTATTGTCCCGATTTTGTTGGCCGTAACTCGGCCTTACAAAATCGTGGATCCTCGATTTCTTAATCAAATCGGAGATTTGATAGAAATCGGGAGGACAACTAAAAAGCTCTATTAGAAAGCCGTTGAAATTTACAAGCAGAAAGCGAAGTAAATTTCTTAGGGCTTCTTATACCCCGCCAGTGGCGGGGTTTGCCTATTTACATAAAATATTTTTTCTGTTAGCATCAATTAGATGGATCAAGCTAAAATATTGTTGGTGGAAGACGACAATTTTCTTTCGACAATTCTTGCCAATCGTTTGAAGAAAGAAGGATTTGTCGTTCAGCAGGCGTTCGACGGCCAGGAAGCGTTGAATATGCTCAAAGCCGAACAGCCGAATTTAATCATTTTGGATTTGATTCTTCCCAAAAAATCCGGCTTCGATGTGTTGGAAACGATTTCGAACGACCCCCAGTTAAATCAGATTCCGGTTGTCGTGTTCAGCAACCTTGGTCAGGACAGCGACCTGGAAAAAATCAAGGCGCTGGGCGCGGTGGAATACCATATCAAAGTCAGGACATCTGTTGAGGATTTTACTGGAGTAGTGAAAGATATTATGGCTCGGTTTCCAAAAAAGACGTAATATGATGCCAACACGCTAATTTTATGCTAATGTTGCGAATTGCTAATATTGTTTTTATTCGCAATTAGTAGATTGGCATAAGATTCGTAATTAGCATTATTGAAATTGAAATATGATTGACGAAAAAATTTTACAAAATATAAAACCGGGCGCGAAAGTGAAAGTGTATGAAGGCGCGGCATCAGCTCCGTTTGAAGGACTGGTGATAGCGCGCAAGCACGGCACAGAACCCGGAGCGACATTTACCGTCCGTTCGATGGTGGCCGGCGTGGGCGTTGAAAAAGTTTTTCCCGTTCACTCGCCGAACATTGTCAAAGTTGAGATAGTAAGCAGTCCCGGAAAAGTGCACCGTTCGAAACTGTATTTCGTCAGGAAATTTTCCGGAGCAAAAACACGGCAACGGCTCGGGGTTTCGATATAGTTTTCCCGCAGAATTTCAAAAGTCCACAGTTTCAGTTTTTATATTTGAATTATAGGCGCTGGGGTTTATTTTTTAATTGGCATACGCTATAAACTTGAGGTATGGTATAATAAAATAATGAAAAGGGGAGCGAAGCCGAAAGGAAAAGTGAAAATCGAATGGTCGCCGGAGTTTGCGTACGCGATTGGGCTTTTGGCAACGGACGGGAATCTTTCAAATGATGGAAGGCATTTTGATTTTACTTCAAATGATAAAGAGCAACTTAGGAATTTTATGGCTTGCTTGGGCATCAAGGTAAAAATAGGTTATAAGAAATCGGGGTTCACCGGCAGGAAATCTCCGCGTATCCAGTTTGGCGACGTAAACTTTTATCAGTTTTTAGTGAAGATTGGTTTGATGCCTAGGAAATCGAGAATAATAGCGGAGCTGGATATTCCTAATAGATACTTTTTTGATTTTTTGCGCGGACACTTTGACGGAGATGGAACTTTCTATTTCTATTGGGATCCGCGCTGGAGATCGAGTTTTATGTTCTATACGGTATTTATTTCCGCAAGCAAAACCCATATAGATTGGCTTAGAAGGAGATTATTTGAGGCCTTGGGAATCAAGGGGCATATCGGAAAAGATCGGGAAAAGAGCATTTATCAGTTAAAGTACGCAAAAGCGGAATCATTGATATTATTGCCGAAATTGTATTACAATAACCGTGTAGTTTGCCTTAGCCGTAAACGTAAAAAAATTGAGAAAGCCCTGGCGGTAGAAGGTAAAAAACTATAGGCGCGGGTGCTGAAACCGGCAGACAGGCCAGCTTGAGGTGCTGGTGTCCGTAAGGACGTGGAGGTTCGAGTCCTCTCCCGCGCACCAAATGTAACTTGGTCGGAATTGACTGCTCCGCGCGGGCTAACGCCCGCGCTCCGCAGGGCAAAATCCGCTTTTGTTTTCGCCGTGAAATCCCAGAGTTCGCCCCAATTGGTTGAAAGCGTTTTGTCCTTGATTTCGGGGTTAGAGCCGAGAGAACGGAAAAAGTTGCGCCATTCGGCGTAATTTTTTGTTTGCGCTACTTTTCCCGCTTCTTTCAAGGACAAAACGAAACTCCGCAAGGGTTCGAGCCGATTCTTTCCCTGTTGCCCAAAATCTCCTAAACTTTCCTCCAGCTTCGCTTTTTGGCGCAGGAGCGCGTCTTTCTTCACGAGATACAAGTCGCGTTCAATATCGTCGTCCAAGTAGAGCGACACAAGCCGGTTTAGCTTCTCCTGCGTCTCGGAAAGTTTTGATTTCAGATTTTGGGCAACTTCTCCTCTCGAAGAAATTGACTCACTTTCCCATGTGTTAATTTGCTTTTCCATAACCTCAATTTCTTCGAGAGGAAGCGACACTGATTGAAGCAGTGATTGGAATTGAGTGGCGAGTGCGTCGGCCCCAAGATACGGCTGTGCGCACTTTCCTTGCTTTTTGGTGCAACGATAATAGGTATAGCGTGTGCCAAAGCGGTTAGTGGCATATTGCGCTGTAATCGCACAGCCGCACTCGCCGCACCGCGCAAGTTGCGTAAATGGAAAAGGAATAATAGTTTTTAACTTGCGCGGTTTTCTCCGAGATGAGAGTATTTTCTGCACTGCTTCAAACAGTGTCGGGGAAAGAATCGGCTCAAAGTTTCCGTCGTGATATTCGCCATGAAATTTTACAAATCCCAAATACGCCCTGTTCGTGAGCATTTTCACGACGGAAACTTTTGCAAGTGGCGTTCCTTTCTTCTGCGTCAATCCATGTTCCGCCAAAAACTCCGCTAACGATACGAGTGTATGCGACCCCTTGGCGTATTCTTCAAACGCCTTGCGTATTACTTGCGAATAGACAGCATGAGGTTCGATATTTTTGGTCTTGTAGTTATTCATATAGCCAAGGGGCGCAAGCGTCAGCCATTCGCCACGGCGGAGTTTTTGGCGGATACCACGCTTCACATTCTCAACAAGGTTGTCAGAAAAGTATTTGCTCTGCCCGAACGCCACTTGCAACATGAATTTCCCTTGCGGGGTTGGCTCAAACCAAAATTGCGGAAAGCGCAAAGAAGCAATAGCTCCGGTGTCCACCAAGTAAATTACTCTGCCACCGTCCACGCTATTGCGGGCGAGACGATCAGGGTGCCATGCCAAAATGCCGAGTGGCTTTTTGCTCGTTTCAACCATAGAAAGCATTTTGGCAAATTCCTCTCGCCCAGGCTTCTTTGCGCTTTTCGCTTCCGTGAACTCACGGATTATCTCAATGCGTTCTCGCTCGGCAAATTCTCTCAACTCAAAAAGCTGTGCCTCGATAGACATAATTTGTTTATCATCTTCCTCGGTGCTCTTGCGGGCATAGAGAACGCATTGAGATTTTGGTTTGAGCTCTTTCATATTATTGTTATTGGGGCGAACTCTGGGATTTTACGGCGAAAACAAAAGCGGATTTTGCCCTGCGGAGCGCGGCGTACTCGCCGCGCGGAGCAGTCAATTCC
>Ga0209515_10003390_pt1 | contig 22938 bp, 31 predicted proteins | sample Subgroupgradi54m_FD_187454 | JGI IMG/M metagenome (GOLD analysis project Ga0209515, IMG submission 187454) | Subsurface groundwater microbial communities from S. Glens Falls, New York, USA - GMW60B uncontaminated upgradient, 5.4 m (SPAdes)... ... | reverse complement strand
GTTCTACAACATGAAGCGCGTACACTATGCGTTTCACAACAAAAAAACTCCAATTCAATTTATGCTATCCTTACCATTATCCACATTATCAACGGAGTGCAAACGAGGGTGGCCTCATACACAACATTGACAAATTCGAGTTTGTCATGTATGATCTATGTAGAAAGATAGGCATATGAGTGGAGGAAAAAACTATGCCCCGGATCGTTGACCCTGATCCATCCCCTGAAGTTGAGAAGAGGATGGTATGTAAGGATGGGTGCGGCATAACGGTCGCATATGTGCCAAATGACGTGCAATCACACCATGGAACGGATATGAGCGGCGGGCCGGATGGCCACGAATGGATCAACTGCCCCAAGTGCGGCAAAAGAATCATAATCCGAAGTTGGTGAATTTGAGACCTGTGCGGCCGAGTGGCCGTTTTTTTATCTATTCAACATTATCCCCGCGGCTACAACCCCCGCGGTTTCAGACCGCAAGATTCTAGAACCCAAATTAATTATTTCAATATCACAGCCGTTTTTCTTGATATCGCGGGCGAAATCAATTTCAGCGTCGCTAAAGCCGCCTTCGGGCCCGACAAATATATTCAGGGCGAATAAATTTTTATTCTTACCGTAATTTTTAATGGGCTCGCCAGTGGGATGCAAAATGATGGTCGGAGCTTCCATCTGGCAGACTCTTTGCAAAACTTTTTTAAAATCTTGCGCCTCAAAAAGCTCGGGGATTATACCCCGTTCAGATTGCTCGGCAGCTTCTTTGATAATTTTTTTGGCACGCTCATCGTTAAAATCTTTTTTCTCAACGCGTTCGGAGATAATCGGAATGAAAGCTGAAACGCCCACCTCGGTAGACTTTTGAAGAGCCCACTCAAAATTATCTTTCTTGATTAAAGATTGATAGAGAGCGATCTTTAACTCCGGCTCGTGCATGTTCATCTGCCGCTTTAATATCTCGGCGTGAACCTCTTTAGAGTTGGCTTTAATAAGGCGGGCGACGTATTCAAAGCCATCGCCGTCCAAAAGCATAAAATGTTCATCGGGCTTAAGCCGCAGAATTTTTGATATAAGCTTTGCGATTTCCGAATCTTCAATTTTTATAATGCGCCCGAATAAAGACTTTGCAGGCACAAAAAAGCGATGGAGTTTCATAATGTATAAATGGAGAATGGTTAACGAAAAAGGGTTTTAACGTAAAATAATTTTCCTAATTCCAAACTGATTAAACCGAGCAACGATGCCTTTTACTAACTCTCTCTTTAATTTTGAGTGTCGCGGAATCGTTGTTACGAATCTACCATCAATATCCTCAACCTTATAATGCTTTTTGCCTGATTTAACAACAAGACCGCACTTTCCGGCGGTCCTTATCAATTCATCGCAAGAACAATCCGAAGCCTTAATTACTAATTCCTTCATAAGACGAAATTTTCATTTCTAGTTTTTGGCTTTTTTTGGGAGCAGGAAAAGCATCCAGCTCATGCGCGATGCTAACGGGCGGAAAATATGTCGGCATAAAGCTAAAGAATTTTGGAGTAATATTTAGATATGTTTTGGCGCAATCATTGACCATCTCAACCAATTCAGACAATGTATCAGCTTCGGTCACGCATCCCGGGAAAGAAAGGATTTCGGCGACAAAACCACCATCTTCGGAGCGATTAACTTTTACGCTAATTCTCATAGGAAAAGAGCTCCTTAATTCCTTGATTTTTACCACGTCTCTTGTGTTCATCTTTTTGCTCATATTATGAAATATACTCGATTTTAAGCCAAACCGTCAATATATTAACAAATATAAAAAATACAGCCACTTGGCTGTATGGTATTGGATGAACTCCGAGGGTGAGATTCGAACTCACGACCTGCGCGTTAACAGCGCGCTGCTCTACCAACTGAGCTACCTCGGAATTGATTTGACTATAAGTCAGTATAGCAAAGGTTAAAAATCTTGTCAATCTCGACGAGTTGACTATTAGTTTAATTATTGCTATGATATCTCCAGCTTAAAGAAGGGGGTTAGAAAATGAATTCTGAAGATAATGATAAGAAGCTGAAGACCCCAGATCCTGAAGATGCCCACTGGGTTTGCGATGAATGCCGCGAAAGCGAGGGCGACACCTCGCACTGCTTGAGGCCAGAGCATTGCCATGCCTCTATACAAGCCAATGTTGATAAAGCGGATAGCATGCTCGATGACATGCGGGAGCGAGGATTAATTTAAAATTAAACGAAAGCGCAACAAAAAGACAAGGAGGAAAGTCGTGACGGAGCTCACACAGGAAGAACAGGCAACGCTCGCCAAAGCAGTGGAGATCAATCAACGGATCGCTCGCGAAGAAGAGGCTAAGAGAAAAGAAAAACAGGAGGAGGAACAGAAGGAGGCGCAGCGCAGGGAAGAGGAACGTCGTTACGAAATGAAGCAACGTCCGGAATTCCAAGCATTTGTTTCAGCATTTAAAAATCAGTTTCCGCAGAGTGGTCTTGATGTTGACAGCGAAAGAGTATTAATCACTCTGCCGGACGGAGGTAAAATGGAAATCCAATCCCGTTATGATAAATGGCTAGAGGAATACTACTATAACATCGAGATCAACGGCCATAACATTGAAGTGGGTCGGTATAACGGGTACTATGATTTGAAAATTCCGGAGTAATTCAATAAGGAATGGGTATCGCCACCGCTCGCGCGGTGGTTTTTTTATTTAATGTGTTTGTCATTCCAGTCCTTCAATATACTCAGGATAAACTCCTGCTGGAATCTAGATTTGCAATAATCTGGATCCCTGCGACAGCCGGGATGACAGAAAAGAACGATGTCATCCCAAACGATTTCTTAATCGATTTGGGATCCAGTGTTCCTATCAAAAGTCCGGACCTCTGCTTTCGCAGGCCCGCCGACAGGCAGGGATGACAATGCAAATTTTGTCGTTCGCGAGACTGTATTTGACTTTTTTGTGGTAGTCTGCTATAATATAGGAAGCAAAAAATAGGGTTTTGGGTGGCCAAAACCTTGTTTTTGAAAACCAAAAATGGAGGAGCAAGAGTGAAACGACATCACGCGGTGGCCTTGATGGGGAACTATCTTGTAAATGAACGCCCCAGACAATTGCTTCAAGCATACGCAGACAATGGAACTTATAAAATTCGCGATCTTTCGGAGATTAATAGGATCCTCGATTGCGTTTGGGGTGGTTTCCGAGTTGTCGGCGGCAATATTGCCACTATCTTAGGGCTTAAGGATCGCGCGATAGCGGGGCTCAACTTCACGTTAGACAGCAGGGTGGAAATTGTATGGAATTTCCAGGATGAAGACAATTGTCACTCCATCCCTCTAAGCAATAAATTCAGTTTGAGCTTCAACGGAGAGCCGTGGTCTTTCATGATCTATTTTGATAGAGATGATAGCGCAAAGTTCAAGCTTGCGATTGATGCTCCTAAAGTGAGAGAAAAAATTGAGATCGGATATAACTTTCTGGTTAAGAGAAATCGCCGATTGATGGCAGAGAGAGAGGCGGCCGCGAAAGCTAACCGCGAAGCGCGAGATAAGGAGCTCGCCGAAGAGAGGCGAAGATATGAAAAGACTAGGCGGGAGAGTTATAAAGGGAAGCTCGAAGATATCCGCCGAACTCTTCCGAATACGGCAGTTCGTATTTTAGAAGATGGTGGCCTTGAGCTTGATTATAGCGCGCTTGTTGAATTCGGTGGATCCTTAGAAAAAATCGTGATTAAGAACGGGGAAGTGTTAATCAGCATTCATCGTGGAGATGATGCGCGAATCAAAAGCGAAGCAGTTCTAGATACTCGAGATCCCAGTTGCAGTTGTTGCAACCAAGATGACTACGAAGAATACAAGGCTAAGCTCGGAATGAGTCTCAACGGAATTTCTATTGATGAGCTTGTGAAGTAGGGCGAGGCAAGGGAGGGAGAGAAAAATGTCCAAGCAAATCCATCAGATCCCGCGGGAGACCAAACCCAAGAATGATTATTTTAAAATCAAGGATGTCTTGAGGCGGTGGGATAAGATTATCCCTCGTCTTTCAGATTACGCCAAAAAGCATATCAGCTTCTTTTTCTTTTTGGGGAAACCTCGCATTGCTCCTCATGACTGTGCTGGAACTATGCAAGAGTTGCTAACGAGTTTGTTTCTTGACGTTTCAGGAAAGAAAAAAGATCGCTGGCTTATCGCCGGCGGCAATTGGATGAAGGATAGGCCCTGGGGCGGCGTTGATGGCAAACTCAAGGATGGGCAATTTCATATTATTAAGGAGGCAACCTTCCATGAAGTGGGGTTGAGACTCAGCTATCAAAATCAGCTCGAAAATTGGCTAAGCGTAGTAATGGATCCCAAACTGCTAGATCATGCATTCTTTATCCACTTCTGGAAGTATGAAATCTGGGAGAAGGGTGGCAAAAAGCCAGTTCTAGTACTGGTCAACGAAACGCTCAAGAAGGAACTGGAAGACGCTATGAGAACTGTGCTAAAGGAAGAAGAAGAGCAAATTGCGATCTCTAGAAGAACAAATTGTGATCTCTAAATAAACCCCAGGCAACAAAAAGCGAAGGAGAACATCATGAAACCCACCGCAGAAGAACAGGCGATTCTCGATAAGGCCAACAGCATTGCAATACGCATTATCAACGAGGAGATGGCGGAACGAGATCGGAAAGCGACGGAAGAAAAAGCCAAAGCCGCGGAAGAAAAAGCCAAAGCCGTTGATCTAAAACAAAAGCAGTTTTGTAATGGCATCGAGGTGTTTAGGAAGCAATTCCCTGGGATCGGGTTGTCGATTGCTGGCCGTGAGACCACGCTCATATTCCCGAATGGGAAACGGCTGTGCATCACGGCACAGGAATATGAATTGTTTCCTGGGTCGTGCGATCACACGACTGGAACGGATTGGACCATCGATTTCGATGGTGGCGAGATTTGCGCAAACGGTAACGACTCTTGCTACATCCCCGCAGAGTAAAAAAAGAAGCGATATAATTTGATAATTATAACGCATTACCATCCCCCAACCTTGGGAAACCGAGGCTGGGGATTTTTATTTTAAGAACGAATCTCCCACCTTGCCCCTCCCCCTCTCGGAGGGGGAGGAAATGAGAATGCTATAAAAAATATAAGCAAGTAATCCGTAGCGGATAATAATAAATGGAATATCTATATAAAAATAAAATGGGTCGCGAGTGGCGGAGAAAAACCATTGGAGCGATATGAAAAATGAGGCGAGGTTGGCAATTTCAAGAGCATAAAATGAATATAGGAGTGCATAAACACTCCCCCACCTGGGCCCGAAGCGGGGCCCTCCTCCCCCTCCGAGAGGGGGAGGAAAAAGAAAGACGAAGAACGGCAACAGCCACAAAATATATTGCGGGGAAAAAACTTTATTAAATAATAAAAAGGCCAATGTGGCGGCAAAGCAGGTTTCTATAAAATTTCTATTTTTAAATTTATAGATAATAAAAATATAAGCCAACGCAAAAAATAAAAGCGATAAAATATTTATATGATTAGCTCCTAAACTGGGGAAAATAAATCGCGCGAGTGTCCAAATTGAATCAAAGTTTGAGTTTCTTTCAGCGTTAAGTTGGAAAAAGTAATACCAGCCATTAAAGTTTGTGACTATAAAGAATGCGTTTATTAAAAACGCGGTCGTAAGGAACGCCCCGAGAGCCTTCACTCGCCGCCCCCACCCTTCTATTTTAAACAGCAATAACGGCAAATAAATTATTGGGAAAAACTTTGCAGAGAAACCGGCGGCTAACGATACTGCCGACCAATACGGCTTTTCTTTTTGATACAGATAAAATGCCAGCACGACAAAAAAGATAGCCATTAAATCCCAGTTGAAAATGGCGAAGAAAAACATCGAGGGAGTAAATATCCAATATAAAAATAAATTAATGTAAGATTGCTTCGGATGACCTCCCGACGCAAAGGTCGGGACAGGTCGCAATGACGAAATGGTTAGGGGGTGAGATTCATCCCCCACTTTGGCGGGATTAGAATGATGAACTGCGGCATTAGTTAGTAATTCATATAAAAAATAGGTAGAGCCAATGACAAACAATGACAAGAACAGCGCGGTTAGGATAAAATAACCGGCTTCGGTGACCCCCAAATAACCGACGAGTTGAATAAATAGGCCGGTTAAAACGGGGTATTCAATCAACTTATCCAAGTACGGAAGCCCCGGAGCTGTCGCTTTATCAAAGAAAGCGAGAATGTCGCTGTAAAAAACCGACCACGGTAAAGCTTGGATGAGCCCCAGGCCGTGAAAAACGGCGGAAGCGAAAATAACGGCTATGATGACGATTATATACTTATTCATCTTTATTTTTTCCAATTTTTTGGTATCATATATTACTATATATGATTTTAAAGTCATTAAAAACCAACTGGCAATCGGGGGTGACGGTCGCGTTAGTTTCATTGCCGCTTTCGATCTCACTGGCGGTCGCCGCTGACGCAACGCCAACTATGGGCGTTATCACGGCTTTCTGGGCTGGGCTTTTAGCGGCTATATTTGGGGGAAGCAATTATAATATTGTAGGCCCGACAGGCGCGCTCTCCGGAATCCTTGCCGCCTATGCTCTGATCCATGGAGTAGAAACTTTGCCGTTGCTTGCGATATTAGCCGGAGTCTGCATTTTAGTCGCTTACATCTTCAAGCTGGAACGATACATAGTCTTTATACCATCAAGCGTGGTGCACGGCTTTACCTTGGGCGTAGCCTTTATTATCGGACTAAATCAATTAAACTTCGCGCTAGGATTGTCGGGGCTTGCGACTCATGAAAAATTCATAGCCAATGTTTTTGAGTCGTTGCGCCACATAACCGGCGCCGATGCCTGGACTTTTGGTTTCTTCGCTGTAACTTTAGCGGCCCTTTTTGCTTTCATAAAGTTAATACCTAAAATCCCCGGGCCTATCGTTTTAGCGCCACTTGGCATCATAGTCGGTTACTTCGCGACCACCGGAGAATTGCCATTCAAGTTACTGACACTCGCATCACGATTTGGGGATATCAATCCGACGCTTGGAGCGTGGCCGAAATTTTCAACCGAATTCTTAACAACCGATCTTTTTAAAGCGGTCTTAGCAGTGGCGCTGGTTGCCATACTCGAAACTTTGATATCCGCCAAAATAGCTGACGCCATGACCAAGACTAAGTTTAATCAAAGAAAGGAAGTTTTGGGTTTAGGACTTGCCAACTTGGCATCGGGATTTACCGGCGGCATTCCCGCGACAGCCGCCCTAGCTCGCACAGCTCTAAACATTAAGAGCGGAGCCGACAGCAAAGCTTCCGCCTGGGTTAGCGCTTTGGTTGTGGGAGTGATCGCTCTGGTTTTTCTGCCTTATTTCAAATACCTCCCACTCTCGGTTGTGGCCGCGATACTTGTATATGTAGCCGTAAGAATGGTAGAAGGCGAACATTTCATACATTTATATAAACACGACAAGGCCGCTTTCTCGATGTCGATGCTCGTAGCGGTTATCACTATAATAGAAGATCCGATCATCGGGATTTTGGTCGGCGCGGCTTTATCGCTATTATTGTTCGTCAAAAAACTATCAGAGGGGCAGGCGGAAATTTCCGTAAATAAAAATAAAGAAATGGTCGCGCGGCTTTATGGATCGGTATATGAGCTGGGCGAGATTAGCCATGGGGATGTCGTTGTGTATCGCTTCTCCGGGCCCATGACTTATGTGAACGCTCAATCGCATATATTGGCGATTTCACGCATTAATGGGGTTACTAAAACTATAATTTTAAGTTTCAGAAATATTTCCTATATTGACATTGACGGGGTGGATGCCATAACTGAAATCGTTGAAGATCTAAACAATAGAAAAATAAAAGTCGTGCTGGCTTCGATAGGAGAGCATTTAATGCCGATTGTTGGCAATGCCTCATGGTACGCGGATAAAAAGAGCTCGGACGCGATCTTTGAAAGCACGGCGGCGGCGCTTAAGGTAATAAATAGTTAAAAACCCCGGCTTGGGGTTTTGTTATTCACCTTTAATTTTCACTTTCTCTTTTATCTGGCTCATGATTTCCTCCTTGCGCTTGGGGTCATAGAACGACAACTTCCAGACACACCGGTGATATTCGCGCTTATTTTCATAATCAAAAAAGGTGAAAGTCCATTTGCCGCCACGGGTGAATATGCCGCGAATAAAATATGGATTATCAGAAAACGCTTTCATTTGGGCGTCATCTTGAGATGACGGTTCGGCAAAGGTCCCGGGATGAACGTGTCCCCAAAAAAGAAGCTTGGGAACCACCTCTTTATTTTTTGCGTCCTTTTGAATCAAGTCATAGCAGAATTTTCCTATCTCCTTGGCATCCAGATCGCAGTGCCCCGGCCCCGCTTCTTGTTCAAAAATAAATATATCTTTTATCAGATATTCGTTGTCTCCCATGTTCTCCACGGTCCCCAGCCAGCCAATTTCATGATCCGGAGAAGATTCAAGAATAAATTTGATATCTCTAAAGGCCTCATGAGAGATTAGTATGGTCGGGGGCGGATGATTTTTGCCTACAGTTTTAACTTCAGCCTTCATAACTTTCCCGGCCCCTTCCTGAAGCCCATCTTTAGGAGGACCAAAGAGCTCACGCAAAAAGTCAAAGATCATTTTCGTTTCTCCTTCCAGCTGGTGGGCGGTTCGGCTAGAGAATCTTCATCGTTATAACTCTTCAAATACTCAATACAAATCGAAATCAACGCGGGATATTGTCTTTCACCAATCAAAGTTGCGATAGTTTCTTGAATATTGCCTAAGCAAACAAAGGGAGGGTCATTTTTATTTTTAGACCTAATATGAGGATGATGCATATAATAACCTTCCTTATTTTTGACCAGATTGGTCAAGTTTTCCATTATCACCCCACCATTTTTGCCGTTGCTGTAGATGGTTATTTTGAACTGGCCTATCGGGTAGTCCTGATCTTTGTAGTTAATATAAATTGGTTTAGTTTTAACTACAATACTTGTCCCGTTAATGACGATTTTTTCTATATCGGGATGTTTCGACAGTTTTTGAAATTCAAGTCTCAAGTTGGCATCCAATGTTTTGCCGCTCTTGATTGATTCTAGAGCTCTTTGCCGATCACTCAAGTGCCTAACCGCCTTTGTCATCTCTTCTTGAAGTTTCTCGATTTTCGAAAGAATTTTATTGATATGACGTTCGGCGTTAATGGCTAGAGCCTTTAAGTTTCTGGTACCGCAGAAATTTACGTATTTATCTTCCAAGCTCTTGGCTCTCTTGAGCGTGGCAGTTCCGGATTTCCCGAGCTTCTGTTTTTTGGCTTTTACGGAAACCTTGGGTGGCTTCACGATATACACTCCGTCATAATCGGTCGGCGCGAGCGAAGCTTTGCCAAGGCGGAGGCTTTCTACCCAATCTTCGTACAGATCTTTAAAAAGTAGGCCTTCGCCGTCGCTTATACGCAGGTCACCTACCGAGTCACGATCAAGTAGCATGTAAAGTTCACCCTGTATTGTCAGCGGGACCTTTTCAAACTGACCGGTATTGAGCCGCCTATAAATACCATCGGGAATAGCCAGATATTCCGGCATAACTCCCTCGCTTTTCCTGGTTTTCAAAGGACTGTTATATTATATAGGAATTCAGGAAAAAGTAAAATGGACGAAGGGGGGCGTGTTGCTGTTCAATATTCAGACAACAAATTCAATGATTTTTCAGATTCCACCCATTCTTTTTGTTTGTTTAAAAGCTTTGGCACCCACTTTCCATCTATATGCAACTCTTTTGTTTAATTCATCGTTAGGGATTGACTTGTTTCCGAATCGAGTGATATTTAAGTAATAATAGAAATAATATTCATCTTCATAAGAGTTGGTCAGTCCCCAATAAGGAGAGCTTTCGACGATTGCTTTAAGCGGTCCATTTAAAAGTTTCTTGGGATAGCCCAAGTAATATGCGTAACTTTTTTCCTCACCATCCCCTCGTGGAATCTCTACTAACGGCAAATCAATTTTATTTTCACCAAATTCTACCCAATAATTATTGAGTGGTTTGCAATCTTCTGGTAATTGTTGGCCAAAAACCTTAGATTCTAAATTGTTTGGCTTGTTTATTTCGGGATTATCCATTTTTTGATCGTTCTGAAAAGTCGTTGAGTTTTTAATATGTCGGGGAGCCGGGAATCGAACCCGGTCTTTACGCACCCGAAGCGCACGTACTACCGGTATACTACTCCCCGAATAACTATCTCAAATTACCATTAAGCAGACGGGTTCGCAAGCCTTATTACGATCTCTCGACAAATCGAATATTTCATGTTAACATCTGTACTAGATTATGTCGGGGGGGATGTAATGGGAATGGATAAAAAACTGGTCACAATCTTTGGTGACGCAATTCGGGTTGCGGATAAAGATCCGGTGGCCTGTTCGCTGAAATTTGAGGTAGCCGGAACTATACATGACAATTACGGAGTAGAAACCATCTTTTTGGTTGTAGCAATACAGGTATCCGGATTGACCATCACAAAAAAACTGGAGATCGCTAAAGGAACTGCCGGCTATGGTTACAACAAACCTTATCGAAAAGAACTTTTTCAGAAATTGCATAACTTTGGATTTTTAGAAAATCAGACAAAAGAGCTGTCGTCGGCCATTTTAGAAATGTATGACAACGGTCAAGTGACGGAGGATGGCGTAGCGATGAAAATAATGAGGTTGTGCTCACCATGTACTAAGGGCACCGAAGAGCATACTTTAAATCATTTGAGATGCTGTGGCCTCTGCAATAATAAAAAAGCTGAAGTGGCATTATAAAAAAACTCACCTACAGTAGGTGGTTTTTATTTTATCCATGCTTTCGACTGGACGATCGTTGAACCGGATCCTGGCTTTCTTTGGGATGACAATATTAAATATTAGAACCTCATTTCACGAAATGCTTTTTCTTCATTTGCTTCTCCACTCCGGCTTCAAATTCTTCTTTCGCGGCTTCGGCCTTTTTACGGAGCTTTAAAAGTTCTGTGTCACTTAGCTTATTAAGCTCTTTCATTCTCGAAATCAAATCTTCCCGTTCGTTCAATTCGGGTTTTCCAATGACCTCTTCGAGAAGAAGCGCCAAAATATGGCCTATCCGTGGAGAAGGTTCGATCTTTAACTCTTTTATAATGTCTTCGCCGTTCACTTTAAGCGCCTTAGGACTCAAAGGATCGCGCTTAACTTTATCAATCATGAACAAAAGATGTCTCATTTTATATGGCACGGCTTTAGGGACGCCCGAGCCAATACGATCTGATTCGCGAAGTTTTAAGAGATCGTCTAAATGCTCCGGGCCAACACGACGAAGAAATCTCCTTACTCCGGATTCGCTCACTTCGCCAACATTGTAGTAAAACATATGCCACCGAACCAGATGGCCTACTTTTTCAATAATGTCTTTGGAAAACCTCAACCGATCTAAAACTTTTATAGCCATCTTGGCGCCCACTACTTCGTGAGAATAAAAGGTGGAGTTAGCTCCCTCGCCTCTTTTGGTGCGCGGCTTCCCCACATCATGAAGAAGCGCGGCTAAACGCAATTCAAGAGGATGCTTTTCTTTGACCGCGTATTCCAACGCTTTTAAACTATGCTCAAAAACGGTATAGATGTGATGCTTGTTTTGGCCAACGCCAACACCTTCAGCGATCTCGGGCGCTACATATTTTAATAACCCCAACTCCTCAAGACTTTTCACGCCTTCATGCGCCCTATCGGTCATAATGAGCTTTGCGAATTCGTCTCTTACGCGCTCATGAGAAACCAGTTCAAGAGACGGCGCCAATTCTTTAATAGCTTTTTTGGTTTTTTCTTCTATGGTAAAGCCTAATTGAGCGCCAAAGCGCACCGCGCGCATTAAACGCAGAGCGTCTTCTTTAAATCTATCATGAGGATTCCCTACGGATCTTATTGTGCCGTTTTTTATATCATCTTGACCACCGAAAGGATCTATAACAGAGGGTTCGGGGTTTAGGGTTCGGGGTTTAGGGTTGGCCAACAAATCAAAGGCAATAGAGTTGATGCTAAAATCACGACGAGCGAGGTCTTCTTTAATATTTTTGACGAATTTCACATCATCCGGATGACGCTTGTCGGTGTATTTGCCCTCCACCCTCATCGTTGTAATCTCGATAATCTTTAATTTTGGATCTTCCGACTCAGTTTTAACGCCTACCGTGCCAAACAAATTTTCATAGACACTTTCAGGAAATATTTTTTGAATATCTTCGGGACGAGCGTCGGTTGTAACATCCCAGTCTTTCGGCTCTCTTTCCATAAACAGGTCTCTAACACAGCCGCCGACCAAATACGCCGAAAAACCGCCCCTTCGAAGAGTGTCGGCAACGTTTTTAAGTTCTTGGGGTATGACCAATTTCATCTAGATAAATTGTAATGCAAAAACCATGAATCGCAAAGTGAGGAGCTTTAAACCGCGTTAGGGTCGGTGAATAATATGGCGATGGTTTTTAGAATAATTTTAGCGTCCAGCGCAAATGAACTATTCTTTACATAATGGCTATCAAGCTCCAACTCTTTTACAAACGGCAAGCTCGACGCCCCGCTCACTTGAGATAAGCCCGTAACGCCGGCTTTGGCCGTTACGAGATGCTTATGCTCGTCGGGATAAAAAACAACTTCTTCGGCTTCATGAGGGCGCGGGCCAACGAGCGCCATCTCGCCTTTTAAAACATTAATCAGTTGGGGAAATTCATCAATTCTAAAACGGCGTAAAATTTTACCGACGAAAGTAAGGCGCGGATCAAGTCTTATTTTAAAAAATGGGCCGTCTTTCCTTTCGTTTAGGTGTTTCAGCCCCCACTTCAGTTTATGGGCGTCATCAATCATCGAGCGAAACTTGTAAACATAAATAACTTTACCGGCGCTCACACGTGGCAATTCTATAAACACCGGTCCGCGGCTCGTTAGCTTTATCGCCAAGGCAATAAAAGGGTAAAGCGGGGCGATAATTAACAACCCAAGGAGGGCACCAACAATATCTATGGCTCTTTTCATTAAAATAGGTGGTGGGTTCTCGACTTGGCTCGACTCGCTCGAACAATAATATACTCATTCTTCGAGCGGAGTCCTCGGAGTCGAGAAGTTGCCTTTTAGAATAGTAATCCGCTTATAAAAACATTATGATTATAATTATAGAGTAAATATCTATTTTAAAAAACCATGAAAATAGCGTTGTTGCACGACTATCTAAATCAGTGGGGCGGGGCTGAACGAGTTCTCCATGTTTTGGCTCAAATGTTTCCGGAGGCCGACATTTATACGTTGTTTTACGATAAAGAAAAATTGACTCATCGCTTCGCGGGGAATAACATAAAAACCAGCTTTATCGACCACCCCGTTGTTCATAACAATCACCGTCTTTTTATACCAATAATGCCACTCGCGGCGAGATTATTAAAAGTTAAAAACGATTATGATTTGATTATTTCCGATAGCGCAGGTTTTGCCAAAGGATTTAGGCACTCCAAGAAAACTAAACATATTTGCTACTGCCACACGCCCTTGCGCTACGCTTGGGAGCCCGAATATATCACCTCAAAATATAAAGATTTGAGTGGGGGGGTGGTCGGCAAGCTTGCCTCCGCTGCCTTATCATATTTAAAATCGTGGGATCTCGAGGCCTCAAAGCGACCCGACCTAATGCTCGCTAATTCGGGGTACATAGCCGATAAAATCAAAAAATATTACGACATAGAGGCGCAGGTGTTGCACCCACCGATCGACACCAAGTTTTTTTCATATGATCCAAAAATCAAAAAAGGCAAATATTTTTTGGCGGTGGGGCGATTTATGCACTACAAAAAGTTTGATCTCATCATAAAAGCTTTTAATAAGCTGAAGCTACCGCTGAAGGTCGTGGGAGATGGGCCGGAGTCGTCTTTTTTAACATCTATGGCCTCTGATTTCCCTATTGAATTCATAAAAAATCCCAGCGATGAGGAGTTGAGAAGTCTATATCGATCGGCAAAAGCTCTAATATTTCCGCAAGTTGAGGATTTTGGCATGGTCGCGGCCGAAGCAATCGCCTGCGGCACGCCGGTTTTGGCCTACGCCCAAGGTGGTGCGCTTGAGATTGTGGAAGATGCCAAGAATGGACTATTTTTTAGCGAGCAGACTCCGGAGTCGCTGGCTTCGGCGGTAGAAAAGTTTTTGAAAAAAAGATGGGACAAGAAAAAAATATCGTTAAGCGCGGAAAAATTTTCGGCGGATAATTTTAAGAAAGAGTTTTTGAATATCATTGAGCGGGTTCAAAATCCCGAAATCCTCCGGCTCACCGACTCGCCACCTCCTTTAGGAAAGGAGAAATAAACCCACCGACGACATCGAAGGAATTCTCCCTTTCCTAAAGGGAGTACTCCGATTCTTATCGGAGGGAGGGATTTTTTCTCCCTTTCGTAAAGGGAGTGGCCGGAGGCCGAGGGATTTTTATCAAAAAATCACAGCTATATTAGCTGTGAAATTTACTTTTTAGAAAAGTTTTTACCGCATGTGGAACAATAATATTCTCCGGGGGAGGTAACCCGAAGGTGCGCGGAGCATTCGGGACAACGCTTTCTGATTCTGGTTTTATCTTTTGAAGGGTCACTCGCGCCTCCCGCCAAACCAATCTTCAGCATATCAATCCTAAACCCCGTCGGGGTTTCTCTAGTGTAAACAGAGTGTTCAACTTTTCGGTCCATGAGGCACTGATGAAGATGATCAATCATCTCTAAAGCCACAAGCTCTTTAGAATGACCCTTCTCCGGCTCAGCTATAACAACCAGATAGCGGTCCTGAAATTGAAACCTCATGGGGACGGAATTCCCCGATAAAAGGCCTACCGACGCCACAAAGTTGTCCGGGAAAATGTTGACTGGGTTTTTCATCGTGTCCTCCAAGCATACCTTTTCAGACATATACTATAACACTATTATTTATTTAACACAAGTTATTAGCTAAAATTCAATCTATGGCCATCGCAAGGCCATAGATTGAAGAAAGCGGGCTACTAATTGCAGATATGCTAAATAATTGCTATATTGTAGCAATCGGGAATAGGAGGTTATGAATGCTCTACCTGGACCTTGATAACACCATAATCGACACTGTGCGTCGACTAGACAAAGAAAAGGAATTGGCCGGAAAATACGGATTGACCGCTGAAGAATATATGAACGCCATACATCTCGTAAATGAGCGACATGGGATCGGCGAATTTACTCTTAGGAAGCTATTTAGTGTCTGCAATGAAATCCACCCGGGATTGCCCGAGGAGCTGTTCGCGGAATGGGCCGAATTTGAAAATGTTCAAATATTCTTCCCAGATGCCTTGGAATTTGTGAATGCCTTTAGAGCGAAGGACTTAACACTTCTTACTGCCGGAAACCATGATATGCAAAATAAAAAAATAGATGTTCATAATCTCCGTCCTTATTTTCATGAAATCCTGATACTCCCCTCGCCCAAAGCCATAAATATTGACCCGCCGCCACTTAATTCTTATTATATTGACGACGCGCCGCGCGAAATCGACGCTATGAAAAAGCTATTCCCTCATGTGATGTGCATATTAGTGCGAGAGCCGCCGCCTTGGGAGAAAGTTTCTGTTTCAAAGTATGCTGATGTTTATTGCAAAGATTTGAAAGAGGTCTTGACGATGCTTAAAGAGAACAAATAACTCTATATTCCTTATTCACTGTTCATTATTCATCGTTCTTTAGCCCTGATTGACAGGGCTTTCATTTTTGTTTAATATAGATTCAGCCAATGGGGGACGCAAAAGGAGGGCGAGGAATGTTTGGACTCATCATTTCGGTAATCTATGCCGCAATACTGCATTTTGTGAAAGGCGCAAGCAATATCTCGGCATATCTTAGCGCGACTAACTTTCTTTTCTGGTGGTATGTGGTCACCTCGTCTATTTTGGGGGTAATATTGCTGGCCACCACATTCATACTCTCGAGCGTAGCCGCTAAAGCCGGTGAGGCAGTCGGCGAAGAAGAAGCCGGCAGTAAAGGCAAAACAATCGGCGCGCTGGCGGGATTATTTATAGGCGGAGGGTTTTCTATTCTAATGTTTGCCATTGCGTCAGTGAGATGCGGGGCGCTCATTGCCGGTTCATGGATGTTGCATAACGCTGTAAACATGGGAGGGGAATGGGATAATAATAATCTTATCTGGGGCGGGATACTGCTGGTTGTGGGGTTGCTGATGTCAACTGGCAATAAAATCACTCCCGGAAAAAATCAAAAAGAAGACTAGAATGCATAAAGTATTCAAATAATGCTCAACGACCCAAAGGGGTCGTTTTTATTAATGATAGCCACTCTTAAAAACGACCCCTCACGCTTATGAACCAGCATTGAAAGATTGCCCAGCAATGAGGCATTCTGGAGCCCGCTCCGGGGCGCTTGCCCAAGTCCTAGTCTCCAGAATGCCTCATTGCTGGGCAATCTGCTGTTGTGGGCTGTGAGGGGTGCCCCTCAAAAGTCTTGACTTACTAATCCATATCTGCTATAATATAAGCGGAATAAAAATGGAAGTTGAGGAGGGTTGAGAGATGGAGTATTTTGCGGCTTTGCTATTTGGCGTTGCGGTAAACATTGGCCTTAGCGTTGCGACAGGCGGTGGAAGTAGGATGGCGGATGGGACTTGGTGGGTTACTGATTTACCCATCCTCTTAACTGGCTTTATCTACGGTGATTGCGAACGTGGCACTAATCTAAGATTTATAATGGCCGCAGTGTTCGGGGCTACTACTGCCATCGGGATTACTATCGCTACCAAAGGTCAAAACACAACGATACAGTGCGCAGAAGCGGCTATAATCATTATGGCTTCCGGCTTTTTCTATGCCTTCGCGCCTAAGGATGACGAAAAGCCGAAAAACGATAATATGATTGATCCGGCGTAGAGGAGGAGGGACGTCCAATGGAAAACCCCGCTAGTTGGAATGATGCCGTAAGGGCTATCGCCATAGCAATTAGTGAGTACGAGAAAACTATTGGGAAGAGGATGTGTGGCGCAAGCTTGCCACAGAGAATTTATAATAAACTGATCGCCGAAGGATTCACGATTACCAAGAAGCGAATTAAGGCCCTAAAATGAAATAGGTGGGGGAGGAAACGATAGTGGCAGAGAAAAACAAAATGCCCAAAGTCGTGATTGTTGAAGGCGATGATTGGAAGGGTTTGTACGTTGACGGCAAGCTCGAATATGAAGATCACAATATTACGCCAAAGAAGGTTTTGGATGTGTTGGGGATAGAGCTGGGTATCATGGAGTGCGATTTAAATTGGCTCTTCGAGCGAGGCGATATGCCTAAAAATCTTTCGGAAGTTAAAGTAAAACGGAGGCGATGACCATGGGAAAGTTGAGAGAATTTTTCGATACAGCGCTGATTCTCACCGGAAGTCCGTTTGCGCTATTACTTAATTTTTTCAAACCATTTGACATGACAACTAGCGAAAGCGGCATTGGCGAAGCCTTTTATTGGTCATACAGATTTGGAGCAATGGTACGGATATTGTTTGTTGTTGGAATACTATATGCAATCATCTCGCATTAGATAAAAACACCTCACGGGAGGTGGTTTTTTTATCCGTTAGGATACATTTTCTGATAAAGTTCGGGGAATTTCTCCTTTAACATCTCTTTATAATCGTCTCTTGGTTCGGCTTTTTTAAATTGAGAACCGGAACGCGAACCTTCTTTGACTTTTGTGGCAAAACTTTGAAGCAGTCTGGAACAATCTGTTGCCAGTCCGTTTAAATATTTAAACATTTCAATATTTAAATAATTTGCGTCTAGAGCGACATAGAGCTGGGCGCGGACTTCTCCGGCGGAGCCCTTGGCAATATATAGATAATTTAATAATTCCTGCTTAGTGCCTCGCTCAAATCCTTCAGCAACGTTGCTCATTACTGATACGGACGCGCGCTGTATTTGGTCTTTGAAACCAAAATCTCTGCAACGCTCGAAAACGGCATAAACTTGTTTTGTGAGTTCCCTGGCTTTTTGCCAACAAATCAAATCCTCAAATCTTTGTATGGTAGCCATAGCCGAATTATATTTAAAAATTTAAATATTGCAAGATTTAAAAGAAGATCTTGTTAGCAGTTTAAATCTTTAAATATTGAAATGTTGAAATTGATAATATTAATCTCTATAACCCGAACTCCAAAAATAAAGGCGCATGGTCAGAGACCAAATCCGGCAAAACTTTGAAATCTTTGATTTTAATTTGGGGTGAGGTTAATATATAATCCGCAAATTTAGGCTCGTCGGGATTGTCAAAATGCCTATAAAGCCGGGTCCGAGTAGATGAAACGTCTGTCTCTTTAACTAAATTTTTCATATTCTGCTCTAATATTTTTAAAGACTCGGTTTCCGGCAAAAGATTGAAATCGCCGCACAAAACTTTGGGTGAGCCTATTTTATCCAAAAACTCTTTTACTTTTTTAGACTGCTCAATACGCTCTGAAGTATCAGTTTTGGGGCCATTGTTCCAAAGGCCGTGAAAATTAGCGACAACGCAATCTCCTTGTGGCGTTTCTATCGTCGCATACTGGAGTTTGCGCGATGAGAGCACAGCGCTACCTGTTTCTTGCGGAATTTCTGGCCTATAAACTATAAAATCGGCGATGGTTTTTATAGGAATGGTTCTTTTGACAAACATGGCCAAGCTTTGCCTGTCGCGATTATCGTCAAAGTAAGCAAATGAACCCTCAAAACCGTCGAGTTCTTTGGTGATCTTTTTAAATAATTTTCCGCAGACGTGCTCATCGGGGTGTCGGGCATCCAGCGAATCCTGATCGGTATCAAAAATTTCCTGAAGGCAAAAAATATCAATGTCGTCTTTATGCCGGCGAAAAAAACGCATAAGTGGATGAAGAGACCTCCCGCCCCAAGTATTTAATGTGATTAGTTTTATGAATTTATTTTCCATGGCATTTTTTATATTTTTTACCGCTACCGCAAGAGCACGGATCGTTGCGGCCGACTTTCACGTTAGGGTCTAGGGTATGGGGTACAGGAGTTAGGGTAACCGAATGCGAAGATTGTCCTTCCGTGGCAGAAGCTCCTTTCAACTTGTCGCCATTGGCAGTTACCCATTCATCAAAAGTAGCCAACATTTCTTGAAACATTTTATGACCTTCGTGTTTGTACTCGGCTAATGGGTCGTGCTGGCCATAAGCGCGCAAACGCACAGCATCTGATAGCGCCTCCATATCTGATAAATGATTCATCCAGAGCATGTCCAACATGTTGAGGGTAAGGGACAATGTTGAATGAGAAAGGGGAATAGGCGCGACAAACTCGTCTTCTTTGTGTTCCGTTGTACTTTTCACATTAACCGTTTTACTTTCAAGAATTTCCTGTCTTTTTTTATAAATTGAAAGACGCTGACGGTTTAAGACATCGTCATATTCCAACAAATGTTTGCGAGCGTCAAAATTCAAACCTTCAACTTTTTTCTGCGCTTCAGTTAAGGCGCGCGACACTATACCCGAGCTTATGGGCATATCCTCGGGCATATTCAAGGTCTGCATTAGGTTTTTCAACCTATCTCCGCCAAAAATTCTCATCAAATCGTCTTCAAGTGAAAGATAAAACTGCGACTCACCGGGATCGCCTTGACGGGCGGAGCGACCTCTCAATTGATTATCAATGCGGCGAGCTTCGTGACGCTCGGTACCAATTACGTAAAGCCCCCCGGCTTCTTTAACCTTTATCGCTTCCTCGGGGTTTAAGGGATTACCACCCAAAATAATGTCCACTCCGCGGCCGGCCATATTGGTTGCGACTGTTACAGCGCCAAATCTGCCCGCCTGAGCGATGATCGCGCCCTCTCTTTCATGATTTTTAGCGTTCAAAATTTCGTGGTTAACACCACCGCGAGACAAAAGCTGGGACATTAACTCGTTTTTTTCAATGGAAACAGTGCCGATCAAAACCGGTTGGCCCTTTTTTTGTCGAGCTCTTATATCTTCAATAATGGCGTTGTATTTAGCATCCCCGGTTTTAAAAATTAAATCGGAGCCGTCTTTTCTAACGTTAATTTTATTTGGCGAGATAGAAACAACGTCTAATTTATAAACTTTGTCGAATTCTTCAGCCGAAGTAGATGCCGTGCCGGTCATGCCGGCGAGTTTTTTATAAAGCCGAAAATAATTTTGAATAGAAATTTGAGCGTAGGTGCGAGATTCTTTTTGAACTTGAACATTTTCTTTGGCTTCAATGGCTTGATGAAGCCCGCCGGAGTAACGGCGGCCAAACATCATGCGACCGGTGAACTGATCAACGATAATAATCTCGCCGTCCTTCACTACGTAATCTTTATCTTTTTGATATAGGCCGTAAGCTTTCAAGGATTCTTGAAGATAATGAGTGAGTTTTGAATTTTCAGGACCATATAAATCTTTGATATTCAGCGCTTTCTCAACTTTGTTTATTCCAGATTCGGTAATGTCTGTGGAATGGTGCTTCTCCTCAACTAAATAATCAGCTCCCTTCTCAAGGCGTGAGACAACGCGCGAGAAAGTTTTGTAATAATCGCTTGACTCGGTATCGGGCGCAGAAATTATAAGCGGCGTGCGGGCTTCATCAATTAAAATGCTGTCCACTTCGTCGATAATAGCGAAATATGGAGGCCTTTGAACTTGCTGTGATAGATCATATGCAAGGTTGTCGCGCAAATAATCAAAACCAAACTCGTGATTGGTGCCATAGGTAATGTCGGCAACGTAAGCCGCGCGGCGGGGAATGGGCCGCAAATATTCTTGCTGAACTAAAAACGCTCCGGTTGAATCTCTCTCTTTATCTAGCAACGCCGACTCTCCGTGATTTTCGTTGGTGATTTTATGATCCGGATCATACATCAACGCGCCTTCATGCACCAAGCAAGCCACTGTCAACCCCAAGGCGTGGTAAATCTGACCCATCCAGACGGCATCGCGTTTGGCCAAATAATCGTTAACTGTCACAACATGCGACCCATCGCCTTTTAATGCGTGGAGATAGGCGGGTGCCGTAGCCGCCAAAGTTTTACCCTCGCCGGTTCTCATCTCGGCAATTTTACCCTCGGCCAAAACAATGCCGCCCATTAACTGCACGTCATAATGGCGTTGGTTAAGCTTGCGATTAGCAGTTTCTCTGACTAGCGCAAAAGCTCGCGGCAAGAGACTGTTCAAATCCTCTCCGGCTTTAGCGCGCGATTGAAGCTTTTGACTCTCATTTAATAAAAAATCATCACCAAGTTTTGAGATTTCGGGCTCTAGAGCATTGATTTCAGCCACAATTTTACGCAACCGGTGTTCGGGGCCAAAAATCTTGAATAGATTAAACATAGCTCTAGTTTAGCAGAAAAACGGAGAATATGGAATTTAGCATTTAGAATATTGAATTTAGAATTTAGAATGTGGAATATAGGATATAGAATGTAGAATGTAGAGTGTAGAGTGTAGAGTGTAGAGTGTAGAATATTGAAAAAAAATATATTTCTCCCAGTTCCTTGACGATCGTCACGGAACTGGGAGAAATCCAATCTATGGCCATCGCAAGACCGTAGATGAAAAATCCCCCTTTGGGGGATCGTTTATTCACTATTCACTATTCACTATTTCTTATTATCTTGACTGCCTTCTGGCTGAAACTTTTCTACAATCCTATAGCCAAGACCGTTTTGCTTGATAATAAGCTGGTCGCCTTTTTTGAATGTATTGTCCAAAACATCTCCCATTTTCCAAGATGTGCCATCCGCAAAATAAATGATAGTATCACCCCCTTTTGTGGCTAAATACTCCACTCGATCAAAAGTTCCGGAATGCGCAACAGTCCAAGTGGTTTGATCATATTGCACCTTAAAAAATAAAACTACGGCAATTACCATCAGAATACCGATGAAGGCTTTAGCCCCGAACTCTGGATCGTTGCGCATCTTTTCCCTCCTCTCACTCTTTGTTGACCAGCTTGTCCATCACTCTCAAAATACCGTCGCCGACGTAGGTATTGCTTAGTTTTCCAAATAATCCGGCGACTTTAGGAATATTTTTATAAACCCACGAGCTCAAATCTTTCTTGAATTTACAAGCGCGAATTCTGGATTGATGAAGAGGCAAAGCATAATCGCGAAAACGGGCAACTTCCACCGGATCGTCCTGAAAGGTAACTCTTGAAACGGTCGGGGTCATAAAGTAGCCGGGCTTACCCTCGACGTAGATTTCCAGGCTCGTATATTCCCCTATATATCCCATTGCCGCTATAGTGCTTATAACACCGTCCGCGACAGGATGGCCGCCCATAATAAATACAGGCACGGGACTTAAAACACAATCACCAAGCACACTCCTCGACCCCTGAATTACGGCATTTATTTTTTGCCCATGCTTATCAAAACCATCCACAAACGCGCACTTGTAATAGCCTAGTTCGCCAAAATGTATGCCTACCAGTTTATCTTTTAGGCCTATTTTTTCAAGGTCGTCGATCCAAAACCCATTCCAATTCTCGCCTTGCGACTTAACCGCTTCGGCAATCGATCGGATCTCAAAGATCTTATCGTCTTTATCCACCTTTTCCCCTCGCTCATTTAAGCTTCCTATATTATACTCTTACCGTGGTAAAAGTCAATCCCGTTAGAGGTGACCCCTTGCACTTATGAACTGGTATTGAAAGATTGCCCAGAAAGGGGGGGTTTTGGAGACTAAGACTTGGGCAAGCGCCCCGGAGCGGGCTCCAAAACACCCCCTTTCTGGGCAATCTGTTGTTGGAGGTTGTGAGGGATTACTATTAGAGGCGGCCAACCATCTATGCATAAGGCCACATACATATTGCACTCTCTAACCAATCCTAGAGATGAGAATATTCAATAGATTTCGAGGTACCAAGGGTTTTATAAAATCATGGC
>Ga0209515_10003389_pt1 | contig 22939 bp, 21 predicted proteins | sample Subgroupgradi54m_FD_187454 | JGI IMG/M metagenome (GOLD analysis project Ga0209515, IMG submission 187454) | Subsurface groundwater microbial communities from S. Glens Falls, New York, USA - GMW60B uncontaminated upgradient, 5.4 m (SPAdes)... ... | reverse complement strand
CGACCAGGAGCCGCAGGAACAGCGCAAACCCCGCGAGCTTCGGCGCCGTGCCGATATAAAGCGCCACCGCCGTCGGGGCGCCGTGATACACGTCCGGCACCCACATGTGGAATGGCACCGCGCCCATCTTGAAGGCCAGGCCGGAAATGACGAACACCAGGCCGAAAATCAGGATGATATTGTCCGGCGACATCTTGCCGATCGCGCGCGAAACCGTCGGAATATCGAGGCTGCCGGTCACGCCGTAGAGCATGGACATGCCGTAGAGCAGCATGCCCGAGGCGATCGCACCGAGGACGAAATATTTCATCGCCGCCTCGGTCGCCACCGCCGAGTCGCGCTGGAAAGCGATCATGGCGTAGAGCGACAGCGACAGCAGTTCCAGCCCCAAGTACAAGGTGAGAAAATGGCTCGCCGAAGCCATCACCATCATGCCCACCACCCCAAACAGGCCGAGCACGAAATACTCACCCCGGAACATGTTGCGGTCGCGCAGGTAGTCGCGAGAATAGGTAAAGACGAAGAAGGTGATGCCGTAAGTGCCGAGCTTGAGAAAGTCCGCAAGGCGGTCGGCAACGAACATGCCGTTGAAGGTAAACACCGGCGCCGCCGTCATGACCTTGAGCGTCAGCAGCACCGCGCCGGCCAGCGTCGCCTGCGCCAGCCAGTAGGAAACCACGCGCCGACGATCCGACAGGAACAGGTCGAGCACCAGGATCGCGCAGGCCATCGAGAACACGAAGATCTCGGGCGCCGCGGGCATCATTTCGGGGATGACGAAGTTCATGCTTTCGGTCCTAGAGTTTCGATGTCATCGCCTGTTGCAGCAGGTGGTTCACCGACGCATGCATCACGTCGAGGAACGGATACGGCCACAATCCCATCACCAGCACCGCGATAGCGAGCAGCGTGAGAAACACGATTTCGCGCGGTGTTGCATCCGTCAGCTCCGCGACCTTGGCGTTGCCGACCTCGCCGAACAGCACACGCTTGTACATCCACAGCGTGTAAGCGGCGCCGAAAATAAGCGTGGTCGCGGCGGCGAACGCATACCACACGCTGACCTGGAACGCGCCCAGGATTACCAGGAATTCGCCCACGAAACCGGAGGTGCCGGGCAGGCCGGCGTTGGCCATGGCAAACAGCATCATGAAGGAGGCGAACACCGGCATGCGGTTGGCCACCCCGCCGTAGTCCTTGATCATGCGCGAGTGCAGGCGGTCATACATGACGCCCACGCACAGGAACAGCGCGCCGGAAACGAAACCGTGCGAGATCATCTGCGCGATGCCGCCTTCGAGGCCCTGGGTGTTGAAAATGAAAAAACCAAGGGTGACGAAACCCATGTGGGCGATGGAGGAGTACGCGATCAGCTTCTTCATGTCCTTCTGCACCAATGCCACGAGGCCGATATACACGACTGCGATGAGCGAGAGCATGATCATCAACCACGCGAGCTCGTGCGATGCGTCGGGGAGAATCGGCAGCGAAAAGCGCAGAAAACCATAGGCGCCCATCTTCAGCATGATCGCCGCCAGGATCACCGAGCCACCGGTGGGCGCCTCGACATGCGCGTCCGGCAGCCAGGTGTGCACCGGCCACATCGGCACCTTGACCGCGAACGCGGCCAGGAACGCCAAGAATATCAGTATCTGCGGGTGAAGCCCGAGCTTCAGGTCATGCCACGCCAGGATATCGAAACTGCCGGCCTTGAAATAAAGATAAATCATGGCCACCAGCATCAGCACCGATCCGAGGAAGGTATAAAGGAAGAACTTGATGGTGGCGTAAACGCGGTTCTGCCCGCCCCACACGCCGATGATGAGGAACATCGGCACCAGCATGGCCTCCCAGAAAACATAGAACAGGATGCCGTCGAGCGCGCTGAAGACGCCAATCATGAGCCCTTCCATGAAGAGGAAGGCGGCGTGATATTGCGCGACTTTTTTGTCGATCACTTTCCAGGCGGAGATGACGACGAGCACGGTGCTGAAGCTCGTGAGCAGGATGAGCAATAATGAAATGCCGTCAATGCCCAGGCGATAGCGGACCTGAAAGGCATCGATCCAGGCGTGGTTCTCGACGAACTGCATCGCGGGAGTACCGGTATTGAAACCGGCGTAAATCGGCAGCGTCGCGAGGAATGTCAGGACCGCCACCGCGAGACTCAGCTGGCGCGCATAGTCGGCATTGCGGTCGCCGCCGGTGGCGAGTACCGCCACCCCGCCGAGTATCGGCAGGAAGATGGCAAAGCTCAGAAGATGTTCGGCTAGCATGGCTCAGCGATGCAGAAAGAAGGTGATAAGCAAAAACAGCCCCAGGATCATGGCAAACGCATAGTGATACACATAACCCGTCTGGATGTGGCGCATGACCGAGGACACCCAGCCGATCACGCGCGCGGTGCCGTTCACCGCCAGCCCGTCGATCAGCTTCACATCGCCAACCTTCCACAGCAGGCGCCCGATGGCGCGCGCACCGCCGGCGAACACGAACTCGTTGAATTCGTCCACGAAATACTTGCGCAACAACAGCGTGTAGATCGCGCCGGCCTTTTCGCGCATCTGACCGGGCAGGAACGGATAACGGATGTACATGAACCAGGCGAGCCCAAAACCCGCGACCGCGAGCAGGAACGGCGCGGATTGCAGCCCGTGGGCGATGAACGGGGCGACGCCCTGGTAATGCTCGCCAATCTCCCGGATGACATCGTGCGCGGGCAGGACTTTGATGGAATCGGCGAAGTAGCCGCCAAAAATCAGCGGGTCGATGGTCATGAAACCGGCCACGAGCGAAGGCACCGCCAGCAGCACCAGCGGCAAAGTCACCACCCACGGCGATTCCTTCACATGCTTGTAGGTGTGCTCGTCCATGCGCGGCTTGCCGTAGAACGTCATGAACAGCAGGCGGAACGAGTAAAACGCCGTCACGAACACGCCGGACAGTACCGCGGCGTAGGCGATACCGCTGCCGGGCAGATGTGAATGGTGCACCGCCTCGATGATCAAATCCTTGGAGAAGAAACCGGCGAAAGGCGGAATGCCGGCGAGCGCGAGCGAGCCCACCCAGACGGTGAAGAAGGTGATTGGCATGCGCCGGCGCAGGCCGCCCATCTTGCGCATGTCCTGCTCGTGATGCAGGGCGATGATGACCGAACCGGCGGCGAGGAACAGCAGCGCCTTGAAGAAAGCATGCGTCATCAAATGGAAAATTCCCACGCTGTAGGCCGAAGCGCCGAGCGCAACCATCATGTAGCCGAGCTGGGAAAGCGTTGAATAGGCGATCACGCGTTTGATGTCGTTCTGCACGATGCCGACGAGCCCCATGAGAAACGCCGTCAGCGCGCCGATCACCAGCACCACCGACAACGCCGTCTCGGACAGTTCGAACAGCGGCGACATGCGCGCCACCATGAAAATGCCGGCGGTCACCATGGTGGCCGCGTGGATCAACGCCGAGATCGGCGTCGGGCCTTCCATCGAGTCGGGCAACCACACGTGCAGCGGCACCTGCGCCGATTTGCCCATGGCGCCGATGAACAGCAGGATGCAGGTGAGCGTCAGGAGATTCCAGTCCACGCCCGGGAACACCTGGATGGTCTTGGCCGCCATCTGCGGGGCGATGGAGAACACCGCGCCGTAGTCGAGCGTGCTGAAGGTCATGTAGATCGCCGCGATGCCGAGCAGGAAACCGAAATCGCCCACGCGGTTGACGAGAAACGCCTTGAGCTGGGCGTAAGTGGCCGTGGGACGCGTGAACCAGAAGCCGATGAGCAGGTAGGACATCAATCCCACCGCCTCCCAGCCGAAGAACAGCTGCAGGAAATTGTTCGACATCACCAGCATCAGCATCGAGAAGGTGAACAGCGCGATGTAGCTAAAAAACCGCTGGTAACCGGGATCGTCGTGCATGTAACCGATGGTGTAGATGTGCACCATCAGCGAGACGAAGGTGACGACGACCATCATCAGCGCCGACAGCGGGTCGATCAGGAATCCGACCTCGAGCGGAATGCCGCCGGAGACGGCCCAGGTGTAGACCGGGCCATTAAAGACATTGCCGGCCAGCACATCCGGCAAAACCACGAAAGCCGAGAGCGCGAACGCCACGGCCACGCCGAGGATGGTTACCGTGTGCGCTCCGACGCGCCCGATCTTACGGCCGAGCAGGCCGGCCAATACCGAGCCCGCGAGACAGGACAACGGAATCGCGAGGTAGATCAGTTTGAAGTCGATGTCGAATCCGGACATGGCCTAGCCTTTGAGACTGCTCAGGTCTTCGACGTTGATGGACTGGCGATTGCGGAACACCACCACCAGGATCGCGAGCCCGATGGCCGACTCGGCCGCGGCCACCGTGAGGATGAAGAACACGAACACCTGTCCCGCGGTGTCGCCGAGGAAATGCGAGAACGCGATGAAGTTGAGATTGACGGCCAGCAGCATGAGTTCGATCGCCATCAGCAGGATGACGAGGTTCTTGCGATTGAGAAAAATGCCGACGACGCTCAGGGAGAACAGGATCGCCCCGAGTATCAGATAATGCGCCAACGGTATCATCGTGCTCCCCTGATTTTCTTGTTCATCGTACGACTCAGCGCTTTTTTTCCGACGGCATCTTGATCACGCGTATGCGCTCGCGCGGATTGATATTGATCTGCTGCGCCGGATTCTGGTATTTGGTGTCCTTGCGGCCACGCAGCGTAAGCGCGATCGCCGCCACGATGGCCGTCAACAGGATGGCCGCCGCGATTTCGAATGGATAGGCGTAGACCGTGTACAACAGACGCCCGAGCTCGCGCGTGTTGCTGTGGCCCGCGGGCAGCGCGCCAGGGTCCGGCATCTGCGCCGGACTGAAATGGTCCGAACTCAGGATGATCACCATTTCCGCCACCAGCAGTACCGCCACCAGTCCACCGATCGGGAGGTATTCACCAAAACCTTCGCGCAGGCGCACGAGATTGATGTCGAGCATCATGACCACGAACAGGAACAGCACCATCACCGCGCCGACGTACACCAGCACCAGCGCGATGGCGAGGAATTCGGCCTGCAGCAGCAGCCACAGCCCGGCAGCGCTGACGAAGGTCAGCACCAGAAACAGCGCCGCCTTCACCGGGTTGCGCACGGTGATCACCATGGCCGCGGCGAATACCAGCTGCGCGGCCAAGAGGTAGAAGATGCCTTGTTGAAACGTCATTATTGTTTATTTTTCCCGATGCATTCTATCAGCGATATTTCGCTTCCGCCGCGCGATCCGCGGCGAGTTGTTTTTCGTACTTGTCACCGACGGCAAGCAGTTGTTCCTTGGTGATCACGTGCTCGCCGCGATTCTCGAAATGGAATTCGAAAATCCGCGTTTCGACGATGGAATCCACGGGGCATGATTCCTCGCAGAAACCGCAGTAAATACACTTGAACAGGTCGATCTCGTAGCGCGTGGTGCGGCGCGTGCCGTCGGCGCGCTCCTCGGACTCGATGGTAATCGCGCAGGCCGGGCAGACCGCCTCGCACAGCTTGCAGGCGATGCAGCGTTCCTCGCCGTTGGGATAGCGGCGCAACGCGTGCAGGCCGCGGAAGCGCGGGCTCATCGGCGTGTACTCCTCCGGGTACTGGATCGTGATCTTGCGCGCGAACAGGTGACGGCCGGTGACCATCAGGCCTTTCACCAGCTCGACGAGCAGGAACGTGTTCAGAAACCGTTTGAGCGCCTTGACCATGATTGTCTCCTCTCCCACTCAGTGGAAGATGAATCCCCAGGGTGTGAGGAACATGACCGCCCCCATCACGCCGATCCACACCAGCGTCACCGGAATGAAAACCTTCCATCCCAGGCGCATGATCTGGTCGTAACGATACCGCGGAAACGTCGCGCGGAACCACAGGAAACAGAAAAGAATGAAACACATCTTGAGCAGCAGCCAATGCATGCCGCCGCCGAGTACGGTGCCGATCACCGGCAGCGCCAGAATCTTGGCGGGGAGTATGCCGTCGAGCGGCGACAGCCAGCCACCCAGAAACATGATCGAACACATCGCGGAAATCAGGATCATGTTGGCGTATTCGGCGAGGAAAAAGATCGCGAAGGCCATGCCGGAGTACTCCACGTGAAAACCGGCCACGATCTCAGATTCGCCTTCGGCGACGTCGAATGGCGCGCGGTTGGTTTCGGCCACACCGGAGATGAGGTACACCATAAACAGCGGGAACAGCGGCCAGATATACCACTGATGCAGTCCACCCTGCTGGTGTAGCACGATCTCGCGCAGGTTGAGACTGCCCGCCGCCATCAGCACGCCCACCAGGGCAAAGCCCATGGCGATTTCATAGGCGACGATTTGCGCCGCCGAACGCATGCTGCCCAGAAACGCGTACTTCGAGTTCGATGCCCAGCCGGCGATGATCACGCCGTACACGCCCATGGAGGTAAGCGCGAGTATGAACAGCAGGCCGGCATCGATATCCGCGAGCCACAGGTTGTCGGTGAAAGGAATTACCGCCCACGCGGCGATCGCCGGCGCGAACGTCAGAATCGGTGCAAACACGAACAGGAACCGGCTGGCCTTGGCCGGTACGATGATTTCCTTGAGCAGCAGTTTCAACGCATCGGCCAGGGGCTGCAACCAGCCCTTGGGACCGACGCGGTTCGGGCCGATGCGCACCTGCATGTAGCCGATGATCTTGCGCTCGGCGTAGGTCAGGTAGGCGACGGACAATATCAGCGGCACGAGGATCATGAAGATCTTGCCCAGATTGAGCAGCAAGATCTGCGACCAGTCGGGGAACCAGCCCCAAATACCCAGAAGGAACTTGCTCATGAGGCAGCCCTCACGGTCACCGGACCATGCGCGCCGAGCATGACCGTCTCCGGGTATCCGGCCGGCGCCAGCACGCAGCCACCCGGCACACGCTCGTCCACCACCAGTTCCAGACGCGCCACACCCTGCGGCGTGACCAGCTGTACGTTAGCGCCCGGCGTGAGGCCGAGTTTATCGGCCTGCGCGGCGTTCATGCGCGCCGCGGGTGGCGGATTGTCAACGGTTTTCTGCAGCGACGGAGCCCGGCGCACGATCGGGTCCACCGCGTATATCGGCACCTCGGCGAGACGCATCAGCTGGCCGGCCGTCAGCGCTGCCTCTTCCACGACGCTGACGGCGTACGGAAATGACGACGCGGCCGGCGTGGTGTCCGGCAGATTCATTTCGCGGCGCACGTCATCCACCCCGGCTTGTTCGAAACCGGGCAAATCCAGATGATGGCCCAACATGCGCAGGATTTTCCATCCCGGCCGCGCCTCGGCGAGCGGACTGACCGCCGCGACGAATTCCTGACGCCGCCCTTCGGCATTGACAAACGTGCCGTCGGTTTCGGTGAAGGGCGCGAGCGGCAGCCAGACATTGGCATATTCCACCGCGCGCGTGCGGTACGGCGAAGGTTTGAATGTCGTCAGCATGACGACAAACTCCGCCGCGCGCATGGCCGCGTCCGCGGCGGTCCCGTCGAGACAATCCAGTTCCGGTTCGAGGCCGAGAAGCAGGCAGGCCTTGAGCGGTACATGCAACATGTCGCGCGCCGTGCGTCCCGCCGTCGCGGTCTTGCCCGCGGCGCCGCGGTGCGGCACACAACCCGCGAGCCACGCGCCGGCACTGTTGGCGTCGGGAAGCTGTCCCAACTTGGCCCCGCACAAATCGGAGACATATTGCGCGAGCGCGCGCAAAGTGGCCGCCTGCGGATGGCTGAGCGCAAAACTTCCGAGCAGCACCGAAGCGCGCGTGCTCTGCTGCAGCGCCTCGGCCATGGCCTGCTCCGACACACCCGGTTTGACGTCGCGGAAATTCTTGGCGAAGGCGGCGGGCCATTCCGCCTTTTTGAGCGTGCTCAAGGCGCGCGCCACGCCCGCCAGTGCGCGCACCATCTGTGCCGGGCCGGCGATCACCTTGCCAGCCAGCTTGTAACTGAAATCGTAATCGATCGGGTTAATGGCGAAGACACGCGCGCCTTTCAGTGCGCTCTTTCGCAGCCGCAGGTTGATCAGCGGCTGGTCCTTGCGCGGGTTCGCGCCGATCAGCAGCGCGCCGTCGAGGCTTTCGAGCTCGACGATCGGCCGTCCCAGCGACGGAAACAGCGGCGCGGCATCGTCATCGCTGAAATCCATCTGGCGCAGGCGGTGATCCACGTTGCCGCTACCCAGCGCGCGCACCAGCTTCTGCAGCAAGTAGAATTCCTCGAGCGTGGAAATGGGTGAGGCCAATGCGCCCAGATTTTCGGGCCCGTGCGCCGCCAGCACCTTCTTGAGTCCGGCCACCGTGAATTCGAATGCCGTGGTCCAGTCGGTTTCTTCCCATTTCGTCCCGCGGCGGATCATGGGCACGCGCAGGCGGTCCTCGCCCTGCAGGGCTTCGTAACTGAAGCGGTCGCGGTCGGCGAGCCAGCATTCGTTGATGGCATCGTGGTCGCGCGGCAGCACGCGCATCACGGTCCCGCGGCGCACTTGCACGTTGATATTGGCGCCGACACAATCGTGCGGGCTGATCGAGGCGTGATCGGCGAGTTCCCACGGGCGCGCGGTGTAGCGAAACGGTTTGGAGGTGAGCGCGCCCACCGGGCACAGGTCAATGACGTTGCCGGACAGCTCCGAGTCCACGCTGCGGTCGAGGAAGGTGCGAATCTCCGTATGCTCGCCGCGCCCCAGGCCGCCAAATTCCATTACGCCGGCGACTTCCTGTCCGAAACGCACGCAGCGGGTGCAATGGATGCAGCGCGTCATGTCGGTGGAAATCAGCGGTCCGATGTCCCGGTCCTTCACGATGCGCTTGGCCTCGGCGTAACGCGACACGTCCTTGCCATATCCCAGCGCGAGGTCCTGCAATTCGCACTCGCCGCCCTGATCGCAGACCGGACAGTCGAGCGGATGATTGATCAGCAGGAATTCCATGGTGCTCTTTTGCGCGGTGCGCGCCCGTTCCGAACGGGTGTGCACGACCATGCCCTCGGCCACCGGTGTCGCGCAGGCGGGCAAGGGCTTCGGCGCCTTCTCCACGTCCACCAGGCACATGCGGCAGTTGGCCGCGATCGAGAGTTTGTTGTGGTAGCAAAAGCGCGGGATGGTGATGCCGGAGGCATCGGTCACCTCGATCAGCATCTGCCCCTTGCGCGCCTGCAACCGTCGACCATCCACTTCAATGGTCACGGAATCGGAGGCCGGGGGCGTTTTGATGTCTTTCGGATTGGCGCTCATGCGTGGCTCCCGTGCGTGCCGGGGAGGCAGCGGCGATGTTCGATATGGTATTCGAACTCGCTGCGGAAATATTTGATGAAACTCTTCACCGGCCACGCGGCGGCATCGCCCAGAGCGCAAATGGTGCGGCCTTCGATGTTGGAGGCAAGCTCCGTGAGCATGTCCAGGTTTTCCGGTCTGCCTTCCCCGTGCTCGATGCGGTGGATCACGCGCGACATCCAGCCGGTGCCTTCGCGGCATGGCGTGCACTGGCCGCAGGATTCCTCATAATAGAAATGCGCGATGCGCGCGAGCGCGTGCACCATGCAGGTGGTGTCGTCCATGACGATGACTCCGCCCGAGCCCAGCATCGAGCCGGCCTTGGCGAGCGAATCGTAGTCCATGGTCACATCCATCATGACATTGGCCGGTAACACGTTCGCCGAGGAACCGCCGGGGATCACTGCCTTCAGTTTGCGGCCGTCGCGCACCCCGCCGGCCATTTCAAGAAGTTTCGCGAACGGTGTCCCCATCGGGACTTCATAGTTGCCGGGCTTGTTGACATGGCCCGAGACGGAGAAAAGCTTGGGACCGCCGTTGTTGGGTTTGCCGATGTTCAGGAACCAGTCAGCGCCGTTCTTGATGATGTCCGGTACCGACGCCAGCGTCTCGGTATTGTTAATCGTGGTCGGACGTCCGAACAGACCGTAATTCGCCGGAAACGGCGGCTTGAACCGTGGCTGGCCCTTCTTGCCCTCGATGGATTCGAGCAGCGCCGTCTCCTCGCCGCAGATATAGGCGCCGGCGCCGAGATGCGTGTACAGGTCGAAGTCCACGCCGGACCCGAGGATGTTTTTGCCCAACAGCCCGGCACCATAGGCTTCCTTCAGCGCGGCCTCGCAGCGCTCGTACGGCTCCCAAAATTCGCCGCGGATGTAGTTGTAGCCAACGGTCGCGCCGATGGCGTAACCGGCGATGGCCATGCCTTCGATCAGGGAATGCGGATTGAAGCGCAGAATGTCGCGATCCTTGAACGTACCCGGCTCGCCTTCGTCGGAATTGCACACGATGTATTTCTGACCCGGCGTGTTCTTCGGCATGAAGGACCATTTCAGTCCGGTGGAAAAACCCGCGCCGCCGCGTCCGCGCAGCGCGGACTTCTTGAGATCGTCGATGATCTTCTCGGGCAGGATTTTTTCCTTGAGAATTTTCTTCCACGTCTCGTAGCCGCCGGCACTCTGGTACGTCGCCAGCCGCCATGGCTGGTCGAGATGCAGAGTCCTGAAACAGAGTTCATTGGCCATGAGTGTTATTCCAGCTTGTCCAGAATCTCATCCACCTTTTCAGGCGTGAGGTGTTCGTGATAGGTCTTGTCGACCATCATCATCGGCGCTCCGCCGCAGGCGCCCAGACACTCGACCTCTTTCAGGGTGAATTTGCCGCCGGCGGAGGTTTCGCCCGGCTTGATACCGAGCCTCGTTTCCAGGTGATTCATGATGCGGCCGGAACCGTTCAACAGGCAGGAGATGTTGGTGCACACGCAAACCTTGTGGCGCCCCACCGGCTTCAGATCATACATGGTGTAGAAGGTGGCCACTTCATGCACGGCAATCGCCGGCATTTCGAGATATTCCGCCACCGCCTCGATCAGGTCAGCCGGGAGCCAGCCACCGTTCTGTTCCTGCGCGATGCGCAGCGCCGCCATCACCGCCGCCTGCTTGCGGTCCGGAGGATACTTGGCGATCTCGCGGTCGATCTCGGCGCGCGACGGCACCGACAACAGTCCGATCTTCGAGGCCGGTCTGGACTGGGCGTTCATCGGTCGATGTCTCCGAAAACGATGTCGAGCGTGCCGATCACCGCGACCACGTCGGCGATCATGTGGCCGCGGGTCAATTCATCCATCGCCGACAAGTGCGCGAAACCGGCGGTGCGTATCTTCACGCGGTACGGCTTGTTGGCGCCGTCCGAAATCATGTACACGCCGAATTCGCCCTTGGGATGCTCGATCGCCGCGTAGGTCTCGCCCGCGGGAACGCAGTAGCCCTCGGTGAAGAGCTTGAAGTGATGGATCAGCGACTCCATGTCGCCCTTCATCTTCTCGCGCGACGGCGGCGCCACCTTGTGGTCATCGATCATCACCGGTCCCGGATTCCGGCGCAGCCACTCCACGCACTGGCGGATGATGCGGTTGGACTGGCGCATTTCCTCGATGCGCACCAGATAGCGGTCGTAGCAGTCGCCGTTGACGCCGACGGGAATGTCGAAATCCAGGCGATCGTAAACCTCGTACGGCTGCTTCTTGCGCAGGTCCCATTCGACTCCCGATCCGCGCAACATGGGGCCGGTGAAACCGAGCTGCAAGGCGCGTTCGGGCGAGATCACGCCGATCCCGACAGTGCGTTGCTTCCAGATACGGTTATCGGTAAGCAGCATTTCATACTCATCGATATGTTTCGGGAAACGCTCGGTGAAATCCCAGATGAAATCGAGTAACGAGCCCTCGCGATTGGCGTTCAGCCGCGCGATTTCTTTCGTGTCGCGCAGCTTGGATGGTTGATACTGCGGCATGCTGTCGGGCAGGTCGCGGTAAACGCCTCCCGGGCGGTAATAGGTGGCGTGCATGCGCGCGCCGGACACCGCCTCGTAGCAATCGAACAAGTCCTCGCGCTCGCGGAAACAGTAAAGAAACACGGTCATCGCGCCGACGTCCAGGGCGTGCGCGCTGAGCCAGAACAGGTGATTGAGCAGGCGCGTGATCTCGTCGAACAACACACGGATGTACTGGGCACGGATCGGCGGCTCGATCGCGAGCAGCTTCTCGATCGCCAGCACGTAACCGTGCTCGCTGCACATCATCGAGATGTAATCGAGGCGGTCCATGTAGCCGATGGACTGGTTGTAGGGCTTGGACTCGGCCAGTTTTTCGGTGCCGCGGTGCAGCAGGCCGATGTGCGGGTCGGCGCGCTGGATGACTTCGCCATCCAGCTCAAGCACGAGACGCAGCACGCCGTGCGCGGCGGGATGCTGGGGACCGAAGTTCATCGTGTAATTTCTGATCTCGGCCACGTGATATCAACCTTTGGCAAAACCTTCTTCACGGATCACACGCGGCACGAGCACGCGCGGTTCGATGGAAACCGGTTCGTAAATGACGCGTTTCTTCTCGGCGTCATAGCGCATCTCGACATGACCGATGAGCGGGAAATCCTTGCGGAACGGATGTCCGATGAAACCGTAATCGGTGAGGATGCGGCGCAAGTCCGGATGTCCTTCGAACACGATGCCGAAGAGATCGAAGGCTTCGCGTTCATACCAGTTGGCTGAATTCCAGATACCGGTCACGGAGGCGATCATCGGACTCTCGTCGTCCAGATAGGCGCGCAGACACAGGCGCCGGTTGTGCCTGAGCGACAGCAGGTGATAAACCGCGGCGAAGCGCGGTCCTTTCCTCGGCCCCGTGGGCGACTCGCGGCCGTAATCGAGATAATCCACGCCGCACACGTCCATGACCTGCTCGAAGGCGAACGCCGGGTCGTCGCGCAGCGTGCGGCAAATTTCGACGATCCGGTCACGGTGAATGTCCAGCGTGAGCTGTCCGGCGAACTCATGCACGGCCGTTATCGACTCGCCGAACATTTTCTGGGCGTGAGCGGCAAGGTCCTGACGCGTATCAGTCATGATGAGCATTCCCCAGGCGGCATCAGCGGGCGATGGTGTTGGTACGGCGAATCTTGTTCTGCAGCTGGATGATGCCATACAGCAGGGCTTCGGCCGTCGGCGGACAGCCGGGAACGTACACATCCACCGGCACGATGCGGTCGACACCGCGAACCACCGAATAAGAATAATGGTAATAACCGCCGCCGTTGGCGCAGGAACCCATGGAGATCACCCAGCGCGGTTCGGACATCTGGTCGTAGACCTTGCGCAGTGCCGGCGCCATTTTGTTCACCAGCGTGCCGGCCACGATCATCACGTCCGACTGGCGCGGGCTGGGACGGAAGACAATACCGAAGCGGTCCATGTCGTAACGCGAAGCCGCGGCATGCATCATCTCGATCGCACAGCAGGCGAGCCCGAAGGTCATGGGCCAGAGCGAACCGGTACGTGCGGCGTTGATCAATTTATCCGCCTGCGTGGTTACCCAGCCTTTTTCGAGCACGCCTTCAATACCCACAGTGTCTCTCCAAAATACGGCTCGCCTTCGCCGCCTCCGTGAGGCCGTACAAAGCCAGCGTGCCGTGCCGTCGGCGGCCAGCGACATTCGCCGCGGTTGCATCCCCGCGCTTTGCGCGGGGCCCCTGCGCCCTGCTCATGTCCGCCGCCTCCGACATGTCAAACATAACCGAAACACCGTGCCGTCGGCGGCCAGCGACATTCGCCGCGGTTGCATCCCCGCGCTTTGCGCGGGGCCCCTGCGCCCTGCTCATGTCGCTATTCCCACTCTAAGGCTCCCTTCTTCCATTCGTAGATGAAGCCGACGACGAGGATGCCCAGAAACACCATCATCGAAACAAACCCGAACATGCCGATTTCGTTGAGCGCCACCGCCCAGGGAAACAGGAACGCGATTTCGAGATCGAAGATGATGAACAGGATGGCGACGAGGTAATAACGCACGTCGAATTTCATGCGCGCGTCCTCGAACGCCTCAAAGCCGCACTCGTAGGGGGAGAGTTTCGCTTTGTCCGGGCGATGCGGTCCCAGCAGCCGTCCGGCCAATATGATGACACTGCCCATGGTCAGGGCAACGCCGATAAAAATCAGGATGGGGAGATAACCTTGCAGCATCCGAGCCCCGGGAATCAGCCGAAATTAGAAGTCCGGCGAGTCTAGGCTTTCGCTGCAAAGGATGTCAAGCAAACGACTGCCTCACAAACTTATGCTCTTCAAAGGGTTAAGCTACTTTTAGGGGTATAAAAATCGCCTATGGATGCGCCGCGGGCGAGCGTTGTTCGCGTGTCAAAAAAAACTGACGGGATGTAAATTAAAATGGTGCCGAAGGTGGGACTCGAACCCACACGGCTTTCGCCACTACCACCTCAAGGTAGCGTGTATACCAATTTCACCACTTCGGCGCGTGCGAACAAACTTCAGCCACATAGTACAGAGAAATACTTATCTAAATAGAAGGGTATTATTTTTACTTCGTGCCCACGTGGCATTGAGAAAACTTATTTAGGCACCTCCGGTGCCTTGGGTGCCGCGGGCACTCCGGCGGGCGGCGGCGGTGTTTCCACTTGCGCCGCTTGCTCCGTAACGACGCTTTTCGTCACGCTCGTCGGCGTGGTCGCGTGCTGCGCATACAACCAGGCCAACCCGAGGTTGGAGAGGAAAAACACTGTCGCGAGGACCGCCGTCGTCCGCGTCAGAAAGTTGGCCGAACCGCGGCTGCCGAACAAGGTCTGTGAGGCACCGCTGCCAAAGGCCGCGCCGATGTCCGCACCCTTGCCCTGCTGCAGCAGGATCAGGCCGATCAGCCCCACGGCCGAGATAACGTCAATCACCAATACCAGGTCTTTCATGAATATGTCTCCGTCAGTCGGCGGCGCGGCAAATCGTCAGGAACTCCTCCACCTGCAACGACGCCCCACCGATCAAGCCGCCATCGATATCCGGCTGGGCCAGAAGTTCCTTGGCGTTACTGCCCTTCATGCTGCCACCGTAAAGAATACGCATGTTATCCGCCACCGCCTCATCATGGGACGCCAGCCGACTGCGGATGAAGCGGTGCACATCCTGCGCCTGTTGGGGTGTGGCGGTCTTGCCGGTGCCGATGGCCCACACGGGCTCATAGGCAATCACGGCGCTTTTGAAACTGCCGATGCCGTGCTTTTCAATCACGGCATCCAGCTGGCGCACCACCACCGTTTCAGTCTGATTCGCCTCCCGCTCCTGAAGGGTCTCACCCACGCAAAGGATAGGGATCAGGTTCACGGTCTGGGCAGCGCCATACTTCTCCGCCACCAGCGCATCATTCTCGCCATACAGCGTGCGACGCTCCGAATGGCCGACAATAACATAAGTACAGCCGTAATCCTTGAGCATGGGACCGGAAACTTCGCCGGTGTAAGCACCTGACTTGTGCGCGCTGAGATTCTGCCCGCCCCAGACAATGACGCTGCCAGCCAGTTTCTCGGCCGCGAGCGGAATCAGCACATACGGGGGACACACGGCCACTTCCGCCTTGGACGCGGAACTCATCCCCCTTTTAACTCCCTCCAACAGCGCCGCGGACTCTGTCCGCGAGCCGTTCATCTTCCAATTACCCGCCACCAGCGGCCGGCGCATGCCCATGGGAACCCCCGTGTTCGTCTTAAATCGGCTGAAAAACGGGCGCGATGTTACCGATGCCGGCCCCAGAATGCAATTTAATGGGAAGAACTAGGCCGCTTCTTCGGCGGCGCGCTTGACGGTATCAGCGAGACTGCGGGAGAGGCGCTCGACCTGCGCCACGTCGCGACCTTCGACCATCACGCGCACCACGGGCTCGGTACCCGAGGCACGCAGCACCACGCGCCCGCTGTCCGCCAACTCGCTCTCGACCGCCTTGATGGCCTGCTGCACGCGCGGCGATTCTTTTACGTCGAAGCGCTGGCTCATGCGTACGTTGATCATGGCCTGTGGATAGATATTAAGCCCATTCCTGAGTTCGGCAAGGGTCTTGCCGGACTCACGCATCGCCACCAGCACTTGCAGCGCGGCGATGATGCCATCGCCCGTGGTGCTGCGATCGAGGCAGATGATATGGCCGGAAGTCTCGCCGCCCAGTTCCCATCCCTGCTCGTTCAGCATGCTCAACACATAACGGTCACCCACCGCCGCGCGCTGGAACGGAATGCCCAGGGAGCCGCAGGCATGCTCCAGGCCAAGATTGGTCATGAGCGTGCCGACGATACCGCCGCGCAGCCGACCCGCCCGCTTCCGGTCCGTGGCAATGATATAGAGCAGGTGGTCGCCGTCCACGATTTCCCCCTGTCGGTCCACCATGATCACCCGATCACCGTCGCCATCCAGCGCAATCCCGAGATCGGCTTTGTGCGCCAGCACGGTCTTCTTGAGAAAAATTGGGAAGGTCGCGCCACACTGGCGATTGATGTTGAAACCGTCCGGCTCATTGGCGACCGCTATCACCTCGGCGCCGAGTTCGCTGAAGACCAGCGGTGCGATGTGATAGGCCGCACCATTCGCGCAGTCCACGACGATCTTGAGCCCCTCGAGATTCATGCGGTGCGGGAAGGTGCTCTTGCAAAATTCGATGTAGCGCCCGCCGGCATCGTCATAACGCTTGGCTTTGCCGAGCGCATCGGGTCCTGCGGTCGTCAGCGGCTGCTGCATTTTTTCTTCGATGGCCAATTCCACGTCATCCGGCAGCTTGGTGCCCTCAGAAGAGAAAAACTTGATGCCATTGTCTTCGTATGGATTGTGCGAGGCGGAGATCACGATACCGGCACGCGCACGGGCGGTGCGCGTGAGATAGGCGATCGCCGGTGTCGGCATCGGTCCGAGCAGGCGGATGTCGACGCCGGCGGCCGAGAGTCCCGCCTCGAGCAGGGATTCCAGCAGATAACCGGAAACGCGCGTGTCTTTGCCGATGAGAATTTTGGCGTGATCACTGGCACCTTTGCCGAGCACGCAGCCGGCGGCCCAGCCGAGCTTGAGCACCGTTTCCGGCGTGATGGGTTCTTCACCCACTTTCCCGCGGACACCGTCGGTGCCGAAATATCGCCGCTTGTTCATAGAAACCAACTCCTGCAAAAAACTACTCTAGCCTCGGAGAACACAAAGAAAACTGCAATAGACAGGATTAACAGGATTAAAACAGGATTAACAAGATTAAAGAATTATTGAAGTAATCCTGTAAATCCTGAAAAATCCTGTTAATCCTGTCTATTCACCACGCCCGAGTATACCGCCTGCCACATGCGCAGCGCCTCGACCGTCGGACCGACATCGTGCACCCGCACGACACGGGCACCATTCTGCACCGCCATCAGGGCCAGGGCCACGCTCGCTTGCAATCGCCCCTCCACCGGCAATCCCAGCGCCTTGCCAATCAGGGATTTGCGCGATAAACCCACCAGGATCGGTGCGCCCAGGCTTTGCAGTTTCCTCAAGCCGCGCAGTAATTCTAGGTTATGTTCCAGGGTCTTGCCGAACCCAAAACCCGGGTCAATCACCAGGCGCTGCGCCGGGATACCCGCCGCCTGTGCCGCCTGCAGGCGCACGCGCAAAAAATCGCCGATATCAGCCACCACGTCGCGGTAGCGGGGATTTTCCTGCATGCGGCGCGGCTCGCCCTGCATGTGCATCAGACAGACCGGGACCTGCAGCGATGCCGCCGTTTCCAGCGCGCCTTCGTCGCGCAGCGCGCGGACATCGTTGATAAATCCCGCGCCCGCGGCGATCGCCGCGCGCATGACTTCGGGCTTCGAGGTGTCGATCGAAATGGGCAGGGAAATTTTCTCGCGCAACGCTTCAATCACCGGAATGACGCGGTCCATTTCCTCCTGCACCGGGACCGGTTGCGCGCCGGGGCGGGTGGATTCACCGCCGACGTCGATGATATCGGCCCCTTCTTCCGCCATCCGGCGGGCGTGTGCGATCGCGTTTTCGCGGGACAAAAAAACACCCCCGTCCGAAAAGGAGTCGGGGGTGACATTCAGAATTCCCATCACGGCTGGGCGGCTCAGGTCCAGCGGTCGGCCGCCGCAGTCGAGTACAGTCATCGGTCAGTGCGGAACAAATCGAAAATCAGACAGCACTATTCCGCATTCCACACGCCGCACTTGATTCAGTGTTCTCCGGCGGGCGAGACGAGACGCGGCTTGACGGCTTTGCCGCTCGGCTTCTTCGGGTTGCCGGCATCGTCCTTGGGCGAACCGCCCAGGTCTGCCGGCGGTCGCGGTTCCTTGCCGGCCATGATGGCGCTGATCTGCTCGGAGTCCAGCGTCTCCCATTCGAGCAATGCCTTCGTCATCTTCTCAACCTTGTCGCGGTTCTCCTCGATGATGGTGCGCGCCCTGGCGTACTGCTCGTCGATGATCCGGCGGATTTCCTTGTCCACCACTTCGGCCACGGCATTGCTCATGTTCTTGTGCGTCATCACATCGCGCCCGAGAAATATTTCGCTCTGGTTATCGCCGTAGACGCGCGTGCCGAGTACATCGCTCATGCCCCAGCGCATGACCATGTTGCGCGCGAGGTCGGTGGCGCGCTCGAAGTCGTTGGACGCGCCGGTGGTCATCTGATTCATGAATATCTCTTCCGCGATGCGACCGCCCATCAGCACCGAGATGGTCGAAAGCAGGCTTTCACGGTCATGACTGTAACGGTCCTCGGTGGGCAACTGCATGGTGACGCCCAGCGCACGACCGCGCGGAATGATGGTCACCTTGTGTACCGGATCGGTGTTCGGAATGGACTTCGCCACCACCGTGTGGCCGGATTCGTGATACGCCGTGTTCATGCGCTCCTTCTCCGGCATGACAATCGAGCGGCGCTCCGCGCCCATCACCACTTTGTCCTTGGCCTTCTCGAAATCCACCATGTCCACGAGCCGCTTGTTGGCGCGCGCGGCAAACAGCGCCGCTTCGTTGACGAGGTTCGCGAGATCGGCGCCGGAGAAACCGGGCGTGCCACGGGCAATAATGTTGGCGTCCACATCATCCGCCACCGGTACCTTGCGCATGTGCACCTTGAGAATCTGCTCGCGTCCGCGAATATCGGGCAGCGGCACGTACACCTGGCGATCGAAACGACCCGGACGCAGCAGCGCCGGGTCGAGCACGTCCGGACGGTTGGTTGCGGCGATCACGATCACGCCCTCGGTGCCTTCGAATCCGTCCATTTCCACCAGCAACTGGTTGAGCGTCTGTTCGCGTTCGTCGTGACCGCCGCCCAGACCGGCTCCACGCTGGCGGCCGACCGCGTCGATTTCATCGATGAAAATGATGCACGGCGCGTGTTTCTTCGCCTGCTCGAACATGTCGCGCACGCGCGAGGCACCGACACCGACGAACATCTCAACGAAGTCGGACCCGGAAATGGAGAAAAACGGCACTTTGGCCTCGCCGGCGATGGCCTTGGCCAGCAGCGTCTTGCCGGTGCCCGGGCTGCCGGTCATGAGCACACCCTTGGGAATGCGCCCGCCCAGCTTCTGAAACTTGGACGGTTCGCGCAGGAACTCCACGAGCTCGCCCACTTCTTCCTTGGCTTCCTCGACACCGGCGACATCGTCGAACGTGATCTTGTTCTGCTCTTCGCTCAACATCCGCGCCTTGCTCTTGCCGAAGCTCATGGCGCCGCGGCCGCCCATGCCGCCCTGCATCTGGCGCATGAAGAAAACCCACACGCCGACGAGCAGCAGCAGCGGGAACCAGTTGATGAAGATAGTCAGCAACAGTGACTGCTCTTCCTGTGGTTTGGCATCGAACGCCACCCCGTGATCGATCAGGTCGCCGATCATCCCCGGATCGCCGGGAGAATAAGTCGTGAATGTTTCGTTGTTCTTGAGTTTGCCGGTGACCTCGCGGCCCTGAATCGTGACGCGCTCGACTTCGTTCTGTCTCACCTTCTGGATGAAGGTGGAATATTCCAGCGGACGGGTGGCCTGTTGGCGGTTGCCGAAATTGTTGAACACCGACATCAGAACGATGGCGATGACGAGCCACAACAGCAGATTCTTGGTGAGATTGTTCAAGTCTTGCCTCTTTGTCTTGGCGCGCGCCGAAATTGGCGGCGCCTGTCTCTCAATGAGCCCATTTTCCTACGCCGTCCGCTCACATACAACGACGCGGATCAAACGCCTTTAAATCCCTTTCCCAGCAGATAAATTTCACGGCTCTCGGCGCGCGATGCCGGCGGTTTGCGCGACATAAGCTTGCCGAAACGCCGGCGCATCTGGACATGCAATTCGCTAAACCCTGCGCCCTGAAAGGTCTTAATCAACAGGTCGCCGCCCGGTTTCAGAGCTTTGTCAGCGAAATCCAGCGCCAGTTCCGCCAATCCGATGCTGCGTGCCTGATCGACAGACGGTACACCACTCATATTGGGGGCCATGTCCGAGATTACAAGATCCACGGGTTTGCCCTGGAGACGCTGCATCAACAAGTCTAGCACCGGCTGTTCCGTGAAATCGCCTTTGATGAATTCGACGCCGACAATCGGCTCCATCGGCAGGATATCCAGTGCCAGCACCCGGCCCGGGGCGCCCACGCGGCTTTTCACGTATTGCGACCATCCGCCCGGCGCCGACCCCAGATCAACCACGGTCATGCCCGAACGCAGCAGACGGTCGCGGCGGTCGATCTCCTCCAGCTTGTAGATGGCGCGCGAACGCGCGCCTTGCTTCCGGGCGCGTTTAACGTACTCGTCCTTTTCGTGCCGCGCCAGCCAGCGCTGGCTGCTTTTAGTGCGGGGCATGGGGGGATGGACGGTGCTGCGGTATGATGCGCGGATTCATGTCACTCACGTAGCGATCATTATATATGGCATTGAACGTAAAACAGCGGAAACACCTGAAAGCCCTGGCCCATCACCGCAAACCCGTGGTGCAGGTGGGCAACGCCGGTATCACCGCCGCGGTGATCAAGGAAATCGAACTGGCGCTCGGGCACCATGAATTGCTCAAGATCCGGCTGCCGGGCGTGGAACGCGTAGCGCGCACGGAAATGCTGAAAAAGATCTGCGCGATCGCCGGGGCCGATGCCGTTCAGGAAATCGGGCGCATGGCGGTAATTTATCGCCCGGCGGAAAAACCGCGCCTGAAACTTCCAGAATGATTTAATTTATAGCTAAAGAATATAGACGGGATTAAACGTACCGGATATCCAGAATTTCGTAAGAACGCACGCCGCCGGGCACCTGCACCTCGACAACGTCCCCCAGCTCCTTGCCGATGAGCGCGCGGGCGATGGGCGAGCTGATGGAAATCATGCCTTGTGCAATGTTGGCCTCGAAATCGCCGACAATCTGGTAGGTAACTTCCTGGCCGGACTGTTCATCCTTAAGAATGAGCGTGGCGCCGAACACGACCCGGCCGCCGGCGTTGACCGTCTTCGGATCGATGACCTGTGCGGTCGCAAGCTTCATGTCGAGCTCGGCGATGCGTCCCTCGACGAAACTCTGCTGCTCCTTGGCCGCGTGGTATTCGGCATTCTCCGAGAGATCGCCGTGTGCGCGCGCCTCGGCGATAGCCTGGATGATGCGCGGACGCTCCATCGTCTTCAGGCGGTGAAGTTCGCTTTTCATCTTTTCCGCACCGGTGACGGTCATGGGAGTCTTTCTCATGCGGCCACCTCCGATAGTCTCGAATAAAAATTATAATGCACCCTGTCGGTGGCCTGCGCCAATTCGCCGGTCGCATCCCCACTTCGTGGGGCCCCTGCTCCGCGGCTCATGTCGCTAACTCTTTGTGCAGATCCTGCAGCCGGTTAACGTGAATATCCCCGGCCGCACGGTGCGCCTCGCAGGCAGCGCGCGCGGCGGCCAGCGTGGTGTAGTTCGTCACCTTGTGCTGCAGCGCCTCACGGCGGATGGCGTAGGAATCGGCGAGGCTTTGCTTGTCTGAAACGGTATTGATGATTATATCAATCTCGTCGTTCATGATCATGTCAATGATGTTCGGCCGCCCCTCGGACAGTTTACTGACCGCGCGCGCCGCCACGCCCCCCTGCTCCAGCACCGTGGCCGTGCCGCGGGTGGCGAGGATCTCGAACCCATGCTGGCTGAAGTAGCGTGCTACCGCGACCACGCCCTTCTGATCGGGGTCACGCACGCTGATGAACACGCGCCCGCTGTTTGGAATCGGACTGCCCGCGGCGATCTGGGACTTGGTAAACGCCTCGCCAAAGCTCCGTCCCACGCCCATGACTTCGCCGGTGGATTTCATCTCGGGCCCGAGTATCGTGTCCACACCGGGGAATTTGATGAACGGGAACACCGCCTCCTTGACCGAATAATAGGAAGGCACTATCTCTTCCGTCACACCCTGCTTCTTCAGCGACTGCCCGACCATGCAGCGTGCCGCGATCTTGGCCAGCGGGCGGCCGGTGGCCTTGGAAACATACGGTACCGTGCGCGAAGCGCGCGGATTCACTTCCAGCACGTATACCTTGCCGTTCTGAATGGCGAACTGGACGTTCATCAGCCCGATGACCTTGAGCGCCTTGGCCATTTTGACGGTCTGCTGGCGCAGCTCATCCTGAATTTTTTTCGACAGGGAAAACGGCGGCAGTGAACAGGCCGAATCGCCGGAATGCACGCCGGCTTCCTCGATATGCTCCATGATGCCACCGATCACGACCTGCTTGCCGTCGGAGATGGCGTCGACGTCGACCTCGGTCGCGTCATTGAGAAACCGGTCCAGCAGCACCGGCGAATCCTCGGACACGCGCACCGCCACGCGCATGTAGGTTTCCAGGTCCTCGCGCGCGTGCACGATCTCCATGGCGCGCCCACCGAGCACGTAGGAAGGACGCACCACCAGCGGGTAGCCGATCTTGTCGGCCAGTTTCACCGCCTCCTGCGTGGTCCGGGCGGTGGCGTTCGGCGGCTGCGCCAGTTTCAGCTTGTGTATCAGCTTCTGGAAGCGCTCGCGGTCTTCGGCAACGTCGATGGACTCGGGGCTGGTGCCGATGATCGGGGCGCCCGCCGCTTCAAGCCCGCGGGCCAGCTTGAGCGGCGTCTGGCCGCCGTACTGCACGATCACGCCCTCGGG
>Ga0209515_10003388_pt1 | contig 22955 bp, 18 predicted proteins | sample Subgroupgradi54m_FD_187454 | JGI IMG/M metagenome (GOLD analysis project Ga0209515, IMG submission 187454) | Subsurface groundwater microbial communities from S. Glens Falls, New York, USA - GMW60B uncontaminated upgradient, 5.4 m (SPAdes)... ... | reverse complement strand
CGCAGCAGCGCGAGGTGTTCCTGGCGCATGTCAGCGAACACCGCGCGCCGCGTTTTGCGACCCACTGGGCCTTCCTGCTCGAGCCGCTGGTGGCCGACCACTCGGAACACGAAGGCGCACTGCGTTACCGCCAGATCGAGTACTACCGGATGCCGATGATGGCCTACCTGGCGCTCGACAACCCGCGTCAGCTGACCCGTGCCGACTTCATCCGCCTGGGCCTGGTCACCGGTGCCGCCGAGCGCAGCGGCAGCGCCGACACGCCGTTGCCGTTCGGCGAACAGCACCTGCACGACTTCGAGCAGCGCTACTGCTACGACCGCTTCTGGGCCGACGCCGGTGCGGCGCCGAACACACGCTACCTGTGCTGCGGCAACGCGCTGGTGGTGATCGGCGACGCGCGCTCCGAGTACTACCGCTGCCGCGACCGCGGCGTGCTGGCGCAGTTCCGACACCAGCACTTCCTGCTGTTCCTGATCGCGCACTTCCAGAAGGCCGCGCTGCTGATGTTCTCCGACCGGCTGGTCGAGGCCTTGAAGGGCCTGGACGTGAACCGGCCCGACAGCATCAAGCGCTTCAAGCGCGAGATTCGCGGCAGCTTCGAAGGCTTTCTGCGCTTCACCCACCGCTACTGGTTCCACGACGTGTCCGAGGTGGTGCAGGTGCGCGCGCTGTTCAAGCTGTGCGCCACCCACCTCGGCCTGGACGCGCTGTACGACGAGGTCAAGGACCGCATCGCCGACATGAACAGCTACCTCGATGCCGACAGCCTGCGCCGCCAGGCCAACACGGTGGTGCGGCTGACGGTGGTGACGATCTTCGGCCTGATCGGCACCGTGACGTCAGGCTTCCTCGGCATGAACCTGATCGCCGAGGCCGATGCGTCGTGGACCCGCAAGACGGTATTGTTCATGCTGGTGTTCATACCGACCATCGTGCTCACCGGTGTCACGATGATCAAGTCGAAGAGCCTGTCCGACTACCTCGACTGCCTGTCCGACGACCGGCTCTCGCTGTGGTCCAAGTTCAAGGCCTTCGGCGCCGTCTGGCGCAGCCCGACCGACTGAACAGATGTCATCCCGGCCCTTCGATGGGCTCAGGACAGGCCGGGCTGCGCCCGAGCCGGGGTCCACTCGGGTACGGTGGTTCCCCGGCATCGTCCTACGCGGCGCCACGGCCGCGCCCCACGCGAGTTTCGGCGGCGGCCGGCATGGACCGCCAGCCGCAACGGGGAAGATCTCTTCAAGCCCTGAAGGATCGTCGCCATGAACAAGAAACTGATCTCTCCCGAACGAACGTTCTCGCTGGTCACGATGGCCGCCACCGCGTGCGCCGCGGTGCTGGTGCTCGCGGCTTGCGGGCCCGGCAACGGCGAACCGGCGAAGCCGGTCGTCGCCGCCGCGCCGGTCCCGGCGACGAGCCTGCGCCCGGCATCGCTGCCGGTGCCGGTGGTCGCTGCTGCACCGGTGCCGCGCGCCGACCTCGGCCGCGTCAGCCGCGTCGAGACGATCACGACGCCGGGCGAGACCCACGGCGGCGGCGCGCTGATCGGCGGGGTGGTCGGCGCCGCACTCGGCAACCAGGTCGGGCATGGCAGCGGCAAGGCCGCGGCCACCGGCCTCGGCGCCGTCGGCGGCGCGGTGCTCGGCAACAAGATCGAGCGCGATCGCAAGTCCGCCACCACGAGCTACCGCATCCATGTGCGGCTCGACAACGGCGAGACTCGCAGCTTCGAATCGGCATCGAACGACGGCCTGCGGGTCGGCGACCGGGTGCGGGTCGACGGTTCGCTGTTGCGCCGCGCCTGAAACGCCCTGCGTTGGCACGCAGGGCCATTTCACGTGATGATGGCGCCGCCGCATCACGGAGAACTGCATTGGCGAAACCAACCCCACGCATCCGCGCCGGCGTCGGCGGCTGGACCTACGAGCCCTGGCGCAACAACTTCTACCCCGCCGACTTGCCGCAAAGCCGCGAGCTTGAATTCGCGAGCCGGCAGCTGACGGCGATCGAGGTCAACGGCACGTTCTACGGCGCGCAAAAGCCCGCCACCTTCGCCAAGTGGCGTGCCGAAACGCCCGACGACTTCGTGTTCTCGCTGAAGGCGATCCAGTACGCGACCCACCGCCGCGTGCTCGCCGAAGGGGCCGACTCGGTCAAGCGCTTCATCGAAAGCGGGATCACCGAGCTCGGCACCAAGCTCGGGCCGCTGGTCTGGCAGTTCGCATCGACCAAGCGCTTCGACGCCGCCGATTTCGAGACCTTCCTGCAGCTGCTTCCGCTTAAGGCCGACGGCATCGCGCTGCGCCATGTGCTGGACGTGCGGCACGAAAGCTTCATGGTGCCCGAGTACCTGGCGCTGGCCCGCAAGTACAAGGTGGCGACGGTGTTCTGCGACTCCGACGACTACCCGTCGTTCTGCGATCTCACGGCCGACTTCGTCTACGCGCGGCTGATGCGCACCGAACCCGGGATCCCGACCGGCTACGCGCCGAAGGCCTTGCAACAATGGGCCGCCAACGCGCGGGTCTGGGCCGAAGGCGGCGAGCCGGCGGGGCTGCCTTGCATCGAAGCCGACAAACCCGCGCCGCTCAAGCCGCGCGAGGTGTTCATGTTCTTCATCAGCGGCGCGAAGGAGCGCGCGCCTGCGGCGGCGATGGCCTTGCTAGGAGTCCTGCGCGGCTCTGCCGCGCAGGACTCCTAGCGCAGGCGCTGAACGCACCGCTCCCCCGGGCCCCCTCCGAGAGGGGGTTCCAGCATGAATAACGAGCCGGCCGAAGGCCGGCAACACCGATCGCGCGACCGAGACGCGCACGACGCATGCGAGGCTCGCCGATGTGTTCGCCGGCGAACAGCCGGCTCGTCAATCGAACTGGAGCCCCCGCTCGGAGGGGGCTCGGGGGAGCGGTCCGGTCGGCCGCCGGCCAGCGTCGAACCTAGGCCTCTGGCCTGGGTTCGACGCTGGCCATGCATTGCTCGACGAAGCGCAGGATGCCCCGGCTCTGAAAGCCCGCCGCCATGCGGCGCAGCCGGTCGGCGAACGGCCGGTACTGCGGGTCGAGCGCCGCGATGCGCTCGGCATGGTCGCGAATCGCGCGCATGTTGCCGTTCTTGGCGAGCCGGTACAACACCTGCAGGTCCGTGCGTGGCGGCAGCATGAGGCTTTCGGTCCCGGCGTCCGCGGCTGCGGCGTCGGCCGGCTCGGCGTGGACCCACTGCAGCCGCAGCAGCAACCCGACTTCGTGGGTCAATGCGTCGAAGTCGATCGGCTTGGGCAGGTAAGCGTCGGCGCCGGCCTGCAGGCTGCTCTGGCGGTCCGAGCGCGACGCGACCGCCGACACCGAGATGATCGGCACCGCCGCAAGCTCGGGGCTGCGGCGCAGCTCGCGGGTGGCCTGCAAGCCGTCCATCTCGGGCATCACGGCGTCCATCAGGATCAGGTCGGGTCGCAGCGCCTGCGCCTTCGCGAGCCCGTCGCGCCCGTTGCCGGCCTCGAAGATCTCGAAGCCCAGCGGCGCAAGGAAGTGGCTCACCAGCGCGCGGTTCTCCGGCGTGTCGTCGACCACCAGCACCCGTTTGCGCGCGCCTTCGTAACCCACCACCACACCGGCGTGCCCCTCAGCCGATTCGGGTGGCAGCTCGGCGCACGGCAGCGCGAGCTCGAACCAGAAGCAGCTGCCCTGCCCGACGACGCTGCGCACCTGGATGTCGCTGCCCATCAGTCGAACCAGCTGGCGGCTGATCGCCAGGCCAAGGCCGGTGCCACCGGCGCGGCGCCGCACGTCGCCGACCTGCTCGAACTGCTGGAAGCTGAGCTCGACCTCGCCCTCGGCGATGCCGACGCCGCTGTCTTCGACCTCGAAGCGAAGCCGCGCCAGGCCGGCGTCGTCGGCGGGTTCCGGCGCCCGCGCCGAGAGGCTGCGGATGCGCAGCACAACCCGCCCCTCGTCGGTGAACTTGACCGCGTTGTCGAGCAGGTTCAGGAGCACCTGGCGCAAGCGCTTCTCGTCGCAGCGCACCGCGGCGGGCAGCCCGGCCGAGGTCTCGAACACGAAGGCCAGGCCCTTCTCCTCGGTCTTCACGCGGATCGTGTCGGCGATGACCCGCAGGAAGGACGCGAGCGGCACGTCTTCGGCGAACAGGTCGAGCCGGCCGGCTTCGATCTTCGACAGGTCGAGCATGTCGTTGATCAGCATCAACAGGTGCTCGCCGCTGCTGTGGATCGTGTTCAGGCTCAAGGCCTGGCGCTCGCTCAGCCCGCCGTCGCGTCTGAGGATCTGGGCATAACCGAGCACCGCGTTCAGCGGCGTGCGCAGCTCGTGGCTCATCTTGGCAAGGAACACGCTCTTGGCTTCGTTCGAGGCCTCGGCGGCCAGGCGGGCGCGGCGTTCACCCTCGGCTTGTTTCACCGCCTGATCGGCCCGCTCGCGTTCATGCAGGGCGTCGAGGAAGGCGTTGAACCAACGCGTCAGCTCGGCGATGTCGTCTTCGCCGCTCACCGGCAGGTGCTGCTGTGCCAGGGCCTGCCGGTTGTTGCCCAGTTGCTTGAAGCGCTCGGTGATCTGGCGCAGCGGCGCGACCACACGGCGCGAGTACGACAGCGTCGCGATGGCCGCCACCGCCAGGCACAGCAGCGCGGCCAGCGCGGTCGCGCGGCCGATCTCCCAGGCGTGCACGTTGGTGGCGGCCAGCGGGATGAAGCCGACCAGCAGCCAGCCCGAGGGCTCCGAGCGCCGGTAGCTGACGAGCGTGGGCGCGCCGTCGACCTCGCGCACGAAGCTGTCGGCGTCGCCGTGCAGGCGCGCCCACAGCGCGGCGTCGAGCGTCGTGCCGACGCGCCGCGGGTCCGGGTGCAGCATCAGCCGGCCGGCCGCGTCGACCAGCGCCAGCTGCACCAGGCCGTCGGCGGCGGTGTCGCCGAACTGCTCGCGCAGGTAGTCGGGGCTGTAGTTCACCAGCAGCAGACCGAGCTGCGACTGTTCCGCGCTGCCACCGGGCGTCGCGCCGCGGATCACCTTGGCCGCCGTGATCACCTTGGGGAACCTGGAATTGACGTTCACGTTGTCGACCAGGCCGGCCCAGTACACCGCCCGCGTGCCGGCCGCTGCCTGGCGGCGCAGCTCCTCGAGTACGTTGCGCCGCAGCGGCCCGACATCGAGCGTGTCGCCGACGTGGTATTGCGCGCCGTTCTGCGAAATCACGTCGATCGAGACCAGGCCCTTGATGTTGACGTAGCCGTTCAGGATGTAGCCGATGCGCGCCTGCATCGACAGCCGCGCGTAGTTGTCGGCCGGGTCGTAGGGCGTGGACAGCCCGCTCGTGATCGCCTCGACGCCGGAGATGTTGGCGATCAGGTCCTCGGTCTGGTCGGTCTGCAGGTCGACGTAGCGCTTGCGTTCGAGCAGCAGCTGCGACAGGTTGCGCTCGGCCTGCTTCTGCAGCGTCGAGCGCGAGATCTCGAACGACGCGACCCCCAGCGCCAGCAGTGGAAGAACGCTCAGCAGCGCGACAAACGCGACAAAGCGGTGAACGATGTTGCGCTGGGGCTGGAACCAGCCGCGCCCGGCAGCGGGCGGCGCTTCAGCGGGCTGTTGCATGGGGTCGTCGTGTGCCGCTGTCACTTGCCGGCCTTGCTCAAGCCCTTCGCGGTGACGAGTTCGGTGGGAAGCAGGGTGTCGGCCGGCAGCTTCTCACCCTTGAGCATGCGCACCGCGTAGGCCACCCCCATGAACCCCTGCTGGCCCGACTGCTGGTCGACGCTGGCGCTCATCCAGCCGGCACGCATCGCCTGCCGCGCTTCGTCGAGCGCGTCGTAGCCCGCCACCTTGACGCCGCTGATCTTCGCCTCTTGCAGGTAGCGGATCGCGCCCAGCGCCATCATGTCGTTGGCGCACACCAGCAGCTTGATGCGCGGGTGCGCCGTGAACAGCTTGCGCGCAACCTCGTGGGCGTCGTCGATCTTCCAGTTGGCGGACTCGCTGCCGACCAGCGTGACATGCGGGTTCTCGGCGAAGGCGCGCAGTGCGCCCTGCTTGCGGTCCTCGGCATTCGAGGCGCTGCGTATGCCTTCGATGATCGCCGCCTGGGTCGGCTCGCGAACCTCTTCGGTCAGGTACTTGGTGGCCTCGTAGACCGCGCGGCGGTTGTCGACGCTGATGAACGGCACCCCGGCCAGCCCCTGCTGGCGCGCGAGCTCCGGGTCGAGCCGGTTGTCGACGTTGACGACCACGATGCCGGCCTCCTGTGCCTTCTTCAGGCCGGGAATCAGCCGGTACGAGTCGCCCGGCGCGATCACGATCGCATCGACCTTGGCGCGGGTCAGCTGCTCGATGATCGCGATCTGCTGCTCGATCGACGTCTCCTGCGCCGCCGTCTTCACGAGCAGCTCGACGCCCAGCTCGGCCTCGGCGCGGCGTGCGCCCTTTTCCATCTCGACGAAGAACGGGCTGGTCAGGGTCTTCATGACCAGCGCGATCCGGGCCCGCGCTGGCGGCTTGGGCGGCGCCGCCGGCGGCGTGACCGACGCGTCCTTGCAGGCGCTCAGCAGCGAGGTGCCTGCGACGATGGCACCGATAGCCAGAAGCAGTCTCCGGCGCATTTTGTGTGCCTCCGGGAAGGGGTTGGGTTGCGGACTCGGGTGGACGCCAAGTATGGGCCAAGTGGGGCCCATGGGATTGCCTCTCAGCCGTCGGCGCTCGCTGCGTTCAGCGCCGCAATGGTTGGGGCTCCAAGCTTCAGCCGAGCCGCCCGCGCCAGCTCGTCGAACTGCGCGAGCGATGTGGCGCTCGCGATCGGCGCGGTGATGGCCGGCCGCGCCATCTGCCAAGCCAGCGCGACCTGGGCCGGCGTGGCTTGGTGTTGCTCGGCCGCCGCATCCAGCGCTTCCAGGATGCGCAGCCCGCGGGGTGTCAGATAACTCATGACCCGCGCGCCGCGCGGGCTCTTGGCCAGATCGGCTTCGCTGCGGTACTTGCCGGTCAGAAAGCCGCTCGCCAGCCCATAGAAGTTGATCACGCCGAGTTTCTCGCGCAGGCACAGCGGCTCGAGCTCGGACTCGAAGGGCTGGCGGTCGACCAGGTTGTACAGGGGCTGCAGCGTCTCGTAGCGCGGCAAGCCCTGGCTGCGCGCGAGGGCCAGCGCTTCGGCCAGCCGCGCCACGCCGAAGTTCGACGCGCCGATCGCGCGCACCTTGCCTTCGGCGATCAGCTCGGCGTAGGCCGCGAGCGTTTCTTCCATCGGCGTCGCGGCGTCGTCGGCGTGCGACTGGTAGAGGTCGATGTGGTCGGTCTGCAGCCGCGCGAGCGACTCGTTCAGCGCCGTGCGAATGCGCGCGCGCGACAGGCCGGTTCGCCCCGGCCCCATGTCCATGCCGACCTTGGTTGCGAGCACGACGCGGTCGCGTTTGCCGCTCTTCCTGAGCCATTGGCCGATGATGGTTTCCGACTCGCCGCCGGCATGGCCCGGCACCCAGCGCGAATAGACGTCGGCGGTGTCGATCAGGTTGAAGCCGGCATCGACGAAGGCGTCGAGCAGCGAAAACGACGTGGCCTCGTCGACGGTCCAGCCGAACACGTTGCCGCCGAACGCGAGCGGGGCGACCGAAAGGCCGGTGTTTCCAAGCGGGCGATGTTGCATGGAGGCTCCGAAGTTCTCGTGCGTTCAGGCGCCGGCGGGTGCAGACTTGCTGCCGCAAGCCGTTCGATCATATGTCCGCACCCGAACCTTTGTTGTCAGCCGAGCTGCCCCGGCGCCGCGTGCTGGCGTGGCTCGCCGGCGCAGCCTGCGCTCCCGCGGCGGCGGCCGATGGCGACGCCGAACAGCCGCTGATCCACAAGCTCGAGCTGGCCGGCGCCGAGCTCGAGCTGCAGTTTGCGCCCGGCTTCGACGCCGCGCTGCGCGACGAGGCGCGGGCCTGGGTCCGGCGCTGCGCACTGGCGGTGGCCGACTACTTCGGGCGCTTTCCGGTGCCGCGGGTCGAGTTGCTGCTGGTGCCGGTGGACGGCGCCGGCGTACGCAGCGGCGTGTCCTTCGGCGAGCCGTCGCCGCTGGTGCGGGTGCGCCTGGGCCGCGCGACGACCCGCGCCCAGCTCCTCGACGACTGGGTCCTGGTGCATGAGATGGTGCACCTCGCGGTGCCCGGCGTGCGCCGGCCGCAGACTTGGCTGCACGAAGGCATCGCGACCTACGTCGAGAGCATGGCGCGAACCCGCGCCGGCCTGATCGCGGCGCCCGCGATGTGGATCGAGCTGGCGCGGGCGATGCCGCAGGGCCTGCCGCAGGACGGCGACCGCGGCCTCGACAACACCCACACCTGGGGCCGCACCTACTGGGGCGGCGCGCTGTTCTGCCTGCTCGCCGACGTGCAGATCCGCCGCCGCAGCGCGAATCGCGCCGGCTTGCAGCAGGCGCTGCAAGGGGTGCTCGCGGCGGGCGGCAGTTACGCCGTGCGCTGGCCGGTCGAGCGCATCCTGCAAGCGGCCGACGCGTCGGTGCAGCAGACCACGCTCGCCGAGCTGTACGCGCTGCTGAAGGACTGCCCTGCGGCGATCGACCTCGATGCGCTGTGGCGCGACCTCGGGGTGCCGTTGACGGGCGCGACGCTGCGCGACGATGCGCCGTTGGCGGCGTTGCGCCGCGCGATCGCCTCGTAGTTGGCGTCATCCCGGCGCACGCCTGGCGAACGCCGGGATCCACTTTGTGCAGACGCGCGGTGAAGTCGCAGTGGATCCCGGCGTGCGCCGGGATGACACCTAGAGATCCACCTCCCAAGCCCCGCGCGCCCGCGTCCCGGCGCGCAGCCTGCGCCCGCTCGCATGCAGCAGCAGGTCGCCGACGATGACGTTGGGCAGCCCGTTGCCGAAGTCGCTCCAGGCGGCGCCGGCGTTCTTGCTGCGGAACACGCCGCGGTCGGTCGCGGCGTAGATGAGCTTGCTGTTCTTCGGGTCGACCACCAGTGCGTTGACCGCCACGTCGGGCAGGTTGGCGCTGCGGTCGACCCAGGTTTTACCGCCGTCGGTCGAGCGGAACACATGCCCCGCGCCGGCCGCCGAACAGCTGATCCACAGCGTGCGCGCGCCGGCGCCGATGACCGCGATGTCGCTGACGTAGTTATTGGGCAGTGCGCCGAGCTGCGTCACGACAGCGCCGGCCCAGCTGCTGCCGGTGCGGCTGATGCGGTACATGCGGCCTTCGCTGGTGCCGACGAACAAGGTGCTGTCGCCGGCGATTGCCAGCGCCGAAGCGAGGTCGGGGTCGGCCTGGTTCGAGGTCGGCAGTTTCACCTCCTGCCACTGCGCGCCTTCGTCGACCGACACCCAGACCGATGCGCCGGCCTTCACCAGCATGCCGCCGCTGGCCTCGAGCGGCGGGTAGAACAGCGCCGCATAGCCATCGGGCGTCGGCGGCGACACGTCGACCCAGGCGAAGGCGTTGGCGCCCTTGGCGGGGGCCTTCTCGATCGGCATGTCGTAGAACGAGTGGTAGCAGATCGACGCGGCGGCGCGGTCGACCGATGCGCAGTCGCCGCCGTCACCGAGCGCGATCTGGTCCCAGTGGCGCAAGCCGGCGTTGGTCAGCGTGCCGTTGTCCTGGGTGCCGCCGAGCAGCCAGGCCGGGTCGCTGTCGAGCTGGGCCAGGAACTCGAACTCGGTGATGCCCAGCCCCGGGTTCAGCGACTGCCAGTGGTCGCCGCCATCGGGCGAGTGGAACACGCCGCCGTCGTTGCAGGCGTAGACGCGGCGCGGGTCGGCCGGGTCGAAGCCGAGGTAATGCTGGTCGGGGTGGATCGAGTCGCCGCTGGTGCGCGACGAGATCTTGCTCCACGCCATGCCGTTGGCGCCGCGCTTGCCGCGGTACAGGTCGATCGCGCCCCAGTAGACGAGGTTGGCGTCGTGCGGCGCCACGGCCAGGCACCAGTCGTACCAGGCCTGGTCGAGCTTCATGCGTGCCGGCACCGCCTCGGCGGAGAACGCACCGGCGGCACTGGCGCGGCGCCACAGCAGCGCCTTGCCTTGCGCGCAGCCCGCGACCCAGGCCACATCGGCGTTCGCCGCATGGCAGACCTCGAGCCGCGAGTAACTCGCGGCACCGCCGGCCAGCGCGAGCTTCGCGAAGCTCGCGCCGCCGTTGCTCGACCGCAGCAAGCCTTTGTTGCCGGCCGCCAGCACCTCCTGCGGGTTGCGCGGGTTGACGCTGATGCTCCAGAAGACGCCGTCGAGCAGCGTGCGCACGGTCGCGCCGCCATCGGCGCTGGAATGCAGACCGGCGCTGCTCGCGACGAAGACCCGCAGGTGGTCGCTCGGATCGATTGCGAGGTCATACACGCCGACGCCGACCAGCACCGCCGCCGGTGCGAGCGTCCAGGCCTGTCCGCCGTCGGACGATCGCAGCAGGCCGACGCCGTAGGGGATCTGGCCGTCGCCGTCGCCGGTGCCGGCGTACATGACGTGCGGGGCCGAGACCGACTGCGCGATGGCGCCCATCACGAGCGTCGGCTGGCGGTCGGTCAGCGGCGTCCAGCTCGCGCCTGCATCGCGGCTGCCCCACAGCCCGCCGCCGGCCGAGCAAAGCACCAGGTGGCGCGAGTCGGTGCGATCGACCACGATGCCCGAGCAGCGTCCCGACACCGCCGGGCTGGCGCCGGTGCCGCTGCCGTAAGTCTGGCCGTGCGGGATCAGGGTGGGGCCGAGCTCGCGCCAGGCCGGCAACTGCGCGGCGGCTTTGAAGGCCGGCGCCGGCGGCGACTTGACGGCCGCGGCCAGGTCGCGTACCAGCTTGCGCACCGCCGGCGACGGCAGGTCGCGCGGCGCGCCCTGCGACGGCCTGGCCGGCGCCGGCAGGCCGCGCTGCTTGACGAAGTAGCGCAGCCGCTCGAACACCTTGCCTTCGGGGCAATCGTCTTTGGACCGTGCCTTCAAGCGCTCGTGCACCATCGAGCGCGCGGCCGGCTGGACCTGCTCGACCAGCATTCGGGCCGGTGCGCCGCCCCAGGGCTGCTGCGCGGGGGCTGCCCCCCGGGCTTGCGGTTCCAGAACCACCTTGGTGGGAGCGGCAGGGGTCTTCATCGCGAGGCTCCTCGGTTTCAGGCCCTAGCGCGGCGCCGGGCGGGCGGCCTTCTTGCGCGCAGCGGGTTTTTTCTTGGCAGGAGTTGCCTTGGCAGGCGCCGCCGCATCGACTTCAGGCATCGGCAGGCCACGCGACCTGGCGAACTGGCGCGCCCGGCCGAGCGCGCCGCCGCCTTCGGTGTCGGCACCTGCAGGCGGCTTGGGCGACTTGGTCTTGGCCATGGCGATGGATTGCAGCACGCCGGGCCGTGCACCGCAAGGGCGCCGATCGGCGCGCATCGGCAGGCCGATTCCGGTCATATCGCGCATTCGGACGGTTCAGTGGCCACGCCGCCGGGTCGATAAGCAAGGGGTCTGCGTCGTGAATTGGAAACGCCCATGTCCCGCCTTCTGCGCCCCGTCTTGCGCTGCCTCGCAGCGCTGGCCATCACGGCTTGCGCAGGCGGGGCCACGGCCGGCACGCTGGGCGCGCACGTCACGAGCCTGCACTTTCCGCAAAGCGACTTCAACAACTTCAACCCCGGGCTGTACTACCGCAGCGACGATGGCTGGACCGCAGGCGCGTACCGCAACTCATTGCGCCGCGGCAGCGTCTACGGCGGTTACACCTGGGAATCGGGCCGGCTCGGCCTGACCGCGGGTGGCATCACCGGCTACGGGCACGGCGTGCTGCCGCTGCTGGTGCCGTCGGTCGTGGTGCTGAGCTACCAGGGCGTGAAGGCGCGCGTGGCCTATATCCCGCGCGTCGAAAAACGCATCGGGTCGCATGTGCTGCACCTGATGCTCGAGTACTGAACTTCAGCGCCGGATCGGCGACACGGCCGCGACGGTCGCGAGCTGGGGTTCGGTCAGTGCCGCCGCTTCGTTGTCCGGCGCGGCGTTGAGCTGGGCGATGCAACTGTCGCGCATGCGTGCGCCGTGCAGCGCGCCGCAGCGCCAGATCGCATCGGCGTGGCTGGCGGTGGCCATGCGCAGGATCTCGCCTTGTTGAACGGCGTCGCGCACGACCTGGTGGAAGGCGAGCAGTAACGCGAGGATGGTGAGCACCGCGAGTGTCATCGGCCAGTGCGGAGCCCGCACGGCGTTCGGCAGGCGCTGCCACCAGAGCTCGATCTCGTGTTGCACGGAGGCGAAGCCGCTCGGCGGGTGAAACGGCGCGGCCTTCATCGCCAATCCCGCCGGCTGGGCAGGCCTTGCAGCGCTTCGAGCCACTGCGGCGCCTGCAACGAAGGGTCGGCCGCTTCGTAGCCGATGGGGTCGGTATCGGACGCCACACGCGGCACCGGCTCGGGGCTGCCGCTGGCGGCTGCCGACAAGGCCAGTGCTGCGGGGTCGAAACACTGCGAATCGCTGCCCATGATCTGTCTCCCGATTCAGCTGCGCAAACTGCGGAGGCTGGATGGAAGGATCGTGCGCCGCGGACCGGCCCCGCACTATCAGGTGAGGCGTGGATTTGCTGTAGGAGACGCCTTACAGCTAGGACTTGTTGACGGTCAGATAGTTGTCGACCCCGGTCACGCCCTTGATTGCGAGCACGATCTGGCGCGCCCGCGCCACCGACTCGGCGTCGGGTGCGGTGCCGCGCAGGGCGACGCGCCCGCGTGCCGCGTCGACGTCGATCTTGGCCGGGTCGAGCTTGCCGTCGCGCGCCAGCTCGGCGGTGACAGAGCTGATGATCGATGCGTCGGTGACAGCGGCGCTGACTTCGGCACCGGCGTTCTTCACCGCCCGTCCCGCCTCGGCGGCCTGGCGCTCGACCTTCGCGACAGTGGCGTCGACCTGTTGGCCGGCCGTGCGTTCGTCGTGCTTGCTGCACGCGCCCAGCGCGAGAGCGGCCATTGCAGCAACCAGGAACGCAGCGGAATGTTTCGATGGGTGGTTCATGCTTTCTCCTTCAAAGTAGCGGCCGGAGGATAGGCGGGGCGGCGCGCGTGCCTCGTGGGGACACGCCGCGAATCGGTGTCGGACTGTGCCCACACGGCGTCGCCGCCGAGCCCCTGAAGATCACCCCTTGCCCGGCGCAGACCCGCGCCGCGCCATAGACTGGGCGCGAGCGAAGACCCACATAGAGGAGCGCCCCATGCGTAACCTGCGCTTGCACTTCGGCCTCTGGCTCGGCTGCGGCGTGCTGGCCTCGTGGTCCGCGAGCGCGGCCGAGCCCGCCGGTGAACAGCCGCTGCTGCGCGAAACAAGCGTGGCGGTGAGCCCGGCCGAGCTGCAGGCGACGATCACCCGGCTGGTCAGCTTCGGCACCCGCCACACGCTGTCGGACACGCGCTCCGAGACACGCGGCATCGGTGCCGCGCGGCGCTGGGTGCAGTCGCGCTTCAACGCCTTGTCGAGCCAGTGCGGCGGCTGCCTGCAGGTAGTGACGCCGGCGCAGGTGGTCAGCGGCCCGCGCATCCCGCAGCCGACCGAAGTGATGGACATCGTCGCGATCCAGCGCGGCAGCGCCGAGCCGAACCGCGTGATCCTGATCACCGGCCACCTCGACTCGCGGGTCTCGGACGAGATGAACTTCGAGAGCGACGCACCCGGCGCCAACGACGACGGCTCGGGCGTCGCCGCGGTGCTGGAAGCGGCGCGGGTGTTGTCGAAGTACAAGTTCCGCGCGACCCTCGTCTATGCCGCGCTGTCGGGCGAGGAGCAGGGCTTGTACGGCGGCAAGGTGCTGGCCGAGTACGCACGTGCGCAGGGCTGGCAGGTGCAGGCCGACCTCAACAACGACATCATCGGCAACAGCCACGGCGCAGACGGCGTGCACGACAACAGCACGGTGCGGGTGTTCTCCGAAGGCACCCGGTCGCTCGAGACTCCGGCGCAGGCGAACCGCAGGCGATACAACGGCGGCGAGGTCGATTCGCCGTCACGCAACATCGCGCGCTTCATGGCGTCGCTGGCCGAGCGCACCCTGACCAACCTGCGCGTGCAGATGATCTACCGCACCGACCGCTTCGGCCGCGGCGGCGACCAGGTGGCGTTTCTGGAGCTCGGATTCCCCGCCGTTCGAATCACCGAAGCGCACGAGGACTACACCCACCAGCACCAGGACACACGGGTCGAGAACGGCATCGCCTACGGCGACACGATCGAGTTCGTCGACTTCGCCTACCTGGCGCAGGTGACGCGCCTGAACGTCGCCACGCTGGCGGCGCTGGCCAATGCGCCGGCGCCGCCCAAGGGTGTGGCGATCGAAGGTGCGGTGACGCCGCACACGACGCTGAAATGGCAGGCCCAGCCGGGTGTCGCGGGTTACCGCGTCTGGTGGCGCGGCACCACCGAGCCGCAGTGGAAGTTCAGCCGCTATGTCGCGGCGGACGGCGCGCCCACCGGCCGGCTGACGCTTGCCAACGTCGTCATCGACGACTGGTTCTTCGGCGTGTCGGCGGTGTCGGGCGACGGCTACGAATCGCCGGTGGTGTTCCCCGGCGACGCGGGAGCGTTTTGATCAGGCCGACGCCGGGCCGCCCCAAGGCGGCCTGGCCTTGCAGAGCAACGCCTCGTTGCCAGGCTCGAATCGTCCACTGGACGATTCATGTCCGGGCTTTGAGCCGCCGCAGCGAAGCGCGTCTGCAAGTTCGCAGCGCAGGGGAGGTGGCGCTGAATGCGCTGAGGGGTATTCGAACCACGGTCATCATGTAGGGAGGGCGACACACTCAGGGGTTGGTGAAGAGATTCACCAGCTTGCGGGCATCGGCGATGTCGACCTGCCCGTCGTGATTCAGATCATAGGCAGGGTTGTGCGGACCTGGGCCACGAATGTCGGCAAGAATGAGCGTCAAATCCAGTGTATCGACGACGTTGTCCCCGTTAAGGTCTCCGAAAAGGGCGCCGTTGATCGTGATTGAGCCGCGGCCATGACCTGCTAGAAAATCGGCCCCCGGTTCAAGGACGATTTCCGCACCATTTTCGATCTCCAGCCGTGAGCCGTTTTGTACCCAGATCTTGGCGTTGCGTTCGAGGTGCAGTTTGGTGCCCCTCTTGAGTGTCAGCTTGGTGGCCTGGCTAAATAGGCGTTGTGTTTCCGTTGCCAGATCCGCCGGATAGATGGCGTTGTTTACTCCGCGCGGCACAATCGTAGTCTTGGTCGCTTCCGCGAAGTATTGCGTTGGTGATAGACCACGATCAAGATAAAGGTTTCGCCCCTCGGCGACGACTAGCTTCGCTTGGCGGTGAAGAGGATCCTCGAAGTCATTTTGCAGGACGATCTTTCCCGTCCAACGCACATCGTTCGTTACTCGATAGTCATCCCACCTAACGGCAACCATGACCGCCCCATCGCCGTCGACATTTTCATGCAAGATTTCGACCGATAGTCCATTGAGCCAGATCGTTCGATTCTCGAAGGTTGGCGGCTCACCGGTATCGAAGGGGCGCCCGAAACCCCCTGCTGACTGACGAGTATAAACCGGCACCGGTGCAGGGTTCGTGCTGATCGAGAGTTTGGTCTTTCCATTGGCGATCCTGAACGCATCTTCGGCGTCGCCAAACTGGGGCAAGTGGTATGCCACAGCGCCGCCCACGAACTCACTCAGGATTCTTCCAAAGGCTAGGCCATTGGGCCTGCAGCAACGCAGATCACCGTCTATCAGGGTGCCGTTCCCAAACGGGACAAGCGTCGGACTGTTGACGGCCGGGGTTGCATAGTTAATCCGGTCCGAATCGATCTGCCAAAAAACCTCCGACCCGCCGGTAAACGGATTGGGAAGACTTCGGACCTTCTCATAGGGAATGCTGTCGTTGTCGAACTGGCATGGCTGGGAAGGATTGGATTCTTTGACCTGATCGAGCCGCCAATAGAAATCGAAGTTGCCCTCGGCGGTCAGCGGGAAGAGCCAACTGGCCAATCCGTTGGGATGATTTTCGGCCCACGAATAGATATCGCTCTCGTTGGGATCCACCATGTGGTCGCCATTGAGGTCTTGTCCCTTTGCATCCTTTCCCACTTGAATGTAGGCGTAGATCCCTGGCCTCCACTTTGTAAGACAAGCGGCGGTTCGATCTGCCGCATTGATTCCGTTGAGGTCGAACTCGGATTTGTTGAGTCGATGATTTTCGATCCACAGATATTGGTTCTTCGGCGATCCGAGGCCGGTCCACCGAATATGCGGAAGCTTGATCCGGACGGCATCCCCCGACGTGACGAAGTCGCGCAGGACGAACGTGCCGCCTTGGCGGAGCGAGGCAATGCCGACATCGGTGGGTATTTCGCTCAGACGTTCATCCAACGCGCTGATCAAATGCTGTTTTGCCGGGTGCTTCCAGCCCAGATGCTGCCGATCCCACCCGTTCACGACGTTCGAGGAGGAGCTTGACTGGGCCGTGAGACTGAACGACCCCTGAGGTGCCTGAAACGTATGTTCGCCCGCGCCGCTGCCAGTGTGCCAGTTGTTGCCTCCGAAAAGAGTATGGAAATATTCGGCGATGATCAGTCCAATCGCTCCAGGGCCGCTATTTGGCGCACTGAAGGAGCCGACGTTTTCGAAGTCAGTTTTGTCATTCGGGTCGCCTGTCAGGCCAGACACCAAAGGCGTGTTCAGCGACGTAAACTGGACGCCCCATCCTCTAGCACCGGATGTCATTGGCTTGCCGGCCACTGGATCGTAGTTGCGCCACATGATGACGAGAGCGTCAATCAAGCCGTTGGCCGTCTTAATTTTTTGCCGTCCCGCTGGTGCAACGACCGTGGCTGGGGTGATGTCCCACAGATCAAACGCATTTAGAGTGTAACCATGTGCAGTTCTGATCGACGCCGGATTGCCAGGAGGGTGCCTGCCCACATGATCGCGCTGTAGTGCCTGGATCACCGTCTTAGCGACGGTCGCCAGGCCTGCGCCAACGCCACCGCATGGAACCTGAGTGCAATCGACGGTGATGGGGAATGGATAGTAGTCGCCCAAGACTTGGTACATCCCCATACTCATATCGGAGTAATAGGCGGTGACTCCGACAAGCGGGGGGACGAATGAATGATTGAAATAGCTTCCGGCGTCGATTGGAAGCTGGCCTTCGGGCCAGATTTGCTTCGCCGCGGGTTGGACGATCGTGGAACCCTTCGAGAAATCGACCTCGGCAAAGACGACAAAGATCCTCAATTCACCTTGCGTCGGCAGGGAGTCGCCATTTTCCGGTCTTAGGTTGGTGTCAAAAGGGCGCACGCGAAATATGGCGTCCAGTCCACCGACCCCGCCGTTGTGACGTAAGACGATGCGGGTATCGGTAAAGCTTTCAATACCCAGGTTCGACCCAGACCCAAAACCAAACGGACCTGGAGTTGGGCCTGTGACAGCGCCGATGCCCACGCTGCCAAAGGGACGAGCTGGATCGCCCCCCGGCGGCGAGAGTTGCCAGTCCAGCACGATCCGGAACGGCTCAACTGTCTCAGGCCGGTCCGCCCGTGTCGCGTTCACTTGGACGCGGATCGTGTCGGCTTCGATGTTGACGCTGATGCCCCAGCGGTCAGCGTCCCTGTCTTCGATCGTCGCACCAAACTCGATCAACCCCGACGCTACTGTTGACACGTCCGGGGAAAACGCGTTTGTCGCTGAGGTGTCCGGATAGAACAGCTGGCCACGCAAGCTGCCGCCGATCATCGACTGGGCGGATGCGACTGATGCATTCGATAAGAGGGCAATCACGGCGAGAAGGATGCCGAGACGCAAAGCGATCACGTGCATAGCTCTACCTCCGTTCTCGGTGAGAGCTGTCGGCTGCCACAAAAAACTACCCTGGTTTGGTGAGCACTCGTGACGTTTGATACTGAAACACGTAGCAGAACTCTAGTTCGAAGTCCGGCAAAATCAACGGTTCTTGATGCTGCAGGACAATGCGTTTACTGGGCCAAAAAGGACTCCGACGCTCCAAGAAAGAACTGCATGCAGTGCGTTGGCCCACGCTTGCCCTTTTCGACCACGTAGACACCCACCAGCTTGGCCGGCGCATTGCTCGTGTTGTGCGCATCGTGCACCACGCCGGCTGGAATGGCGAACCTCTCGCCGGCCTTGACGGTGCGTGCCGGCTGGCCGTCGATCAGCAACTGAGCTTCGCCTTCGAGCACATAGCTGATCTCGTCGCCGGGTGGGTGTGGCGGTCGGCCTTGGCGCCCGGCGCGACCTCGACCCGCGCGACCACCGCTTCGCGGCCTGGCACCGACACGTCGGCTTTCAGCAGCAGCGTGCGCGTGAGGCCTACCGCCTGCGCGTAGATCAGCGTGGGGCGCCGGCGAGCAGCAGCGCGGTCAGCGGCAGCGCGAGTTTGTGCAGCAGTTTCATGCCAATCCTTTGGGGGAGTGGAAAGTCACGCATCGTGTCCGCGATTCACCTCTGCGACAGCGCGCGCGGCGCGGCTGGCGCATCATCGGCGACATGTCTTCGATCGCCTTCGAACCCGCTGCGCAAGCCGCTGCGCGAGCGCCGCGGCCTGCCTCTACGCTGCTGGTGGTGCGCGACGCACCGGCCGGCATCGAAGTACTGTTGTTGCTGCGCGCCGAACGCGGCGACCACAACAGCGGCGCCTGGGTCTTTCCGGGCGGCATCGTCGACCCGCGCGACCGCGACGGGCACGCCTGCACCGGCGCCGACGACGCTGCGCTGAGCAAGCGGCTCGGTCTCGAATCCGGCGGGCTCGATTACCTGGTCGCGGCGCTGCGCGAGTGTTTCGAAGAGGCCGGCCTGCTGTTCGCGTTCGACGCCAACGGCGCGGCGCTGCCACCCGAGACCGTGGCGGCGCTGCAGGCCTGGCGCGGCCCGCTGCACCGCAGCGAACGCACGCTCGGCGAGCTGTGCGCGCAGGCCGGGCTGCGGCTCGCGGTCGAGCGCTTCGTCTACCTCAGCCACTGGCTCACGCCGCTCGGCCGCATGAAGCGCTTCGACACCCGCTTCTTCGTCGCCGAAGCACCGGCCGGCCAGACGGTGGCGCACGACGGCACCGAGATGGTCGCGCACCAATGGCTGCGCCCGGCCGACGCGCTGGCGCGTGGCGACGCCTTGAAGCTGATGGGGCCGACCCGCGCGACGCTGGCTTCGATCGCGCAGTTCGAGACCGCGGCGGCGCTGCTGGCGTGGGCCCGCGAGGCGCGCGAGGTGCCGCGCATCTTTCCGCGCATTGGCATCGGCTCGCGGGGCGAGCGCCCGGTGATGCCGGGCGAACATGCCTGGGCCGAGGTCGGCCGGCTCGACCCTCTGGGCCATGGCCGGGCCTGCTACGACATCCAGCCCGGCGTTGCGGTGCGGCTGTCGCCGCGCTTGATCCGAGTGACCGCCAACAACGGCAGCGTGATGACGGGACCCGGCACCAACACCTACCTGGTCGGCGGCGGTGCGCGCAACGAATGGGCCGTGATCGACCCCGGCCCGCTGGATGCGGACCATGTGCGCGCGGTGCTGGCCGCGGCGCCGGGCGCGATCCGCTGGATCTTCGCGACCCACACCCACATGGACCACTCGCCGGCGACCCCGCTGCTGAAGGCGCAGACCGACGCGCTGGTGCACGGCCGCGTGGCGGCACACCCGCAGTGGCAGGACACCGGCTTCGCGCCCGATCGGCCGCTGGCAGGTGGCGAGCGCATCGTGTTGAACGACGACACGACGCTGCGGGTGATCCACACGCCGGGCCATGCATCGAACCACCTGTGTTATCTGCTCGAGGAAGAGAGCACGCTCTTCACCGGCGACCACGTGATGCAGAGCTCGACCGTCGTCATCAACCCGCCGGACGGCGACATGGCGGCCTACATCGCTTCGCTGCGCGCGCTGTCGCACGAGCTCGGCGATTCGCTGGAATGGCTCGCGCCGGGCCACGGCTTTCTGATGGAGCAGCCGAAACGCGCGTTCGACCACATCGTTGCGCATCGCCTGAAACGCGAAGCGAAGGTGCTGGCCGCGCTGCACGAGTGCGCAGCGGCGACGCCGGACGAGCTGCTCGCGAGTGTCTACGACGACGTGCCCGCTCGCATGCACCCGGTCGCGCTGCGCTCGCTGAGCGCGCACCTGGTCAAGCTGCGCGACGACGGTGCGGCGATCGAGGACGCAGGGCGCTGGTCAGCGATCGCGCCCTGAAGAGGTTGAGAAGTATCGCCCCCAGGTGCGTCATCCCGGCGAACGCCGGGATCCACTCTCGCCACAGCGCGCATCGATCAGCAGTGGATCCCGGCGTGCGCCGGGATGACGACGGAAAAGCTCTCGGCCTCCGAGCCGTCGTTCAGCGCGCGAAGCTCACGCCGCCGTCGACCACCAGCGTCGCACCGACCACGTAGTCGCCGGCGCGCGACGCGAGGTAGATCGCGGCGCCGGCCATGTCGTCGTCGACGCCGATGCGCCCGGCCGGAATGCGCGCCGAGATCTCCGCCGCGTGGTCGCGTGCGTCGCGGTTCATGTCGGAGGCGAAAGCGCCCGGGGCGATCGCACTGACGACGATGTTGTCCTGGATCAGGCGCAGCGCCATGCGCTTGGTGAGGTGGATCAGGCCGGCCTTGCTGGCGCTGTACGAATAGGTCTCCTGCGGGTTCACGGTCACGCCGTCGATCGACGCGATGTTGATCACCTTGGCCGGTCGCAGCTCGGCCGCCTTGCGCAGCTGCACCGCGAGCGCCTGGGTCAGGAAAAACGGCGTCTTCAGGTTCAGGTCGACCACCTTGTCCCAGCCCTTCTCGGGGAACTCGTCGAACGCCGCGCCCCAGGCTGCGCCGGCATTGTTCACGAGGATGTCGAGCTGCGGCTCGCGCTTGGCGTAGGCCGCGACCAGCGCATGCATGCCTTCGGGCGTGGACACGTCGGCCGGCAGCGAGATGCAGGTGCCGAGCGCCGACAGCTCGCGCGCCGTTTCGTCGCAGGCCTCGGCCTTGCGCGCCGAGATGTAGACCTTCGCGCCTTGCGCGAGAAAGCCCGCCGCGATCATGCGGCCGATGCCGCGCGAGCCGCCGGTGACGAGGGCGGTGCGGCCTTGCAGGGAAAAGAGGTCGTTCATGGGTGACTCCGGTCGGTGGTGAGCGCGTTCGCGCCCGCAGACCGGAAAGGCTAATCACTCCGGGCGCGCAGCACAGTCGCCTAGGTGCCACCGCCCGGGTTTTGGAGCTGTGCGGCAAACTCGGGCGCCGACCAGCGCAGCGGCAGCGCGGCCGGGCGCCACGACCCGGCGTCGACGCTAAGCTTCAGCAGGCGCTGCGCCCCGACAAAGGAGGCGAGCTCGGCGCCGTCCCAGACGATTTGCGCGCGGCCGCTCAAGTGCAGCAGGTCGCCGCTCGCCGGGTCGAAGAACAGCAGCCCGGCATGCGGATGGGCGGCGATGTTGCCGAGCGTGTTGAACATGTTGTTGCCACGGTAGTCGGGGATGCTCAGCACGCTGGCGCCGGACGTGTCGTGGCTCAGGCGAACAAAGCCGGGCAAGCCGCCGCGGTGCGACACGTCGACACCGGCGGGCGCGGCCGACGCGATGAACAGCGTGTCGGCGCGGCGCACCAACGCTTGGGCGGCGGCATGCAGGCCGCCGGCCAGGTCTTCGGCGAGCGTAGGCGCGGGGGCGTCGACCCACTGCGGCTCGCGCGCCTGGATGTACTGCGGACAGTTGCCGAAACTCTGCTCGACGCCGACCGTGAATCCCGCCGCGTCGACATCGAGCACCGTGCCGTTCATGCGGTTGCGCCGGCGTGTCTGCGGCTCGATGCCGAGCAGGCCGAGCGCCGCGCCGACGGCGATGTGGCGCGCGAGCGGATCGCCGGCGGCGGGCAGGGCGCCGATGCGAAGCCGCCGCTCGCCGGGCGACTCGATGAAGCCCGGCCGGCCTGCCAGCATCGAGGCCCACGGGCGGCCCTGTGCGTCGCGGCTGCCGACGACCAGCGTCGGCAGCTTGGCGAAGAGCTCGCGGTGCTGCTGCGGCATCGCGTCGCGGATCATGCGAAGGCCTGCGACCGCGACCTTGTCGCGCACGCCGACGCGGGTCTGCACCGCGAGCTCGCCGGCGTGGAACGGCGACGCCGGCGTCATGCCGCCACCGGCGCGATGGCCGGGCGCCGCGCCATGCCGACAAAACCCGGCAGCGCCTCGATCCGCGCCAGCCAGGCGCGCAGCTGCGGATAGGCCTGCAGCGCGATGCCGCCCTCGGGCGCATGCGAGCTGTAGCTGTACAGCGCGACGTCGGCGATGGTCGGCTGTTCGCCGGTGAGGAAGCTGCGGGTCGCGAGGTGGCTGTCCATGCGGCCGAACAGCAGCGTGGCGATGTCCGCGCAGCGCGGGTCGGGCGGCCCGTTGAACAGCACGATCGCGCGCGCTCGCGCCGGCCCGAAGGCGAGCGGGCCCGCGGCCACCGACAGCCAGCGTTGCACCTGCGCCGCGGCCAGCGGCTCGCTCGGCAGCCAGCGCCCCGGCGGGTCGTAGCGCAAGGCGAGGTAGGTCAGGATCGCGTTGCTGTCGGCCAGCGTCACGTCGCCGTCCTGGATCACCGGCACCTGCTGCCACGGGTTCAGCGCGGTGAACTCGGGCGACTTCTGCGCGCCGTGCTTCAGGTCGACCTCGGTCTTCTCGAATTGGAGGCCGAGCAGCGACAGGAACAGCTCGACACGATGGGCGTGGCCCGACAGCGAGTAGGTGTAGAGGCGAATCATGGTTCGGGTCTTCCTGGAGTGATGCAAGGCCCGCACCTTAGCCAGCGGCGCGCAAAAGATGAACGCCCGCGGTTGACATTTGACTGTTGCACCGCGTGGAATGCTGCGATGGACCACCTCGACACCATGCGGATCTTCGTCGCCGTGGCCGATGCCAGCGGCTTTGCGCCGGCGGCGCGCGCGCTCGGCCTGTCGGCGCCGGCTGTGACACGCGCCATCGTCGCGCTCGAGTCGCGGGTCGGCGCGCAACTGCTGCGGCGCACGACCCGCAAGGTCGCGCTGACCGAAGTCGGCGA
>Ga0209515_10003387_pt1 | contig 22957 bp, 20 predicted proteins | sample Subgroupgradi54m_FD_187454 | JGI IMG/M metagenome (GOLD analysis project Ga0209515, IMG submission 187454) | Subsurface groundwater microbial communities from S. Glens Falls, New York, USA - GMW60B uncontaminated upgradient, 5.4 m (SPAdes)... ... | reverse complement strand
TGGAGGCCGGGTCCTTTCGGACCCGGCCTTTGTGCTGCAGGCGCGCCCCTGCGATCCCTCTTTGCGCGCGCTACAATTCAGGATCGTTCCCCGGTATCGCATGAAACCCAGGCAGGTGCTGGTTCGCGCCGTCCTCCTCGCCGTCGTGCTTGGCGTCGGGCTGTGGGCGCGGACGCTCCCGTCGGCCGGCGCCACCTCCGATCGGTACGGCGCATTCTGGCCGTGGAAGTCGACCACCAGCGTCACGTTGTACTTTTCCAACGGCCGATATTTGTTTCCCGTGTCGCGGCGGATGCCCGCGAACGACGAGCTCCCGCGTGCCGCCCTCGACGCGCTGCTCGCGGGCCCGGGCGCGAAGAGCCGGCTCACGAGTCCCATTCCGCCCGGTGTCGCGATTCGTTCGTTCCGTCTGGCCGGCGGCATCGCCCGAATCGATCTCTCGTCAGCGCTCGGCGAGGCGCCAGACGCGCACGCGGCGGCGTTGGCGATCACGGAGACGATGACGCGGTTGCCGGGGGTCACGTCGGTCGCGCTGAGCGTCGACGGACACCCCGTCGCCGGCTCCTCATCTCGAACGCCGCTCCTGTATTACGCGTCGGCCAACGGGTTCGTCGCGGTTCCCGCCGCGGTGACCGATGCGCGCGCCGCTCTGCGCGCGTATCTCTCAGGCCCTCCGGCGCCGGAGCTGACCGGGATTCCTTCCGACGTTCGCCTGCAGGCATACGACTACGACCCGGCCGATCGACTGATCTCGATCGGGTTCACCTACACGCCCGCCGTGCGAACGCTCGCGCTGGAAAAACCGGAGCGGATGCGGATGCTGCTCCTCGGGCTGATTGCCAGCCTCACGGAATTCCCCGACGTGCGGGCCGCGCGCCTCGACTTCGGCGGCCAGTCGCGTCTCGGCCTCGGCGAGTGCAGCGACCTGCTGCGGACGCCGCAGCCGCGGCCGGCGCTCCTCAACGACGAACGGCTGCTCGATGACTGAGGGGACCCGGATGCCGGTGATCTACTTCGACAACGCCGCGACGTCGTGGCCGAAGCCGCCGGGCGTTCGCGAGGCGCTGAGCGACTATCTCGCGGATGCGGGCGGCAATCCCGGCCGGTCGGGCCATCGCCTGTCGATTGGCGCGGCGCGGCTGGTCGAGCGCGCGCGCGAGCTGCTGGCGGAGCTGTTCAACGCCGACGACCCGAGCCGCATCGTGTTCACCCTCAACGCGACGCACGCGCTCAACGTCGCGCTCTATGGTCTTCTGCGTCCCGGCGATCACGTCGTGACGACGAGCGTCGAGCACAACTCGGTGATGCGTCCGCTTCGCCATCTCGAGACCCTCGGCGTCGAGGTGACCGTCGTCGCCTGCCAACTGGACGGCACGCTCCCCCTGGCCGATGTGCAGCGGGCGCTTCGGCCGGGCACGCGTCTGCTCGTGACCACGCACGCGTCCAATGTGCTCGGCACGCTGATGCCGATCCGAGAGCTGGCGGCGCTGGCGCGCGCCAGCGGCGCCCTCTATCTGGTCGACGCCTCGCAGACGGCGGGCGCGATTCCGATCGACGTCGACGAGACCGGCGTGGACCTGCTGGCATTCACCGGCCACAAGGCACTGCTCGGTCCCACCGGTACCGGTGGGCTGTACATACGAGACGGCGTCGACGTCGCGCCGATCATGCGCGGTGGCACGGGCAGCGACTCCGCGTACGAGACACAACCGGCATTCCAGCCCGACGTCCACGAGAGCGGGACCCTGAACGTGGCTGGTCTCGCGGGCCTTGCCGCGGGCGTACGTTTTCTGTTCGACGTCGGGGTCGACGCCGTGGAGACGCACGAGCGGCGGCTCGTCGAGCAGTTTCGCGCCGCGTCCGCGGACATTCCGGGCCTGACGCTGCATGGACCGCGGGAGTCGCGGCATCAGAGCGGCGTTGTCTCGTTCAACCTCGCCGGCGCGATGCCGTCCGAGGTCGCGCAGGTTCTCGACGAACGGTTCGGCATCATGGCGCGCGCCGGCCTGCAGTGCGCGCCGTCGGCGCACCGCACCGCCGGGACGTTTCCGGCGGGCACGGTACGATTCGGCTTCGGATGGTTCAACACCGCCGCCGAGGTGGATGCGGCGATTGCCGCCTTGCGCGACATCGCCGCGTGGATCGAGCGGGGCGCTCCGGCGCTCGAAAACGTGCAGTCATAGGATATGGACGGCCTGATCAGTTTTTTCGCGTCGCATTACGCGCTCCGCGCCGAGACAGTGCTGAAGCGCGACGGCTTCGCGGCGCGGCTGGTCCCGGGGCCGAGGGACCTCAGTCCGAATTGCGGCGTGGCCCTCAGGTTCGAGTACGCGCAGCGCGAACGGGTCACGGAACTTCTCGCCGCCAGGCGCGTGCAGATTGACGGTGTGCACGTCTATCGTCCGCGAACCGACGAGTGGGGCGCGCGAACACGCATGGGTGGGTGATGGCGATTACCGCATCGTCTCCGATTCCCGCCGTCCGCGAACGCACGCGCGCGCCACGGATCACCGCGACCGCCACCGGCATCGTTGCCGGACTGCTGGCGGTCATTGCCGGCGCCTTCTTCGATGTACGGCCGCCGGAGGTCTACGGCGTGTGCATGGCGTGCCACGCGCGCGATCTCGTTGACTGGACGATCAATCTTGCCGCCGGGACGCACCTGACGGTCGCGCCCGCCTCGTCGGTCTTCCCGGTGCTCACGCCCGTGGGCGTGCTGCTCGGCGCGATGATCGCTGCGCGCACCGGTGGTGAGTTTCGCTGGCGAATTCCCGAGAATCCTGTCAAGACGTTTGCCTATGGCGTGCTGGTCATGAACGCGGCCTTGCTGGCCGGCGGCTGTTCGATTCGCCTCCTCCTGCGAACCGCGGCCGGCGAGACGCTCGGCGTGATCGGATTCGCCGGCTTGATCGCGGGCGTTGTCGCCGGGACCAGCTGGCTGAAATGGCAGGCTGCGCGATGACCGCTGCCGTTGCGACGCTTGTCGTCGGGGTGGTGCTCGGCTATCTTGGCCAGCGCTCGCGCCTCTGCTTCATCGGCGGCATCCGTGATTTCATCCTGGTGCGCGACACGTACCTGCTCCGGGGACTGGTGGCGTTCGGGCTGACGGCCTGGCTCACGTTCCCGCTCGTCGCCTTCGTCACCGGAGCGCGTCCAGGCCCGTTCAATGTCGCCGATGCCATGACAGTGATGCTCACAGTCGTCGGCGGCTTCGGAGTGGGGTATGTCTCGACGCTGGCTAACGGTTGTCCGTTACGGCAACACGTGCTCGCCGCACAAGGGGTCGTGAGTTCGACGACGTACCTGGCCGGGTTCTTCGCAGGTGCCGTGATCTTTCACGCGTGGAGTGCGCCGCTGCTGCTTCGCTTGTTACCGTAGGCGTTGCTTCGTATCCGAGGACTCATGGGGTCGAGGACCGCTGTCGGGCTGACAGTTTTTCTGATGACCGGGACATTGTTTCTCGCCGTTGCGTCGCGTCGGGCGTATCCGAAAGGAGCGCCTCCCGGCGTGACCGGCACCGGCTCTATCTCGGGATCTAGGAGAAATCACAAATCCCAGGATCCAACCCCCAAATCCCAGGCGCTGACGGTGGGATTTGGGGTCTGGGATTTGGAGTGCGGGACTTCTGTTACGCGGTCGCGCGGCTGTTGATTTTCAACAGCCTCATCAGGTTGCCGCTCAGGATCTGCTCCTTCTGCGCGTTGGTGAGGGTCGAGTGATTGACGATCATCTCGACAGGCACCGGCCAGTTCAGCGGATTGTCGGTACCGTACACCACCTGGCTGACGCCCATCTCTGCGACGAGATGCCGGAGTCCCTCGTCGGTCAACACCATGGTGTCGGCCATGATGTTCGTCTTCAGGTACTCGCGCGGATGCTTCTTGTTGGCGCACATCGCATTGCCGCGCACGTCGCACGCCACCTCGGTCCGCTGGAAGTACGACGGGAGGTAGCCGCCTCCGTGCGCGCCGCACACCTTCAGGTTCGGGAACTTGTCGAAGGTCCCGTCGAAGATCAGCCGCGTGAGGAAGTATGTCGTCTCGAGCGGGTTGCCGATGATGTTGCCGATATCTCCGCGCGCCTTCCACGCATCGTCCTTGACGATGTTGTCGGCGCCGCCGGGGTGCATGAAGACGATGACGCCCAGCTCGTTCGCCTTCGCCCAGAACGGATCGAACTTCGGATCCGAGAGCGACTGGCCGTTGACGTGGCCGCCGATGGTCACGCCGCGCAGCCCAAGCTGCTTGACGCCGTAATCGAGCTGCTCGGCGGCGAGGTCGGGGAACTGCAGCGAGACCGACGTCAGCGCGAGGAAGCGGTCCTTGTGATCGGACACCCATCGCGCGAGCCCTTCGTTCTGCGCGCGGACGATTTGGCTCGCGAGATCGCGGTCCTGCACTTCCCACCACCAGAAGCCGTTGATCGTCAGCACCTGGATGTCGATCCCCTCGCCGTCGATCAGGGCGATGCGGTCGGCGCCGAGCGCGCGTCCGCCCGCCTGCCGCTCGAACGGCGTCCCTTTCACGACCTCGGCGACGCCGTCGACCGTGCAGTGCGAGTGCACGTCGATGACCGTGACGCGCTTGCCGCCGATGGAGATTTCCTTCCGCTTGACCGGGCCCGCGGGCGCCGCGGCCGCTCCGCCTCGTCCGGCGCCGCCGCCCCCGCCACGCTGCGCGAGCGCGGGTAATTCGCGTCCAGCGAGGTAGGCGCCGGCCGCCGCGCCGGCGACTGTCTTGAAAAACTCTCTGCGATTTCGCATTGCAGTCTCCTTTACGCCGTGGTCGCCGGTGCGAGCTTCAGAAGCTTAATCAAATTTCCGCCGAGGATCTGTTCCTTCTGCGCGTTGTTGAGGAACGATGCGTTCAGGATGAAATCCGGCGTGATCGGCCACCCGAACGGCATGTCGGTTCCGTACACGATCTGTCCCGTACCCATTTCCGCGACCATGTGCCGCAGGCCGTCTTCGCGGAAGATCATGCAGTCGGCCATCAATTGCGTCTTGAAGTAGTCGTCGACCGGCCGCTTCTTCCCGCTGCAGACATCGCTTTGCCGCCTGCACTGGGCATCGGTTCGACCCATGTAGGACGGCAGGTAGCCGCCTGCGTGCGCGCCGCAGATTTTCAGCCCCGGGAATTTGTCGAGCGTTCCCTCGTAGATCAAGTGTGAGAAGAAGATCGTCGTCTCGAGCGGGTTGCCGATCGTGTTGCCCAGCGCGCCCTTTCCCCCGAAGTGCGGGTCGCCGTTGCCGTTGGTGCCGCCAGGATGCATGAACAGGAACGTACCGAGCTCCTGCGCCTTCGACCAGAACACGTCGTACTCCGGGTCCGAGAGGTTTTTGGCTCCCGCCCAGCCGGCGGAAATGCCGCCGCCCTTGAAGCCGAGACGCTTGACGCCATCCTCGAGCGCCTCCGCCGCGAGATCGGGGAACTGCAGCGGCATCGACGCCATGCCGAAGAAGCGATCCGGATATTTCGCGACCACGGCGGCCGTTCCTTCGTTCTGCACCTTGACGATGTCGCGCGCGAGGCCGCGATCCTGGACGGCATACCAGAACGCGCCCTGCTGCGTGAGCAGCGCGACGTCGATGCCATCGCGATCCATCCATGCGATTCGCTCGGGGCCGATGATCCCGTCGCCCGTCGTAGTCGCCTGCCGCTCGAATGGCGTCCCTTTCACGACGTCGGCGACTGCAGCGATATTCAGATGCGCGTGCGAATCGATCACCTTGATTCGCTTGCGCCCGATGAAGACCTCGCGGCGCTTCGGTGCGGCGCCCTGCGCGAATGCGAAGCCGCGTTGCGCGACGAAACCTCCAGCAGTGGCGGCGGCGAGAGCCTTGACGAAGTCGCGGCGATTACGCATTGGATGCTCCTTTATCTGGCGCCCCGTAAAGGGGCGCCCTACACACATTGAATGCGTGGTGTAGGGCGGGGCTTTACGCCCCGCCATACTAATTCGTTGCCGTTATCGGAAGGGTGAATACCATCAACGTGTCGGACGAACCTGCGCCGCACATCGGGCTGCCTCCCGGCACATACACCGCCTGTCCGTCGCTGACCGCGAAGAACCCATGGCGGCCGGTGGGCATCGCCGCGAGCGCCGTCCACTTCATCGTCTTCGGGTCGTACGCCTCGTTCTGCGCGAAAGTGGTCGTCCTGTCGCACTCGCCGCCCATCAGCAGGATGCGATCGTGGTACAGCACGGCGGAGCCGCCGCTTCGGGGCTCGGGAAGAAACGGCGCGGACGTCCACGTATTGGTCGCGGGATCGTAGACGGAATGGACGTCGGTGTTGTCCGCCGGCGCGTCGAAGCGTCCGCCAAGCACGTGAATCTTTCCGTCGGCGACGACCGTCGGAATGTGATCGCGCGCCTGCGGCAGCGGCGCCGCCTCGGTCCACTTGTTCGCCGCCGGGTCGTAGACCTCGTGCGTGTTCACGACGACGCGGTCGATGCCGCGGCCGCCGATCGCGTGGATCTTGCCGCCAGACGCGGCGACGCCGACCGAGCCGCGCGCAAATTTCATCCACGGCAGCGCGCGCCAGGTGTTCTTCGCCGGGTCGTATTCGTACGAATAGGGCTGCGCGTACAGATGGACGTTCTTGAGGAACCCTCCGACGACGTAGACCTTGCCATTGAGCACGGCGACGCCGGCATGACTGAGCGGGCTCGGCAGCGGCGCGCGGTCGCGCCACTTGTCGGTCTTCACGTCGTATTCCTGGACGAGCGTCGAGGACTCCATCGTGCCGAGGCCGCCGCCCACCACATAGATCTTGCCGTTCACATACGCGGCGCCGGTCTCGGTGCGTTTCATCCCCATGCTGGCTTTCGATGACCAGGTTCCCTGGCCGGTCTGTGCGGAGACGGAAACGACGAAAACAACGGATATAAGAGCGCTTATGAGCCGGATGAGAACTCGCATGATGGAATCCTCCGGCGCGCATTCTACATCGCTGTAAGTTGTTCGTTCCTTGACATTTTGGGGGAAGGGTCTTACAACTCCGAAGCGTTCTTGAAGGGAGCGAGATTATGCGAATGCGCGTTTCGATGATCGCGACCGTCGCCGCGGCGCTGGCGATGGGCATCGCGGTCGGTTATCAGGCCACGCCGCTGCAGGGGCAGGCGCGCGGCGGCTATTCCGCCGTGCCCGGCGAGAAAGGCGGCCAGGATCCGTTCGGCGCCTACGAGATCGTCGCGAACTGGCCGAAGCCGATCAGCCAACTGCCTGGCCTCGCCAACTGGACGTGGGGCGCCGGCGAAGGCGTGTTCGCGGAAACGCCGAACCGCGTCTTCATCCTCCAGCGCGGCCTGCTGCCGAACCTGCAGCGCCCGAAGACCATCAAGCTGCCGCAGCTTGGTCCGAACATCGAGTTCCCGATCGGCCGCCTGCCGTGGCGCGACGCGACGTCCACGTCGCCGCCCGGAGCGCTCGAAGTCAACGGCAAGGTTGGCGACGACTCCGACGTCGGCGTCAACGGGACCGACTTCAACTGGTCGCACATCATCATGGTCGCCGACGCGCAGGGGAACCTCGTCGAGGACTGGACGCAGTGGGACAAGATGTTCCGCCGCCCGCACGCGATTTACATCAGCCCGTACGATCCGCAGAAGCGTGTCTTCATCGTGGATGACTACCGCCAGGCGGTGTTCATCTTCACGCACGACGGCAAGCAGCTGCTGAAGACGCTCGGCGAGCCGAACGTCCACGGCAACGACCCGAAGCACTTCTACCGGCCGACCTACATCGCGTGGGATCCGGACGGCACGTATTTCATCGCCGACGGCTACGCGAACACGCGCGTCGTCAAGTACGACAAGAACGACAACTACGTGATGGCGTGGGGCGAGAAGGGCGAGGGGACCGCGCAGAAGCCCGAGACGCGCCCCGGCTACTTCAACAGCGTGCACGGCGTCGCGGTCGATCCGGTCGAGCACCAGGTGTATGTCAACGATCGCAACAACCGCCGCATCCAGGTGTTCGACGAGAACGGCAAGTTCCTGCGCATGTGGAGCGTCGGCAATCCGCCGTCGGACGTCCACCTGATCATCATGGACGGCTCACGCAACATCTGGGCGGCCGATCGCGGCACGTCGAAGATGGTGAAGTGGGATCGCGAAGGGAACCTGCAGTACACGTGGGGCACGTGGGGCGATTTCCCGGGCGGCATGTGGGGCGTGCACGGCCTGAGCATCGACTCGGAAGGGAACTTCTACACCGCCGAAGTCGACAGCGGCCGCGCGCAGAAGTACAAGCCGCGCGCCGGCGCGAGGCCGGAGTTCCTGTTGACGAAACTTCCGGCGCCTTCGGCTGGAACGAAGTAGACGGTTAATTCCCAACCTCCAATCTCCAACTCCCAAGGAGCTCGTTATCGCGACATCGGGCGCCTCGGGAGTTGGTAGTTGGAGATTGGGAGTTATCCTGATCTCCTGCTCTACCTTCTTTTCTTTCTCTCCGGCATCAGCGGACTGATCTACCAGGTCGTCTGGGTCCGCGTCTTCGGCAACGTCTTCGGCAACACCGTCTACTCGGCCTCCGTCGTCGTCGCCGTGTTCATGCTCGGTCTCGGCGCCGGCAGCTACGCCGCGGGCCGCTGGTCGGACCGGCGCTACGCCGCGAACCCGGAGCTGCCGCTGCGCGCCTACGGATACTTCGAGCTGGCGATCGCGGCGCTCGGCGCGGCGATCGCGCTCGTCCTGCCGCATCTCGATCGGCTGTCCATCCTGGTGACGTCATACCAGCAGGATGCGAACGACTGGTATGTGATCACCTCCTGGTCGTACGTCGCCCGCGTGGCGATCGCGCTCGCCCTGCTCACGCCAATCACGCTGCTGATGGGCGGCACGCTGACGCTGCTGATCCGCTATCTCGTGCGCGCCGAGGTCGAGGCGGAGGCGCGGCGCATCGCGCTGCTCTATGCGGTCAACACGGCGGGCGCCGCCGTTGGATGTTTCCTGACTGACTTCACCTTCGTCCCCGCGTGGGGACTGCTCGAGACACAGCTCATCGCGGTGTCGCTGAACGCGATCGCGGGTGTCGGGGCCCTCGCGCTGAGCGCTCGCGCTAAAGCCCAAGGCCCAAAGCCCAAAGCCCAAAGCCCAAAACGCGCAGTGCGAATCCCGAATCCCGAATCCCGAATCCCGGCCGTCGCGCCCGTTGCCATCGCGTTAGCACTATCCGGATTCGCCGGACTCGGCATGGAGATCCTCTGGTTCCGGCATTTCTCGATCATGCTCGGCGCGTTCCGCGCCGTCTTCTCGCTGCTGCTGACGGTCATCCTGGTGGGCATCGGCGCGGGCGCGCTCATCGCGGGTCCCCTGCAGCGGCGCGCGAGGAATCCGGGCCTGTCGCTCATGGCGATCCAGTCGCTGTTTGTTGCGTTCACGCTCGCGGGAATGTGGTTCGCCGATTCGAGCGTCATCGACCGGACGGTCTCGAGCGCCGTGAGCGCGTTCGGCGCCGCGACAGCCGTTGACCAGATTGCCTCGCCCACGGCGCTCGACGAGCTCTGGTTCAACCTGCGGCCGATGCTGCTCGAGGTCGCCGTGCCGGCGCTGTTGATGGGTTTCAGCTTTCCGCTCGGCAACGCGCTGATTCAACGCGCGGAGCCGTCGGTCGGCAGCCGCGCCGGCGCGCTCTACCTTGCCAACACCGCGGGCGCCGTCGCCGGCAGCCTCGTCGCCGGCTTCCTGCTGCTGCCGTCGTTAGGCCTTCAGGCAAGTACGAGCGTGCTGATGATCGTGGCCGCCGTCGGCCTGATCCCTCTTTACCTTGCAGCCGGGATCCCTGATCCCCGATCCCTGATCCCTGCCGTCGCTGCGGCGGTTGCCATCGCTGCCTGGCTCTGGTTGCCATCCGATTACATCAGCCTTCGCGCGCTGCCGCGGCCCGAACCGAACGAGCGCGTGCTCAATCAAAGCGAAGGCGTCAACGAGATCGTCACCGTCACCGAGACGACGGGCAAAGGGCGCCGCCTGATGACCAACGGCCACGCGATGTCGGCGACCTGGCCGCTCTCGCAGCGCTACATGCGCGCGCTCGCGCACGTGCCGCTGCTGATGACCGACCATCCGACGCGCGTCCTCGTCATCGGTTTTGGTGTCGGCAACACCACGGCGGCGGCCACACTGCATCCGTCGATTCAGCGCGTCGAGGTCGCCGACCTCTCGCGCAACGTGCTCGATCACGCGTCGTGGTTCACCGGCAGCAACGCAAACGTCCTGCGCGATGGCCGCGTGTCGGTCTACGTCAACGACGGACGCCATCACCTGCAGATGCAGCCGCCGGCCTCCTACGATCTCGTCACGCTGGAGCCGCCGCCAATCGGCTACGCCGGTGTGGCATCGTTGTACTCGGAAGAGTTCTACCAGCTGGCGCGCACGCGGCTGAAGCCGAACGGCTTCATCAGCCAGTGGCTGCCCGCCTACCAGGTTCCCACCGCGACGACGCTGTCGATGATCCGGTCGTTCGTCGACGTGTTTCCGCGGTCGGTGCTGCTCTCGGGCGCGGAAGCCGACCTGATTCTCATTGGCGCCAACAACCGGATCGAGGTGGACCCGAACCAGCTGTTCGCGGCGCTGTCGCAGCGGCCCGCGGCGCGCGCCGATCTCACGAGGCTCGACCTCGGCGCGCCGCGCGAGATTGTCGGCATGTTCGTCGGATCGTCCAGAAAGCTGACGGACGCGACCCGCGATGCCGTGCCCGTGACCGACGATCGTCCGGTGCAGGAATTCGGCGTCCGCTCGCTGCTCAATCTCGGCCAGTCGGTCCCCGGATCGGTCGTCGATCTCGGCACCGTTGCCGAATGGTGTCCGACGTGCTTCGACAATGGGACGCCCGTCCGGCTGGTCGAGGGGCTCGATCTGCATCTCGCGCTCCTGAATCGCTCGTACGCGGCAACTCCAGAAGAGGGTGCGCGCATCCGCGCCGCCGCCGACAACGGCCGGCGCGTCGCCGGCAGCGCTTATCTCGGCACTGTCGTTCCCGAGACGCCTGAAGTCCACAACGATCTCGGAATTGCGTACGCCTCGAGAGGGTTCATCGACGAGGCCATCGTCGAATTCCGTCAGTCGCTTACATTGCAGCCAGACTCGGCGCAGACACTCTGGCATCTCGGGGCCGCTCTCGCGTCAAAGGGAGACCTCGAGGAAGCCGCAGCGCTGCTGCGCAGCTCCGTGCAGCGCGATCCGACGAACAAAGATGCGCAGCACGATCTCGATAGTGTCATCGCCTTACAACGGCAACATCAACGTTTTCCTTGACGCAACGCGTGCCGAGGCGCTAGTTTCGGGCGCTCGATGTGCGTCCCTCGCGGGCGCAGTGTTTGGTTTAACGGAAGGGAGATTTCATGACTTGGGGTTTGGTCAGGCGGGTACTACTGATCGGCGCAATCCTTCTGCTCCCTGTCGCGGCGTTCGCGCAGGAAGCGGTGCTCACCGGCACCGTGACCGATTCAACCGGCGGCGTGCTGCCGGGCGTGACTGTCACCGCCTCGAATGAGGCGACAGGAAACAAGTTCGTCGGCGTCACCGACGAGCGTGGGATTTACCGCGTGCCGGTTCGTGTCGGCACCTATCAGGTCTCCGCGGAACTCCAGGGGTTCTCGACCGCGTCGCGCATGGGCGTCAACCTGCTGGTCGGACAGACCGCAACGTTGAATATGCAGATGGCGCCGTCGACCGTGCAGGAAACGGTGACCGTCACCGGAGAGGCGCCGCTCGTCGATCTCAAGGGTTCGGCGATTGGCGGCAACGTCGACCCGAAGCAGATTCAGGAGCTGCCCGTGAACGGGCGGAACTGGATGGCGCTGGCGCTGATCGCGCCTGGGAGCCGCACCGATCCGTTTGCGACGGGCACTGCGGCGCAGACGCCGCTGCCGGATCGGAACGGCGGCGAGGCGCGCGAATTCCAGTTGAACGTCGACGGCCAGCAGGTCTCGGCCGATATCGGCACCGGTGGCCAGCCGAAATACAGCCAGGACTCGATCGCGGAGTTCCAGTTCGTCGCCAACCGCTTCGACGCGACGATGGGGCGGTCGAGCGGTGTGCAGGTGAACGCCATCACGAAGTCGGGGACGAACCAGCTGACAGGGCTCTTCCGCGGCAACTTCCGCGACTCGCGCTTCAACGCGAGCAACCCGGTGCTCGGCCGCGTCGAGCCGATCAAGAACCAGCAGTACAGCTTCACGATCGGCGGTCCGATCATGAGGGACAAACTGCACTTCTTCGGCAACTACGAGCACGAGCGCGAGCCGAAGACGGCGATCTTCAACACGCCGTATCCGAAGTTCAACATCAACGTTGCAGGCACCGACCATCAGGACAAAGGTGGGCTGCGCCTCGACTATCAGCTCTCACCGAGAGCACGCGTGATGGGGAAGATCTCGCGCGGCCTCCTCAATCAGCCGATGGTGCCAGGCAACACCACGAGCTACCCGTCAGCCGTTGGTACCAACCGCGAGTACAACGACGAGCGAATCGCCCAGCTCACGCAGGTGCTGAGCAACAAGGCGGTGAACGAGATCAAGGGTGGCGAAGCGGTGTTCGGCCTCGCCAACCGCAACCTCACCACCTGGTCGAATCACTGGCAGAAGGCCGACGGAATCAACACCGGTTCACCCCGCATCACCTTCCGCGGCTTCTCGATCGGCGGCAACCAGAACTATCCGCGCCACCAGGACCAGTGGGTGTGGAACGTTCGTGACGACTTTACCTATTCGTACGACGCGCAGGGACGGCACGACCTGCGTCTGGGCGGTGAGTTCCTCCATCGCCATCAGATTCAGGACAACTGCCGTCAGTGCATGGGCACAGTGCAAGCGAACGCCATTGCCGCGCCGACCGCCGATCAGATGCAGGCGTTCTTCCCGGATCCGTTCAACGCGGACACCTGGAACCTTGCGGCCATTTCGCCGTGGGTGACTTCGTACAGCATCGGCGTCGGCGATTTCAACGTGCACCTCCGCTCGAAGAAGTTCGCGAGCTGGTTGCAGGACGATTGGCAGATCTCGAACCGCCTGACGCTCAACCTCGGGCTCCGCTACGACCTCGAGATGAACGTCTTTGCCAACAACGTCAGCGTACCGCCGTTCCAGCAGGCCGGCCGTCCGAACGACACGAAGAACTTCCAGCCGCGGCTCGGGTTCAACTACAGGGTCGACGACCAGACCGTTTTGCGCGGCGGCGCGGGGTTGTACTACGGCGACGCGCTTGGTGCCGACCAGTCGTTCGCGACCGGCAACGCGCAGGTGCTCGTCATCAATTACGCGAACGACGGCCGTGCCAACTTCGCGGCGAACCCGATCGGCGGGCAGCCGCTGCCGAACTTCGCGCAGGCGACACAGCGCTTCTGCTACGCGAACAACAACGCGCCTGGATGTCTGATTCGCGACCTGCAGGAGTTCGTCGGGCTGCCGCAGTACGTCCACCTGCCGCGGACGTTCCAGACGTCAATCGGCTTCCAGCACCAGATTGGCGCGACGACCGCCGTCGCGTCCGATTTCGTCTGGTTCCGCGGCACGCACGAAAAGGATGTCGTCGACAACATCAACATCCTGTTCAACCCCGCGACCGGCGTGAACCTGCCGTTCGCGAATCGTGCGAATCGGCCGTTCCCCGACTGGGGCATCGTCTCGATGAACACGCACCTTGGCAAGTCCGAGTACCGCGGCCTCCAGTCATCGGTGACCAAGCGGTTCAGCAACCACTGGCAGGGTTCGGCGACGTACACGTTGTCGTGGCTGTACAACTCGAACACGAAGCCGTTCAGCGGTCTCAATCAAACGACGTTCCCGACCGCGGATGACTACGGCGGCACGTGGGGTCTCTCGCAAGATGATCAGCGGCACCGCCTCGTGCTCAACGGCATCTGGAATGTCTACAAGGGCTTCCAGTTGAGCGGACTGCACTATCTGGGCGCGGGGATCCGCGACACGATCATCTACGGTGGTGATATCCGTCTGACGGGCTGCTCGTGCTTCGACCAGCGGCTGCGGCCCAACGGCACCATCATCCCGCGCAACGCGTTCATCACGCCGGCGCAGAACCGGACGGACCTGCGGCTGCAGCAGAAGCTTTCTATCGGCAGCCGCCGTTCGTTCGATCTCATCGCCGATGTCTTCAACGTGTTCAACCGGCCGAACTGGGGCGTCGGCGAGAACGAAGCCAACGCGCAGTTCATGACGCACACGTCCGCAACCGTGCGGACGATGCAGTTCGGGTTCAGGTTGACGTACTAGCAAAACCCAAATCCCAAGTCCCAAGCTCCAAAAATCCCAACGCCACACGACGTTGGGATTGGGGGTCTGGGATTTGGGGTTTGGGATTTTCCCAAGTAAGATTCCCCGCGCTCTCCACTCCATCAAAGGATCCCCTATGGCCGTGCCAGCCGCCGCGCAGCATCCCGTCGTGACGCGTACGAAGCTCAATTCGAATCAGATCAAAGGCTTCTGGGCGGCGTGGGGCGGGTGGTGCCTCGACGGGATGGACGCCTTCATCTATTCGCTGGTGCTCGTGCCGGCGCTGAGGGAGCTGCTGCCCAAGTCGGGCATCGAGGTGACGCCCGGCAACATCGGCTACTACGGCAGCATCCTGTTCGCGCTCTTCCTGGCCGGGTGGGGCATGTCGATGGTGTGGGGACCGATCGCGGATCGCTTCGGGCGCGTGAAGGCGCTGATGATGACGATCCTGATGTACTCGTTCTTCACCTTCGCGTGCGGCCTGGCGCAGAGCATCTGGCAGCTGGCGGTGCTTCGCATCTTCTGCGGCATCGGCCTCGGCGGCGAGCAGCCGATCGGCGGGACGTTCATCGCCGAGGAATGGCCCGAGGATCGCCGCAAGATGGGCGCCGGCTACATGCACACGGGCTACTACTTCGGGTTCTTCCTCGCGGCACTGGCCAACTACGTGATCGGCGCGCGGTTCGGCTGGCGGTGGATGTTCGTGCTGGGCGGCACGCCGGCGCTGCTGGTCGGCTGGATCCAGAGCGGCGTGCAGGAGTCCGCGGGATGGAAGGCGAAGTTCGCGAACCCCGCGGCACGCCCGCGCATGCGCGACTCGTTCGCCGCGCTCTTCAGCCCGCGCTTCTCCAAACGCACGATCACCATGTCGCTGCTCTTCATGGTCTCGATCATCGGATTGTGGGCCGGATCGATCTACGTGCCGACCGCGGTGACGCAGATCGCGCTGCGCGAGGGGCGCACGGCGGTCGACGCGGCACGGCTCGCCTCGTACGGCGGCGCGATTCTGTCGATCGGCACGATCATCGGGTGCCTGCTCGCGCCCGTGATCGCCGAGCGGGTGGGCCGGCGCGTGGCGATGGCGTTGTATTTCGTGCTGATGTTCATCGGCATCGCGTTCGGCTTCGGCAAGGTGTTCTATATGGAGAACGCGATGACGCCGTTCTTCATCCTGATCTTCATCCTCGGACTCGGCGGCGCGAACTTCGCGCTCTACACGCTCTGGATCCCGGAGCAGTACACGACCGAGTGCCGCGGCAGCGCGATCGGCTTCACGAGCTCGGTCGGCCGCTTCGTCGGCGTCGCGATGGTGTTCCTGGTCGGAACGGGCATCGCGCGGTACGGCTCGCTTGGCGTGCCCGTTGCGATCACCGCGGTCGCGTTCGTCATCGGCCTGCTGGTGCTGCCCGCCGCCAAGGAAACGAAGGGGCAGCCGCTACCGGCCTAGCTTGGACCCCGTCCTCGAGCTCCGCGATGCGACGGTCATCAAGAATGACCGTCGCATCCTCGACGGCCTCACGCTCACCATTCACACCGCCGAGCACACCGCGATCATCGGGCCCAATGGCGCCGGGAAGTCGGCGCTCGTCAGCCTGCTCACGCATGACGACCGGCCGCTGCGGCACGAAGACGGGTCGGCCTCCGTGCTCGTGTTCGGCGAAAGCCGCTGGAACGTCTTCGACCTGAAATCCCAGCTCGGCATCGTCTCCGCCGATCTCCATCACCGGTTCGTGCTCGGCAACAACGAGGGACGCGTCACGGCCGAAGCGGCCGTGCTCTCTGGTTTTCTCGCGACGCAGGGGATCCTGCGCTACGGCGCGGTTACGCAGGAGATGCGCGGCCGCGCCGCGGACGCGCTGGCGCGGATGGGCGTCGCCCACCTGGCGAAGCGGCGGCTCGACGAGATGTCAACCGGCGAGGCGCGCCGCGTGCTGCTCGCGCGCGCGCTGGTCACGGCGCCGCGCGCGCTGATTCTCGACGAGCCGACGACGGGCCTCGACCTCGTGGCGCGCCACGATTTCACCGAGCGCGTGCGGCAGGTGGCGCGCGAGGGCACCACGCTGATCCTGATCACGCATCACATCGAGGAAATCGTCCCCGAGATCCAGCGCATCGTCCTCGTCGGCGAGGGGAGGATCGCCGCCGCGGGCCCGAAGCGCGATATCCTCACCTCCGCCCGCATCAGCGCGCTCTTCAACGCGCCTATTGCACTCGAGGAAGAGGATGGCTACTTCTACGCACGCCCGGCCTCCGCTCGACATGTCACGTAAGCGAGCTTCGGCGGGGCAAGCCCGACGAAGGAAAAGGAAAAAGTTTGAGGTCGTAGGAGTTGTCGGTCTCGGGATCATGGGATCCGCGATGGCCGGCAACCTCGTGCGCGGCGGCTTCCGCGTGATTGGCTACGACGTGCTGCCGGAGGCGGGCCGTCGGCTTCGGCGTTCCGGCGGAGAGCCGGCGAGCGACGTCCGCGGCGTCGCGGATGCGGCGGCGACCATCATCACGTCCCTGCCGTCGGCAAGCGCGCTCATCCAGGTGGTAACCGAGCTGGCGCAGTTCGGGCGCAAGGTGACCGTGATCGAGACGAGCACGCTGCCGATCGAGGTCAAAGAACAGGCGCGCGCGGCGCTCGCCAAGCGCGGCGCCGTCCTGCTCGACTGTCCGCTGAGCGGCACCGGCGCCCAGGCGCGCACGAAGGACATTGCCGTCTACGCCAGCGGGGATGCGGCGTCCTATCGCGCGGTGGTGTCCGTCCTCGAGGCGTTCTCGCGCGTGAACTATTACGTGGGCCCGTTCGGCAACGGGTCGAAGATGAAGTTCGCGGCCAATCTTCTCGTGGCGATCCACAACGTCGCGGGCGCGGAAGCGATGGTGCTCGCGATGAAATCGGGTCTTGACCCGGCGCTCGCGTACAAGGTCCTGACCGACGGCGCGGGCAACTCCCGGATGTTCCAGGTCCGCGGGCCGATGATGGTCAAGGGCGACTACTCGTCGGATGTCACGATGAAACTGTCCGTGTGGCAGAAGGACATGAACGTCATCGCGGACTTCGCGAAGGCCAATGGATGTCCGACGCCGTTGTTTTCCGCGACCGCACCTTTATATATAGCCGCCACCGCAACGGATCCCAGCCAGGACACGGGCGCCGTCTGCGCCGTGATCGAGAAGATGGCGAACTACCGGAGGAAAAGAAGAAGCTGATCGCGGCGCTTGCGCGCACGCGCCACGCCGACCAGATCCTCATCGCCGAAGCGTCCATGTGAGCTCCGAAAAAGCCATGGAGCCTCCCGGGATCTCACCGGCATCCGATGAACGGCTTTTTCTTCGTCACATGGCCGCTTCGGCTGATCGTGGCCGAGTTTCCACGAGCCTTAACGAAAATGGCGTCGCGCGTGCGCGCAACGCTGTAAGGGCGCGGCGTTTCGCTTGGAACGCGAATGACCTTTTGGTACCGTGAGAACGCGTTCTTCGACCGAGGATTCACGTCATGAAGATTCGATACTTCAAGGACACGGATACGCTGTTTATCGAATTTCGCGATCAGCCGGTTGCCGAAACGCGGGACCTGGGCGAAAACACGCAGCTTGATATCGACGCCGACGGAAACATCTGTACGATTACTGTCGAACACGCATCGACGCGAGCGGGCATTCCCGAGTTCTCGTACGAGGAGATCACGGCCTGGCGTGACGCATCCACCAGTGACGCTCCCGCCTCCACGGTCCGGATCGCGCGTGCTTGTCTCGTTCGACGAGGCCCGGACAGCGTCGATGTTTGCCGGGGTGCTCAGAGTGAGTCCGGTCCCCAGTCGACCACGTTTCCGGCTAGCAAGTGGAGAACAGAATGGTCCGACACAACGTTCTCAAGATCGCTGTCGTTTCGGCGTTAATACTTGGCCCGTCGCATGGCGACGCCATGGCGCAGCGACAGTCGTTGAAGACTCAGCTCGTGGGAAGCTGGGTGTACGTGTCCTCGAGTGCGAAGCTCGCGGACGGAAGTCCACAGTGGGGGACCAATCCCAAGGGCCTTCTCATCTTTACCGACGACGGTCATTTTTCCTGGCAGGTGTTCCGCTCTGATCGTCCACGATTTGCATCGAACGACCGCACGAAGGGAACGCCCGAAGAAAACAAAGCGACGCTTCGGGGCAGCCTCGCCTATTTCGGCACCTACTCCGTTGACGACCCGAACAAGGCCCTTATTACTCACATTGAAGGCAGCACGTTCCCCAACTCGGAGGGGGAAGAGCAACAGCGAGTAATCATGCGTTTGACCGCGGATGACTTGATTTACGTAAACGCTGAAAACACGCTGGGTACACGCGTCGAGGCGGTGTGGAAACGATTCAGATAACGGTAACGGCGTTCGCGCGCCCGCGCGACGCGGACCGTAGGAGCGCTGCCGACCTGAACACCTGGAACCGCGAGCAGGCTGAGGGAGACGAGCCAGGTTGAGCCGCGCAACGAATCAGCTCGTTGCGAGTCGTACTGACGATCCGGCGGCGACCCTGGCGTCCAGCGGCCTACATCGGCCCGCGCAGCGGTTTCGCCCTTCGACAGAGCTCAGGGCGCCCCGAGCAACGTCGAGGGGCGGCACGCGTATACGGGACGCGTGGCGCGGGCGCGCGAGCGCCGGCTTTATTGACACGACGCATCCGCACTAATAGACTCGCCGCAAGTTGGAGCTGGACCAATAGTTCCAAGGAGAGATTGAAATGACCCGAAAACTGTCGTTCGTGCTTGGCATCATTGCGGTTCTCGTGATCGGCGCGCGGCCGGCGCTCGCGCACCATGGCGGGGCGGCGTTCGACCAGACGAAGCAGCAGACGCTGCAGGGGACGGTCACGCAGCTCGATTTCGCCAACCCGCACGTGGTCGTCTGGTTCGACGTGGCAAATCCCGATGGCTCCACGACGAAGTGGTCGGGATGGCTGACGGCGCCGAACAAGCTGCAGCGCGCCGGGTGGACCAAGCACACGCTGAACCCGGGCGACAAAGTCACGATCACGGGCAATCAGCAGAAGAACGGCAGCCCGGTCCTGCAGATCCGAACCGTCGCGGGACCTGACGGGAAGAACCTGCCGACGTTTGAGCAATAGGCGGACCTGCCCGCCTCCGCTTTCGCTACGGCGGGTCCGCCGTAGCCTTGGCGAAGGCGGAAAGGTCAATCGATACGAGGAGAATCACACATGCGCACGCGCGTAATCGCCCCCACGCTCGCGGCCGCGTTCGCGCTTGCCGCGTCCGTGACGCTCTTTTCACAGGCCGCGCCCGGCGGGCAAGGCGCCCGCGGCGGCGGCGGTGCGCGCGGCGGCGCCGCGGCAACGCCGGTTCCGTCGGCGCCAGCGCCGGCGAAAGATCTCACCGGCGTCTGGATGATGCGCAACCCGCCGGGCAAGAACGGCCCCTGGACCAACTACACCTACACCGATCCGATGAAGGCTCCGCCGTCACTCACAGCGTGGGGCGAAGCGCAGTTCAAAGTCGCGAAGGATTCCAACGGCGGCAACTACACGCTGGATCAAACCAACGACCCGGTGCTCACCAAGTGCTATCCACCGGGCGTTCCGCGCGTCTACTTCCATCCCTATCCATTCGAGGTCGTGCAGACGCCGAAGCAGACGCTGCTGATCTACGAGTACGACCACTGGCTGCGCCGCGTGGCCACCGACGGCCGTCCGCTGCCGACCGATCCGGATCCGCTCTGGATGGGCACGTCAACCGGCAAGTGGGTGGACGATCACAACTTCCAGGTGGAAACGGTCGGCTTCAACGAGAAGACGTGGCTCGATCGCCTCGGCCATGCGCACAGTGACCAGCTGAAGGTGACCGAGAACTTCCGCCGCCTCGATCGCGATCACCTCGAGCTCGACATCAAAATGGAAGATCCGAAGGCACTCGCCAAGCCCTGGGTGACGACGTTCTATTACGAGAACCGTCCGAACTGGGAGCTCGGCGAGATTTCCTGCTCTGGCGATTATCTTGACTGGACGGCGGTCGAGAAGGGTGGGCGGGACTACAAGAGATAAATCCCAAGTCCCAAATCCCAATCTCCAACTCCCAAAAAGCTCGTTGTCGCGAGACCGTGCTCCTTGGGAGTTGGAAGTTGGAGGTCGGAAGTTTTAGGTCTTGAGTCTCGGCAAGAGACCTAACGCGTTATCCCGCTCGATCACCCGCAGCTCCGCATCCGTAAACCCGCCGTTATCTCTCAGTCCCTTGGCGACAATCGCCGCCGAGCCCCCGCCGAGCGGCCAGTCGGTGCCGAACAGGATCTGCGACGTGGGTACGAACTTCTTGAACGACGGCATCGTGTACGGATTGAACGCCTGCGCGGTGTCGTAATAGAACTTCTGCAGCTCGTACATCACGCCCTTCGGCAGCTTCTGGCCGCCCGCGCCATTCAAACGGCTCGTGATGTACGGGACAGTGCCGCCGCCGTGGGACCAGATGAACTTGATGTCGGGCACGCGCGCGACCGTGCCGGTCTGCAGGAGGCTCAGGATCGTCCGCGTCGTGTCGAACACGAACTCGACGCCGCGGTTCTGCGCATCGGTGAGCGTCGCCTGCGCGCCGCACGCGGCGCAGTACGGATGGCAGTAGACGACCGCTTTCCGGCGATTGAGCTCGTCGAGCAGCGGCGCATACAGCGGGTTGCCGAGATACTTCCCGTCGTAGCTTGACAGCACGCCGATCCCATCGGCCTTGAGCGTGTCGAGCGCGTACTCCGCCTCGCGCAGCGCACCGTCCACGTCGGGCAGCGGCAGCACCGCGAACAGTCCGAAGCGTCCCGGGTTGTCGCCGATCACCTTTGCCGCGTACTCGTTGCACTCGCGCGCGAGCGCCCGCGCCGCCATGTTGTCGCCGAAATTCACGCCGGGGTCGCTGATCGAGATGATGGAGGTGGCAACGCCACCCTCGTCCATCTCCGCGAGGATCTTCGCAGGCGTCCAGTCCTCCAGCGTCGCCTGCTGCACGCCGCGCGCGGTGGCCAGCGCGTAGAGTTTCGGAATCGTGAAGTGTGAATGCGTGTCGATCCGGAACGGGCGGGCCGGCGCGCCGCCAGCTCGCTGTGCGGCCGCGAGCGGTCCGAATCCCGAACCCCGAATCCCGAATCCCGGCGCGAACGCCGCCGCCCCGAGCCCCGCGAGAAATTCCCTCCTGCCGAGCGCCATCGGACACACCCCTTTCGTGTCTGCGGTACCGTAGACCGTAGACGGCGCCACGAAGGATAAGGCGTGCTAGACTCCCGCGCAACTGTGCCTATTTCCATGACAACCAGAGGCGGCATCGTCGCGTCCCTCGTCTGTTCGATATCGATTGCGTACTCGGCGTCCATCGCCGCGCAACGAGGCGGCGCTGCGCCCGCCGGCGGCAACGCCCGCCAAGGTGGCGCGAGGCAGGGCGCCCCGGCGCCCGATCCGCTTGGCGGCGTGGCTGCGCTCGGCCAGAGCGTGAAGCGTCCGCCCGCGCCGACGGGCCCCGTGCCCCGGCTGCCTGACGGCACCGTCGACCTATCCGGCCTCTGGGTCGGTGGCGGTCCCACCGGCGACATCGAGCGCGAGGGCGGGCTCAAGCCCGGCACGCTCGACGAGCTCATGAAACCCGAGGCGAAGAAGATCTACGCGTCGCGGAAGGAAGAGGACAACCCGCACTACCAGTGCATGCCGATGGGCATCCCGCGCTCGACGCCGTACCCGTTCCGGATGATCCAGACGCCGACGCACAAGAAGGCGACGCACCTCTTCATCCTGCAGGAAGGGAACATCCACTCCTACCGCCAGGTCTTCATGGACGGCAGGCAGCATCCCACGGAGCTCGATCCGACGTGGTGGGGACATTCGATCGGCCACTTCGAGGGCGACACGCTCGTCATCGACACCGTCGGCTTCAACGACAAGTCGTGGTTCGACAACAAGGGACATCCGCACACCGAGCAGCTGCACACGATCGAGCGGTGGACGCGCATTGACGAAGGTCACATGGCCGTCGAGGTCACGATGGATGACCCCGGCGCGTACACCAAGCCGTTCACGGTGCATTTCCAGGCGCGGCTGACCGGCCTGCCTGGCGACGAAATCATGGAATACATCTGCCAGGAGAACAATCAGTACGGCGTCGCACAGGGGATCAAGCCCGCCGACAAATAACCGCGGGGAACCACCGCTGCTCTTCTTGACCTGTCGTGTATCTGGGGACGACAATGTGCCGCCGACGTCGATAATCGGATTTGCGGAGGTATCGGAATGAGAACGAAATTCGGGATCCTCGTCGCCATTTTCAGCCTTCTTGGATCTGGTGCAGCGGTCTTCGCGCATCACTCGTTCACCACCGAGTACGACGGATCCAAGACGTTCAACATCAAGGGAACGGTCTCGAAGGTCGAGTGGACCAATCCGCACGCCCGTTTCTATGTCGACACCACCGATGAGAGCGGCAAGATGGTGACGTGGAACATGGAGTTGGCGAGCCCGAGTGCGCTCGCGCGCAACGGCTGGACGAGCCGGACGCTCAAGGTCGGCGACCAGGTGACGGTCACCGGGTACGCGGCGAAGGTCGCGCAGTACCGCGGCGACGCACGCTCGGTGGTGACCGCCGACGGGCGGTCGCTGTTCGGCGGCGCGTCCGATGACGGACGGCCGGACGCTGGTCAATAAATAGCCGGGAGGCAACCGTGCGACAGCTGCTCGTCGTCATCGGCGTGTTCGCGATCGCACTGCCGTTCTCTGC
>Ga0209515_10003386_pt1 | contig 22967 bp, 33 predicted proteins | sample Subgroupgradi54m_FD_187454 | JGI IMG/M metagenome (GOLD analysis project Ga0209515, IMG submission 187454) | Subsurface groundwater microbial communities from S. Glens Falls, New York, USA - GMW60B uncontaminated upgradient, 5.4 m (SPAdes)... ... | reverse complement strand
TTGGTTGGCGGCGTTGGAGTCGGTGTTAATGCTTGGGTTGGTGTCGGGGTTGGTATTGGCGTGGGCGTTGTTGTTGCCGTCACGGTTGGCGTGGGGGTACCTGTTCCGATGGGAATATTCACGGTTGTGTAAAAAAACGGATCACCGGTTCCAGTTCCACCCCACAAGTTGCCGTCCGTCCAGGTGTTGGTTATGCCTGACAAGGTCCAACCAAAGAATGGATTGGTTACACTTGTGGCCCCGTTAAAATCCCATTTTTGATAATAATTATGATTAGCATCCCCAAGATAAACGTAGTCGATGCCGAAAGGTCCGGTCGCATTGAACGGATCGATCCTTATACCTGTAATCGTACCCTTCCAATTCGGATTGGCTGACATATTCGCGACGATCTCGGTATAACCTCCACCATTGGGAAAGTTCACCCAAACCGATTTGTCTTCGCTGAAAAGGCTTGAGGTCGCGGTCTGAAAGAATATCTGCATGGCTTTGTTACTGGTCGCATTTGCCGCCCTGATGTAAACCGTTGAAACCGCGTTTGCCGGTATCGGCGTCGGTACCGGTGGAATAGCATAGCGGGCTAACGTAATATTTTGGAATGCCATTCCGATCTTGCCCCAGCTATTGTTTGGTTGGTCGTAAACTTCCGGATTTAAATTAAGGTTAGTGATCCGGTAGTTTTGGATATTGGTTGAAAAATTTTTACAAAATGGACATACCTGTGGATTGAAAACTCGAACCGCCGCAACTGCTCTGGTAAATTCCGCTTCATTAATTCTGGTCTCGTAATATCTGAAATCCGTCCAGGTTGACTGTTGAAATGAACCGGAATTTGGACCGGCATGCATATATACCGAGTTTTGACCCAACGATCCAGACACGATCGGAGCATTGGTGCCGCCGTCATAACCGATCCAGTCACTAAAACCTCTAAAGTCAAACATTTGCGTTCCATACCAAAATGACCTCCCTGAGGAAACATCTAGGAAGAGCAAATAGGATGTCATATAGACCACGCCACCGCTACCTTCCGCCGCGTAAGGAATTTTCAAGTTAAAGGAAAAACTAATTTCTCCCCCGGGGACGGTCCAGGGTGCTGGATATTTATCGCTGCTCCACCAATATGCCGGTGTTATTGGAAGCAGACCGCGTTGGTGCGGTCCGTCTGTGCTGATATAAACACCCCCGGTCGTATCCTTGATCTGGGCCACAGATATTCCGGGGTTATTGTCCGAGCCCCGTTGGTAACATGATGGGCAAGTTACGTCTGGGTTGAACCCAGTGTATTGGGCCACATTCCAAGTCACTGGTACCGTTCCGAATGTGCTTGGAATATTTGCCCCTCTGATTAAAAACTTATTATTTGTTGGTATCACCCCACCAATTACAGTTCCGTTTACCTGCGCCCCACTTATGGCCGGTTGGGTGAAATAAACATCAGTCGGAGTTTGACTGGAGGTGTACGCTCTCGAGTTCAATCGAGTTTGTAATGAACTTGCATAATAAACCAAAGGTAGACCGATGATCACCAGTAACAAAAAAACCAACGAGATTTTCTTCCCCAACGAGGTCCTTGACCAAAATCGAAAGAACCGTTTTTTATTACTCATCCCTAGTGCTAAAGTCATAGTACTGGTTCTCGGCTGAACCTGTCAACAAACTTAGGACTTAGGGATGGTGGTAAAACTTTGGAATTATCTTAGGGCGATATAGACTTGGGCCGCAACAGCTCCAAAAGATAACAATACATATGCCCGCATGGACCAAAGAAGGGCCTTCTTGGCTGGAGTTAATTCAGCTCTTCCATATGGTACGTGTTGATCTAAACCCGAAAGGGGAATACCTTCTTCTTCAAGAACTTGACGAACCCAAGCTTCGTTTGGGTCTTCGGTATTATTCTTTTGGACAGGACTTTCTTTGTTTGCAATCATAAGTATTTTAGTCTCTGATCCGGCATTCTATACCTAGATAAGTCGGCAATCAAACAATAACCTTAGTAGCCATGATTCGTGTAAGGAAGTAGAGGGGGATCTTGTCTTTTAAAGTTTTTTGAATATAATTCGAGGCACTGAGATTATGGCAAGAACAGAAGCCGAGTTTAAACAGTATTTAGAGGCCTTAAATGGTCTGGAAGAAGTTGATAGGCTGGCTCATATGTTTTCCAAAGCAACTGAGATAGCGGCCATTGTGGCGGCGCGGACGGCAGGGTTTGGTGATAAAAAGGGTTCCGACAGAGCGGCTGTTAATGCGATGAGAGCGTATTTAAACAGTCTTCCAATAGATGCGGTGATTGAGGTTGGGGAAGGTGTAAAAGATAAGGCGCCAATGCTTTATGAAGGTGAGGAGGTGGGCAATGGTGAAGGACCAGCCCTTTCCATCGCCGTGGATCCACTTGAGGGGACTGACGCGACAGCGGACCTCAAAGAGAGAGCATCGTCGGTTTTAGCGATTTCAGAAAGGGGAGGATTATTTCGACTGCCGAAAGGCGTTTTTTATATGAATAAATTGATTGTGGGTCCTGAGGTAAGAGGAATGGTCGATATCAATGCGCCGGTGGCAGAAAATATACAAGCAATAGCTGGGGCATTAACTAGGGATGTTTCGGATCTTAATATTGTGGTTTTAAAGCGAGAGCGTAATGCAAGACTGATAGAGGATATCCGTAATGCCGGTGCTAGGGTAAGGGCAATTGAGTACGGGGACCTTATCCCTGGGGTGTTAACTTGTGCCAGGGGATCAGGAATTCATGCTGTCATGGGTATCGGGGGAGCACCGGAGGGGATATTGACAGCAGCGGGGATTAAAAGTCTTGGCGGTGAAATACAGGCCAAAATATGGGCCGAGGACGAGGCAAAACTTAGATTTCTGGTGGAATCAGGAGTCGATGTCTCTCGTGTTTATTCACAAAATGAGTTGGTGCCAGGAAACTTTATTGTTTTTTCTGCCACGGCAGTGACTGACAACGGCCGGATGTTACAGGGAGTCAGGTTTTTTGGCGACGGGGCAAGAACAAATACTTTACTGGTGACGGCGATCGACGGAAAGGTCAAGGTAACTACGAGTGATTCAACACTGGTTATAGACAATACGAATTTTCAATACAGATTTGATTGAGAGACAACCGTTCCCATTCGAATTTCAGTTAATTTATCTAAGGCTCAAAGATGAAACCAACTTTCCTGCTGGCCATTGTTGGGAGGCGAGTCTAAGGGTTGAGTCTTGGGGATACAGAAGAGTTCGGGGATATTTCCGACTTGATACTGCGATCGCGAACGATGGGGCTCTTTTTGAACCTCACGGATGGAATTTGGATGATCAGGACAGAATCATCGATATGACAGCATCACAATTTAACGATGGCCTAAACCATGATAGTCAGGTCCCCGAGGGGGTTTTGGTTATTGAGAAAGACGACCCTCTCTACTGCAGGTATTGCTTGAAAAAAGGTTAGGTTTTTGCCTTGCTACAGTGAGAGATCATTCTTTACCAATAGCTTCAGAGCTTCTACTAGAAAATGATGTATCTCGCTGTGAACACCCTCCACATATCCATAGTGTTCTACAGGGACAAGGACACAAACATCGATCATTTTCTTTGCTTTTCCTCCGTGAAATCCCAGTAGACCTACGGTCTTTAGGCCGTTCGTTGTGGCCCATTTAATGGCCTTGATGACGTTTGGGCTGTTGCCACTGCCGGAAACTACCACGAGGACGTCATTCTTTTGGCCAAAGTTTTTTAGTTGCTCCACAAAAATGTCCTCATAGGCAAGATCGTTCCCGACAGCTGTCAGCCAGGCGACATTGTCTGTTAAGGCCATGGTTTTAAATCTAGCCTTTCCATTCATCACTGTATTTTTTCCGATGTCAGCAGCCAGATGAGACGCTGTCGCCGCACTGCCACCGTTGCCACAAAAGAAAATGGTTTTTTCCTTTTTATATGCTTGCCAAATAGTTTTCACAAACTTTCCAATTTCCCGGTAGGGTAGATTTTCTAGAACTGCTTTTAATCCGGTAAAGTAATCGAAACCGAACTTATTTAATGTCATTTTGGCGCGATCAGTTTTGGACATACGTCAAATATAACCTAAATAAAAATAGTTTGAGTTCTTTGAGAATTCTCAGGACTGTAAATAAGGAGATGGGGGAAGCGAAATTTTAGCCTCAGAAAATTGTATTAAACTTTTGATACACTCTTCTTATGAAGGCTTCCTCCTTTCTGATACTTAACATAAAGGCCGGAGAATACTTCGAAAGATTTTTAATTGCCGCAGTTGCCACCGTTCTTGGGGTACGATTTTTTCTTGATATAAGCGGATACCCCAAGATTGGTGGAGGTGGACTACATATTGCCCACATGTTGTGGGGAGGTTTGTTGATGCTAGTGGCGCTGCTTTTTTTGTTAAATTACTTGAATAAAGCTCTTTTTAGCCTCTCCGCAGTTTTAGGCGGGGTTGGATTTGGTTTATTTATTGATGAGTTGGGCAAGTTTATTACTAATGACAACGACTACTTTTTTCAACCGACCTTTGCTCTTATCTATATTGTTTTTATAATAATTTTTCTGGTATTTCGGACTTTAGAGAAAAGGCACAAGTTTTCTGAGAAAGACATTACGGCCAATGTATTTGATCTGGTGCGGCAACTAGCAACAGAAAAATATGACCCCAGATTAAGTAGTCATGCCTTGGAATTACTACAAAGTGGGAAGGTATATCCAATGGTGACAGAGTCGTTGCAAAATATTCTAAACGAAATTAATAGTACACATGAAAAAGAAAAATTATCCCAAAATAATTTACTTGATAAACTTACGATTTCTTATGAAAATTTGGTTAGGAGTAAGTGGGTAATAAGAGGAATACTGGCGCTTTTTGCCTTATTGGCTCTTTATAATTTATGGAAGGCGATCGACGTTGTTAGTCTATATCTTAGGTTCCAAGAGTTTAGTTTGTCATTTACGGAGATAAGTAAATTTGTTTCGTCTATCATTAGTTCGTTTTTAGTTGCTTTAGGAGTGATTGTTATTCGCTTCTCTTCGAGGAAGGGGTACAAGGTGCTGCAAATTGGTTTCCTTTTTTCCCTGTTTGTCACTCAATTTTTTGATTTCTACGATAATCAACTGGCTGCTGCTGGAATTTTTTTAGTCACCATTTTTTGTTTGTTTGCGCTACACGAAATTAACAGGTTGTCACAACAAGAGGAAAGCGTTTCCGGAGGAAATTTGGACTATGTTAGTATTAAAGCGAAAGGGGGGTAAAAGTATGTCTAGAAAAGTAATTAAGACCGCCAAAGGGCAGTTTGAAATAAAACCACAAAAAGAATCCGTTTGGATTTGTACGTGGTCTTTCAAAAAATCAACCATTTTGCGACGGCTCTCACAAAAAAACATTGGATGAACTGGAAGGTAAGGTCTACGAATACGATGAGCAAGGTCGACGAAGAGAGGCGAAATAGGCCTTGATCTTATCTGAGAAATAGTACGTAGGATTGAGCCAGAGAGTAAGGGAGGTTTATAATTCTGGTGTGGGGGAAACGCTGAGGCTGATAAACAACGTTCAAGAATACTGGAATTTTGGAGGAAGATTGGATAAAGAAAGCTATGTGGATGCGGTGTCAGTACTGTCTGACAGAGAAGAACGTCCTGTGGAGGTAAGGAGTTGCTCCCTGGGTCAAGCGGAATCTATGGCGAGATTTGGCATGATTTTGATTACTCAGGAACAAAGATATCTATACGCTGTCTTAAGAGAGAGGCTTTTTAAGGAAGGGAAAAGGACGATTTCTCCTGAAAGAACTGCACCAGTTTGGACTTTGTCTGATCAATGTATTTTGGCGGAAGTATTTTTATTGACTGGCGATATGGCAAATTACGATTGTTTCAAAAGTAGGTATCCGAATATTTTTGTTTGAGGCGTTTTGGACGAAAAGAGGACTTGTGAGACGAAGTGAGAGTAAATTTGTGTGACTAATTAGATAGTGAATATATTTGTAATTGCCGGTCCTTCTGGTGTTGGAAAATCTCACTTAATCCACGAACTTACAAAACGAGGCATTTATCCGTTGGAAGTTTACACAGACAGAGTCAGGCGCCCGACCGAAAAAGTAATTACTGATCGAGTTTATTTATCACGATCAGAATTCGACCGGGCAGGAGAGGAGTTCTTGTATTGGTTTGAATTTCAAGGTAGCCGCTATGGCTACAAACGATCCGATATTCAAAGATTGGAACAGCAGAACAACTCTCTGTGTTTCAATATCACCCCAACACACCTGCCGGAGTTGCTGAAAGTATTACCGAGAGCGGTGGTTATCTTTCTAATGGTAAAGCTTGAAAACTTTGGAATGTTGTTCGAGAGGATGGTAAAGAGAGAGGTTTCTCTCAAAGACAGCGCTGGAGTAAAGGCCGTGAAAATGAACAAAATCAGAGACAGACTAGACTTTGCTCGAAAAGAGGTTGATAACTACCGCAACATCCAAAAAGTTTTGTCTGGCAATCCGTTAGGTAGGATTTTTGTGGTGCGGAATAACGACACTCTTTACGAGGAAGTTCTGCCGTATATTTTGAAGTTAAAATGATGGACGAGAGTTGACAAAAAGGTATATATTGCTCTTTATTGGGTTGTGTTAACTATGAAAAGTCGAGAAATCTTAAGCAAAGAGTTCGAGTTAGCTGATTTTCCAGAAGAACTCAGGAATTTGGTGGAGAATTATGCTTTGGAAATATTGTCACACGGCCGGCCGGGTTGGGACGTGCCACACACTCTAGCGGTGGTGAGATGGGCAAATGAATTGGCTCGTGTTCAGAGACTGGATGTCAAGGTTTTAACAATGGCGGCTTATTTACACGATATTGGCTACTATGGTCAATTTGGGGGACTGGCAAGCGCTAACTTAGGTCAGGTAATGGATAAAAAGGAAAAACACATGGTGGTTGGAGCGATAATGGCGAGTTCCTTCCTGGATTTGCCCGAAGTTTCCCGGTACCTATCAAGCGACCAAGCGAAACGAATCATTCACTTGGTATCGGTGCATGATCGGGTGGAACAACTGAAGGATCTAGATGAGTTAGTTCTGATGGAAGCGGATAGTTTGGGGGCAATTGATGTTGACTTTGTCGAGCCGACCTACAGGGGGGAGGAGGCACTCGATTATCTAACGACGAGAATGATCAAGAGGAGGAAAAGATTTGTTACTCCGGAGGCGATGCGGGCGTATGACGATTTGGCGGTAAGGTTCAGAACATTCGTCGAGGTGAGGGATTTTTTGCCGGCTGAGGTAGAGAGATGGACAAACGAGGGGGGACCGAACTAATGAAGAAGAAGGCCTTAATAGTTGGCCTGTCGTCTCAAGATGGTTCATATTTAGCGGACTTGCTACTGGAGAAAGGCTACCAAGTGGTCGGAACGATTCGTCGGAGCACTGTTTTTGAAAGAGAGAACATGACACATCTCTCCGGAAAAGTGAAAATTATTGCAGCCGACCTGGTCGACTCAGAAAGCATTGTCAACGCGGTTAAGTCGACTAGACCAGACGAGGTTTATTGTCTCGCCTCGCAATCAATTCCAGCCGATAGTTGGACCCATCCAATCTATACCGGAGAAGTCACAGCACTCGGACCGGTCAGGGTTTTTGAGGCTGTCAGACGGTATGTGCCGAAAGCTAGAGTTTATCAGGCCACCAGTCGGGAGATCTTCGGCAATATTAAAGCTGAGTCAGCGACAGAAAAAACGCCGATCGATGCCAATAATCCTTACGGTATCGCCAAGGCCTATGCTCACATGATGGCGCGGTGTTATCGCGAGTCGTATGGTCTGTTTATCGCCTCAGGGATATTGTTTAACCATGAAAGCCCGCGCCGCAGCCTCCATTTTGTGAGTCGGAAAATCACGGCCGCGGTCGCCTGCATCAAAAATCAGGTTAAATATCCGCCCCTTGATGAAGCCGGGGAACCGCTGATTGATCGCAACAAAAAGTTACATCTTGGTTGGTTGGATGCTAAAAGGGATTGGGGATATGCTAAAGATTACGTTGAGGCGATGTGGCTAATGCTGCAACAAAAACAACCAAAAGACTATGTCATTGGCACCAATATGACCCACTCAGTTCGAGAACTATGCCAAGTCGCTTTCAGGAAGGTCGGTCTAAATTGGCGCGACTATGTGGTGAGCGACACAAAGTTCAAGCGTCCGACCGAGATCAAGGAACTCAAGGGCGATTACTCTCTGGCAAAGAAAGAGCTTGGTTGGCAGCCGAAAACGAGTTTTGAGGAGTTGGTCAAGATGATGGTGGAGGCAGATCTTAAACGTTTCGCTTAGGTATCTTGAATTGAGTGCCCGAAGTATCTAATATGGTACTAGGACAGTATTAGTTATGAAGTATTAGAGATGAAAGGGGGTGACTGAGGGTGGCAACGAAGAAAACTTTTAAGAAAACAACAAGAGTGACGGTAACCCGTGGTGCAGTGAAGGTAACACCAAGAAGGAAAAAATAACAGATCAAGGGTCTTGACAAGAAAAACTTAGAGTGATTAACTGTAAGTTAGCCTAGGTGAGACGTCATCGGGCCAGAGAATTTTCGAAAGATAGTTCTCGGGAAAAAAATGTCGAGACAATTGAGGCTTCCACAAGAAGCCTCTTTCCTTTAACAATTAAAAACAATTAAATTCAGTAAGGAGGTGAGTAGTAATGCCAGTCAGAAAAGCAACTAGAAAAACAACAACAAGAGTAACCGTAAAACGCGGTTCGGTGAAGGTGAAGTCAAGAAGGAAGTAATTGTTTATTGACAGGCGGTAGTCCAGTCAGCGGCAATTTGTCTTTGGGCTTGTTCTAAAGAGATTTGGCCGCGGCAAATTTTCTCGCGACAGGTGTTTTCAGTTTGGTCCTTGGTGTTTGGTGACGCACCGGGCTGGGGCCAGAGGTTTTTTGGGTCGGTCGGGTGACCGCCGAGTTCGAGGCTGATGAGATGGTCTTCTTCGTAGTGCTTGGGGTTGGTGTCGGTATAGCCATAGGCTTTGATTTGTTCGGCTTTGAGTTTGTTAGTGTACTCGGGTTTGGGGCGGACGGAGGCGGTGTAACCCTTGGCACAGATGGTTCTTTCGAGGTTGTCTTGGGTGACTGCCGGATCGGTGGAGCCTGGCGTGCAGTTTGGATCGGGGAGGAGACCGCGGATGCGGCAGTGAGAGTCGGATTGGGTCAGCGCGGCGAGGACGGTAGGGGGCGGTTCAGTTTGTGGGGGCTTATTTTTCGAAGGGTAAAGAAGCACCGTGGCCAAAAGCAAGGCGGCTAGAAGAATAAGCGGGCGAAGTTTCATCCTTTATTATTGTAGCGGTGATTCTGGTAGGATTAGTTGATGTGTCCCAAGTGCGGTTTGCCAGTCGCTGCCGAGATGAATTTTTGTCCTAATTGCGGGAAAAGACTAAAGGAAAAACCGGCTTCGACCGGTTGGTTGGCAGTCCTGTGGCTAATGATAGTGAGTGTGCTGTTGCCGCCGTTTGGTGTTGGTTTGACGGTGCGGTATTTGAGATCGAGCGACAAGGTAGCGAAAATGTGGGGAGTTATCTCCCTGGTGCTGACAATCGGGGTTCTGGCGGTCGCGGTTTGGGGAACGATCGTGGTGTCCAGAAATCTGAACCAAGTGATCAACCAACAGCTGAACACCTACATGAATATTGGGAATTAATTTATTTCAGGAGTGATCGGACAAGGTCAAGAATGGTTTCGAGAAGGCCTCTGGTCGTGTTGGCACCGTGAACGGTGCCGGTGCATTGGCAAGTAGAGCCGGTCCAGGTGCAGCCATTTTTTTGGCAGTAGTCGGAGGGGTTGATGGAGTTTCCTGAAGGAGATGTGCTGGGATTGGTGGTGGGATTAGAGGTAGGATTATTGGATGGGGAGGTATTGGCGCCAGAACATTGACAGGTATCGTTCGTCCAGTTGCAACCCGGCTTCGATCGGCAGTAGTCGGATGGGTTTCCGATGGGATTACCGGTAGGAGGAGTATTTTGATTCCCGGTTGAGTTATTGTTTCCGTTGTAACAGCGAGTGGGGAATTTTTTGCAATAGTCCTCAGGGTTCACGTTTTCCGATCGGGTGCAGTTACAAGTATTGTTGGTCCAGGCACAGTTTGGGGTTTGATTACAGAGGTCAGTGTAGTTAACCGTGTTGGTATTTCCGCCGGTAGAGTTCTGGTTCTGACCATGACCACCACATTGGTCTTGGTGCTGCTGGCAGTAGGTTTGACATGAGTCCTGGCTGTTGCAGCCGCCGGGTCCAGAGAACTTGCCGCTAACGGCTGAGCCGTAGCTGGAACAGATCTGGTAATTGTTCGGGTCACTGCAAAAAGCGCGGCAGGTGTCTTCGCTGTTGCAGCCGCCCGGTCCGGTTCTAGTTTGGCCCCCGCGAAGGCCCACTTGCTTGGCGAAGTTACTACATTTCTGATAGTTTTCTCTTTTGGAGCAGAAGGCAGAGCAGGTAGCGGGAGAGTCACAACCAAGAACCTCTTTGGCCTTTTCTAGGAGATCTTTTTGGCCCGGGTCGGCGACTTGGCCACCAGAGAGGTTGTGCTTTTGGGCGAAGGCGGAGCATTTATCATAGTTGGCTTCCTTACGACAAAAGATGCTACAGGAGTCGAGGGAGTCGCAGCCTAGTTCTGCCTTGGCGGCGGCAAGAAGGTTCTGGTCGTTCGGGTTGGACTCATTTTCGCCGTTGAAGCCCTTGCTCTTGGCAAAATCGGCACAGGCTTGGGAGTGGGTGGGATCATCACAATAAGCACGGCAGGCGGAGACATTAGTACAACCGCCAAGTTGCTCGATTGGGAAGGTAATGCCGTGATCTTTGGCAATCTCTTCGGGGGTTTTGGCGGAGATAATGCTGGCAAAGAGGAAGGCAAATAAAAATAGGGTAAGAATGACCGAGGTTGAGCGAAGGGATCTTTCTAATAGCGATTTCATTTTAAGGCGTCAAACGGATTTTTATTTTTGGAAAAAGGATTAACGTATTGGGTCTTTTGGCTCATTGGATTCTGATATTTGTTTTTCAGTTTGACGGTGACTTTGGATGCAGCGCTTTTGGTGGTGGAGGTACCCATGATCGTGGGGAAGGCTGGTTTGTATGACAAGTAAATGACAGCAAAAAATATGGAGAGGATGCCAATCAGGAAAAGGGGGGAGATAGATCGGACGTGGCGCTTGGTCACTAGATGATTATTGACATTTTTTGGTACCGGTTGTCAAGTGTAGGCTCAATAAATGACTGGAGATGTGTTATGTTTGATCTGAGTGTTAGAAAATGGATATCGTCGGAAAAATGTGGACCTGAAAATTTTTAGCGTCAGGGGAGATGATTATGGGAGAGGGGTTGCTGGATTTTCAGGAAAGTTATGTTACCCATTGCCGATATCGGTCCAAGACGAGGCGGACCGACTGATGAAGGGATGGGGGTGTGGGATATTTGCGGTAAAAAACGCCTTGGCGTTACTCAGAATCGAGGCGACTTCAAGTGAGTTGATGCAGAGAGCTTTATCCTTGGGACTGAATCCAGATGGGGTAGACACAGACATTGTGAACGGGTTGTTAAAACAATACGGGCTCGGTGTCAGAGAGAAAAATATTTTATCTATTAACGGGGCCAGACAAATTACCGATGGCGGAGGGGTCATTTTGACAACAGTGATTAGTCAGGACTGGACAAAAGCTCATCGGAGTAGTTGGCAAACCTATGATTCACATTGGTTAGTAATACCGTCGGCCGATCAAGAGCGGGTGTTGGTGATGGACTCAGAACTGCGTGAGGAGGGAGTCGGTAGTTCGACTTATGGCGTCTATACCATGAGTTGGAGTTCCTTTTCAAAACGAAATTGTTACTACGTCGGGGGCTTGGCGAGCGTCTCCCTAGATTTTGTTTGGGGAGAGAGTCTGTGGTATTACCACGACATCTTGGTGGTCAACCGCTGAGAGACTAGTCGGAATTGAGACATTTATGATTTCACGCTATATACTAGGGAATGGCAATTCGGAGAGGAATTGAGCGTGGGGTCAGGATGGGCCTAGTCTTATCGCTTCTTGGAACTGCTTGTGCTAAACCACAGCGGTCACCTGAGCAAACGCCGACCAGACCAGCGGTAAGTGCGTCGCCGACTGCGGTTAAAGATACCGATCCCTTTCTTGATCCTCCAGCAGCGACAACGGTGCCGCGGGAGTATCCCACACCTGAGCCTCAAGTTCCGACGGCCACGTTGGCTGATCCTCCCGGTCCGACTGCCACAGAAACTGAGGTGCCTAAGTTAGAGAATCCTTGGAAGGGGCACGTTTTTGACCAGAGATGTAGGTTGACCGGGAATTATGGTAACGATGGCAGACCGGAATTTAACTGTGTTGAAAAGTGGGCGGCGCGTCCGTTACCAAAGGGTTGTTCGAATGAGTTTAAGAACTATGAAGGATCGGCTTCCTGCAACGCGACGGCGGTTTCTTTTGTCTTAAACGAGTTGGTGCCGCCCGAGGTGTTTATGCGGGTAATTGGCCAGCCGGGGATCACACCGGATGTTTTGATCGAACAGGTCTATCCAAATTTACCCAACGGTAAGGGGGTGTTGATGGGTTGTTCCGGAGTTGGTCCGGACACAATGAAGGTGGCACTGGCGGAATTTGGTTTGACGGTTCACGACGTAATGCTGTCCGAGTATACCTGGGCGGATGTGGTGGCAAATTTGAAGCCGAACCAAAGGTTGATAATAGCAATGATTGGGGTGAATTCTAAAGGACATAAGTATGAACATAATTCAGTGCCAAAAGGGGTTGGGATAGTTAATGGCCACAAATCGGTGTTTTTTTCCGATTCGTATTTTTATAAAGACGACAAGAGGGCGGCAACAGATATGGACTATCGCAACCATGTTTTTTTTGAGGAGTCGCCCAATATTCAAGATGATCCAAGTCGATATACCGGAAAAAATTTTAATATTGTCGGGGCATTTATTGTCGAGGCGCCGGAAAGCTTTGGCGGGGTATTGGGCCAGCCAACCGCGACACCCGAGAGGATACATAACGACTATCAAACCGAGGTGGTACTATCCGACAAAAGATTGGTGGGGACAGAGATCAGTTTTCCAGCAGGGAATGTGGAACTAGTGGGCGAGCCGATTCGGGTGGGGAATAGCCGATACAGGATCCAGGTGAGATATGGGGGGAGAATGGAAGATTATTATTATTTTGACCCATATGGTGGAGGAAGAATTTTGCCGCCGCTTAATAGACAACTCGAGTTTGTCTGGGGAAAGTACGTAATTCCTTTGTATATGCAGATGGACCCGCGTTGGGGCGGTGAAACGTTTTTGGTAGAAAACAAATGGACTCATGACTATGATCAGTTTGGGAAGAAAGGTTGTGGCCAGGCGGTGGGAGCTTCGATATTGTCGATGGCGCCAATTACGGGAACGGTGACGGGAATAGATCCATTTAATTTTTCGATAAGGTACTTTCCAGGTCTTGATGGTTCCGGAACTTACCCTAAGGATTATTATCAGATTTTTGCTGAAAACGGTTTTACGGCGGAACCCCTGACGATCTCACCGCAAGCCGTGGAGAGAGCAGTCGATCAAGGGAAAATTGTTTTGATCCAAGGAGGAGTGGATTTTCACTGGTATAACGGTGCGTCGGTAGATCATTTTGTTTTGGTGTTGGGGAGAGACGCCAATGGGGAACTGATTATTTTTGATCCGTATTGGGGATTGGGGGTAACCAAGATCATGGATATCGATTTTTCTAAGTCGTCGGGGGTGATGGCGATTGAGTACCCGGGATAGTCGCTAAGTAATATATTCTGACTTGATGTCGTTTCGGTAATGGTCGAGGAGTTTTTTGATTTTTGGGTCGATAACCAGACGACAGTAAAGTTGGTTGGGATTATTTTCGTAGAAATTTTGATGGTGGTGTTCGGCTGGATAAAAATCGGTGAAGGGAATAATTTCGGTGACGATGGGCTTTTTGTATCGGTCGGACTTCTCAAGGTTGGCAATGGTGGCTTGGGCGGTCTTCTTTTGAAGGTCGCTGTGATAGGAGATCGCGGAGCGGTACTGGGTACCAAGATCCGCCCCCTGGCGATTAAGGGTGGTGGGATCGTGGAGGGCAAAAAAAATCTCTAGAATTTTTTCAAAAGAAATAACCGTGGAATCAAACTTAATTTGAATTGATTCGGCGTGGCCGGTCTGGCCGGTACAAACTTCTTCGTAGGTGGGATTTTTGGTTTGGCCGTCCGAGTAGCCGGACATGACAGAGACAACCCCTCTTAATCTTTTAAAGATGGCTTCGGTGCACCAGAAGCACCCTCCGGCTAAAGTCGCGATTTCAAGGGGAGGCATTATCATTTATAGTTTAGATAGATGATTGTAAAAGTCAAAGAGGGGTATCAGGTGGTTTCGGAAAAAACAAAGAGAAACTTGGGAACCTACAAAACAATGGAGGAAGCCAAAAAACGCCTGCGTCAGATAGAGTTCTTTAAACATTTAAAAATAAAGTGAGAACATGAGTGACACTGATTTGTACGATGGGCCGAGCGAGGATTGGAGGAAAAAATTAACGCCGGAACAATATCGGGTGTTGCGGGAGAAGAAAACAGAGTTGCCATTTTCCGGGAAGTTCGATGACTTTTTTGAGACGGGAGTCTATAAGTGTGCCGCCTGTGGAACGGTGCTTTTCTCGTCAGAGACGAAGTACGATGCCAGGTGTGGCTGGCCGAGTTTTTATGACGCAATTGATAAGGGGAAAATTGAGCTTAGGGAAGACAATAGTTTTTTGATGCGTCGAACTGAGGTGGTGTGCAAAACCTGCGGTGGACATTTGGGGCACTTATTTGATGACGGTCCGGCGCCAACGGGACAGAGATACTGCATTAACTCAGCGGCGTTAGATTTTGAAAAGAAGCAGGAGTCCAAATAGGATGGGTTGGTGGAGAAGATAAATCAGCAGAGAGTGCCGTCCGAGGAAAGAAAAGAGTTGGAGGCTTGGGTGAGAGGGTTGGGGGAAATTTTTTCGTTTTTTTGGGTAGTTGGTGGCGAGGGCAAAGCCAAGTAAGACAAAGCCAAACCAGGGAAGCAGGGGGTAGTAGTCAAAGGTGTTAAATTGGGAGTGATCGAGTCTCAAGTTGAAGCCCAGGATGACGAGAAGTAGTGAAATGGGGATGAGGAGGATGCGCTTGGTTACCAGAGAGAAGACCAGGAGTAAGAGAAGCGAAAGCGAGATAAGGTTGAGAATGCCAAAACGGACGGTGAAGTTGGGCGAGATAAAGTAGGTAGCTAAGGTAACGGTCAGGGATGAGAGGAAAACCCTGAAGGCACGCTCGAGAGTGTGTTGGTAGATGGTTTCATGATTTATGGGGTTATTTTTTTCCAGTGAGAGGGAAAAAGAAAAACCAACTAAGAAGAGAAAGGTGACGGCGGTGACTCGCGCCAACAGGAGAGTGGGATAGATGAAGGGGTTGAGGTGGAGCTGACCTAGAAGGTAAAGGTCGACGAGAAGGTGGTAAATGACCATACCGATGATGGCCAGGCCCCTGGCCAGATCGATTTCCCAGAAACGTGGATTTTTCACACTAAAGAAATTATAGTGGAAGATAACATCGGGCAGATTAATATGAGAATGAAATGGTTGGTAGCGGTATTATTTCTGCTGATAGTGGCTGGGGTACTCGTTATTAGTTTGAAAACAAAGATGGAAATAACCTCTTCGGCTTTTATCAACGGTGGGGTAGTTCCCCAAGAGTTCACCTGCGACGGAAAAAACGTCAACCCGCCGATATTGATATCGGGGGTACCGGAAGCGGCAAAAAGTTTGGTTTTGTTCACGGACGATGTGGATGCGCCGGCGGGGGTATTTACCCACTGGGTGGTCTATGACATGTTTCCCGGAATCACGAGGATCGATCCTGGTGCGACACCGGAAGGAACACCGGGAACTAATACTTTCGGAAAGGAATATTACGGCGGTCCCTGTCCCAACGCGGGGACACATCGATATTATTTTCGAATCTATGCGCTAGATACCTTATTGAAGTTGCCTTGGGGTGTTACGCGAGACAAGGTTGAGACGGCGATGAAGGGGCATGTGCTAGATTCTGGAGAACTGATGGGAACTTATACGAAGAAATGATAAAGACGAAGGCGCTAATCACTTGTCCGGATTGTGGGTTTGTGAAGGAAGAAGAAATGCCCCTGGATGCTTGTGTGTACTTCTACACCTGTAGTCACTGTGGCAAGACGATGAAGCCAAAGACGGGCGAGGATTGTGTCTTTTGCTCCTATGCAGATACAAAATGTCCTGATAAACAACAAGAAAAGACGGGATAGCTTGACAAGTCTGGATTAAATAATGAATGATGGAGGTAGAGTTAGTTCGGCAGGGAACGTTTGTTAGTGTATTGAGATGCGAAAGGGGGTGAGTTAATAATGGCAGCAAAGAAAATGAAGAAATCCGACGACATGATGTCGATGTATTCCTGTTGCATGCAACCTTACGGAATCGTCCACGTCCTGGGAGGAGTTGGTTTAGGATTTTTGTTAGTGGCTTATTTTTCCCTGGGCAACCTCATGCTATGGGGTTGGGTATTGGTAGCAGTGGCGTTGGTAGGTCACCTAATTGGGAAAGCCAAGTGTTGCTAGAACTAAGGTTTTTTCGGGGATAGGTTAAAGCTATCCCCGAGAGACCTGGTTAGTTGATGGGCGTGGTATAGTGGAGGTGGTTAAACAAATTTTGTCTGGGAATGAAAAAGATTCTTATTGTTGAAGACGAACCAGCCTTGCTTCGGGTGTTGTCTGACAAATTCACCAGTGAGGGTTTCTCGGTACTAGAAGCAAAGAACGGCTTGACTGGTCTGAAGGTGGCCTTGGAAGAAAAACCGGAGGTAATTCTCCTCGATATCCTAATGCCTGAACTAGACGGTATGGAGATGGTGAGGCGGTTAAGGGACTCGGGAGACTATGGTAAGAAAGTGCCAATTGTGATCTTGACTAATCTAGATGCGGATGAGAAGATCACCTGGGCAGTAGCCAAAGACGAACCGGCTTATTACCTAATTAAGAGTAACGTCGACATGGACGAAATCGTGGAGAAAGTCGGCCAGGCGATGGGAGAGAGGGCGGTGGCCGCTTCTTAAGCTTGCTCTTAATGATGAAGAACTAGAATTTTTAGAAATATTAATTAGTTAAAAAATGAAACAACAAAAAATCATCGCGACGGCCACTTTAGTGGCGAGTTTAATTAGTTTTTCGGCTATGAACGCCATGCCGGCTTGGGCTGCCCCTAGGACAACAACTCCGGTGGCAACGGCGGCGATGGCCGACAAGGCAGTAGCCCGTTTAGCCAAAGTCAGAGCTAATGCCGACAAAGAAATTGACAGAAGGGTGGCGGTTTTAAATAAACTGGTGACAAAGCTAGGTGTTTTAAAAGGGGTGACTGATGCGCAAAAGGCGACCTTAACGGCCCAGGTTCAGGCGGAAATTGCTAATTTAACGGCGTTGAAGGCCAAGATCGATGCTGATACTGATCTGGCCACGCTAAAGGCTGACAAGAAATCGATCGTAGACTCTTATCGGGTGTTTCTGTTGTTCGTGCCTCAGATAACGATCACGGCTCATGCTGATCGGATTCTCGGCACAGCGGCGATTTTACAAACCCTGGCCGATAAGCTTTCGGTAAGAGTCGATGCGGCAAAGACGGCAGGGAAGAACGTCACAGCGGCGAGTGCAAAACTGGCTGACATGAATGCTAAGATCGCGGATGCAATTTCTCAGGCGAACAACGCGATAACGACAGTGGGAGGGTTGACTCCTTCGGGGTATCCGGGGAACAAGCCGACTCTGATCAGCGCCAGGAAAATGTTAGCGACAGCCAGGACCGACCTAAGGATGGCGAGACAGGACGTGGCTGGAGTTAGGACGGGTTTAAAGACCAAGTAGTTATAAATTAAGAAATAAAGAAAAAAAAGAAAATGACAAAAAAATGGCTTTTACTTATTCCGGCAGGAATAATCCTATCCGCTTGTAACAGTGCGGCGCCGACAACTTCGGTACCACAGTCCCAGGCGGCTCCAACTGCGGTGGTGGGTGCTCCAACACCGTCGGTGAAGGCAGCGATGTCTTACGCGCCGGCCGATTTATCTGACCAACAACTGGACAAAGATATGGCAGCAGCAGATAAAGAGTTGTCCAGTTTAGAAAAGGACTCGACTGGTGTTGACTTGAGCTTTAACGACACCCCAATCGACGTCAATAAATAGGGAAGGGGCCTTTCAGCGGAGTCTGGAGTAAACTTACGCCATGAGATTGAATAAGTTTTTGGCACTGGCCGGACTGGCGTCGAGACGGGGAGCAGATGAGCTAATCTCTGCTGGTCGGGTGGTGGTTGATGGAAAAACGGCCAAGCTGGGGACGGAGGTGACTGGGAAGGAAAAAATTCAGTTGGATGGCAAGGCAATTGAAGTCGGAGAAGTAAAAAAGGTGTACTTTTTGATGAATAAGCCAAAAGGGGTGGTGACAACGAGTAAAGATACCCACGGAAGAAAAACAGTGATCGATTTGGTGCCGTCGAGGCGGGAGAGAGTCTTTCCGGTGGGGCGATTGGATCAGGACACGACTGGGTTGCTGATCCTGACAAATGACGGAGAGTTGGCGTACCGGCTAACTCACCCCAAGTATGGAGTGGAGAAAAAATATCAATTGTTGGTTGACGGGAGGGTAAAAAAAGATGAGGTGGAAGGGATGAAAAACGGGATCAGGCTGGAAGAAGGAATGACCGGAAAAGCCAAGGTCAGAGTGATTGAGGAAAACGATGAAGTGGGTCTGATCGAGATGGTCATTCATGAAGGAAAAAAAAGACAGATCAGAAGAATGTGTGAGGTAGTAGGATGGGATTTACGGGAGTTACGCAGAGTCGCAGTGGGATCGGTAGAACTTGGAAAACTGAAGGAGGGAGAGGTAAGGAGCTTAACGGAGGAAGAGTTATCCGGCTTGAAAAGAAAAGTAGGTTTGGATTAATTGTTGGGGAGATAGATTTGAGCGTGAAGTGGTTCACCGATTTTTCCCAACTCGTTTTCTAGGATCAGGTGGCCGTAGCGACAAAGCTGATAAGCCCGCACCCGTGGATTGGAGAGGAGGGGAAAGCGGTTAGTTTCTCCTGAAAAAACCTTGATGAGGTCGGTGAAAAAACGCATAAGTGCCGGTTGACCCCAGAGGATTGTGTTGGGATAGGCAAGAACGGCGGTATCAAAAGTATGGTTCGGTTTAAAGTTGAGGGTCTGAAGACAAACAGCGTGGACATCGTTTCTGAAGTAACCAAGGGTGGCGAGAACGGGGATGGGGAAAATAGCATCGTTGGTCGAGCCGTCAAATTTCACTTCATCGAAGGTGGGTAGTTCGTCTGCAGAGGGGTAGTATTGGAGGGCATTGAGGGTGGCGGTGAAAATCTGGTAACCCGCTTTGGCTTGTTCTGGCTGGGGAGTTCCGGTGGTGGCGGTGATTGCAGCGGCAAACAGATGTTTTGCTTCCGAAAGTAAAGCGTAGAGTTCAGTCCTACTTTTTGGACCTTCCTTGGAGAGTTCTTTTTTGACAATTCCCATGATGGGCGCGACTATATCAGGTTGAGTGCTTTTGGGCAAGAATGGCCATAAAGAGAGGAAACTCGGCTCGACCTCGGTTTTCCATCTTTGCGGCGTTACCTTCACTTTCTTTATCTGAGACCCATTCTTCCAGATCGGAAATGACCAAACCAGCTTCTTTTAGGTATTTGACATAATCTTGGAGCGGATGGTGAAAAGTCCAGGTAATCGGTCCGGTCTGACCCCGGCTCGGTTTGGCGTTGATGGGGATCTTTAGGGGAGAAAAATAACGATTCACGCGGCGGTACTGAAGTTTGTTTCCCGGATCAATTTCCCAGTTGCTCTGACGAGGAATGCGGAACATAGGATGGTTGAGGACCAGAAGCAAGCGGCCGTCTTCGACGAGGTGTTTGGAGATATTCTTGATGGCGAGATCGGGATTTTCGATGTTTTGAAGAGCCAGGATGATGGCGGCATGGGTGAAGTCACCTTTATTTAAAGGAAGAAGTTTCTCTACGTTGGCAACGGCATAATGGTGTTTCGAATTGCGGTCGTTGTCTTTGGCAAACTTGATAAGAGAGGGGGAGAGGTCCAAGCCATAATACTCAAGGTTTCCCGAAACAGCGCGACCGAGAACACCCTGACCACAAGCAAGGTCTAACAGAGAAGAATTTGACTTGAGGTCCAGGAGACGAAGGGAGTTGGGGACAACAAGATGTTGATGGAAGTAATTGCCAGCGAGACCAACAGACTCTTTATACCAGCCGCTGACGCCTTGCCAGGAAGTGTTCTTTCTTGGATCCATGGATGTATTCTAGCCCAGATTGCGAATCGAAGGACAGCAACATAAAATGGGTTCGTATGCCAAAATGGCCGGAACACTGGAAAGAAAAACAAGGGGTGATCGAGATCGTAGCGGGGGCGATGTTCTCGGGTAAGTCCGATTTTATTATCGCCCGGGCCGAAAGATGGAGACGATCGGGAGTATCGATGTATATCGTGAAGCATCCATTCGATACGCGTTACGAAGGGATAAGTAAGATCTCTTCTCACGGTGGAAGGACGATCGAGTGTGAAGCGTTGGCTAATCCAATTGACATTTACCAACGGGTGGCCAATTTGGATCCTTGCATCGTCATTATTGACGAGGTGCAATTTTATATTGACTGTCAGGAGATATTCGTGGAAATGGTGAGACAGTTTGCGGCAGAAGGGAGAGTGGTTTTGCTGGCTGGACTAAATATGGACTTTAAGGGGGAGCCGTTTGGACCAATGGCGGTCCTAATGGCAATTGCTGACCAGGTAAATAAGTTAACGGCAATCTGCTCCGAGTGCGGCGCTGACGCAGCCTTCACCCAGAGGTTGATTGGCGGGAAGCCGGCGTCGGTTGATAGTCAGTTGGTGGTAGTCGGAGCGGAAGATGCTTATGTAGCAAGGTGTCGGAAACACCACCAGGTACCGGGGAAGAAAGGATTCGCGGATTTATTCGGACAAGATTAGTCTAAGTAATGCTATATTAAAACCATGATACACACGCTACCTGAACTCGCTTATTCATTTGACGCCTTAGAGCCCTCAATCGATGCGAGGACGATGGAGATCCACTACACCAAGCACCACCAGGCCTATGTCGATAACCTGAATAAGGCTCTGGCTGAGTTTCCCGACTGGGCGGAACGGCCATTGGCGAGTTTAATAACTGAGATAGAGGCTGTACCAGAAAAAATCAGGGCAGCGGTAAGGAATCATGGTGGTGGACATTTTAACCACTCGCTGTTTTGGAGAACTTTGGCTCCAGCCGGGAGTGAAGGCGCCAGGGGTGGAGTGCCCGATGGAAAACTGATTGAAGAAATTGAGTCAGTTTTTGGCGGTTTTGATAAGTTTCAAGAACAATTCAACGCCGCGGCAATGGGTCGGTTTGGGAGTGGTTGGGCGTGGCTTTGTGAGGGTAAGAGTGGAAAACTGGAAGTCTGTTCAACACAAAATCAGGATAATCCGTTAATGGAAGGAAAGAAACCCTTGTTGGGACTGGATGTTTGGGAACACGCCTACTACCTGAAGTATCAGAATAGGCGCAAAGACTACGTCGACGCTTGGTGGAGCGTGATCAACTGGGTGGAGGTGGAGAAGAACTTTGAAGTATAGGGCTAGTTGCCTGGGGTCGTGAAGGAGAAGGTACCGACCGATTTGTTGTTGACGACGATTTCGTATTGGTAGGCAGTGGCGGGTTGGAGATTGTCTAGATTGATGATATGGGTAGTTTGGAGGGTAGTGGCGCCGGGGAAGTTTTGGACACCGCCGGGGAAAAGCAGTTTCAGACTACTGGTACTTGGGACTTTGGTGGTGAATGAGATGACCACTTGGGTGGTGGAGATGGGGCTGACGAGGGGGTTGCTGGTCAGTTCACTAGCTTTGATGCGGGATTCCTGGTTGGTTTTGAGTTGGTTGAGGGTGAAAGGAATGGCCGTGATGGCAGTGAAGATGGCGATAACTGGCAGAAGGACGGTAAAAACTGATTTGATTGGGATACCCCAGAGTTGGTGGTATTCCAGTTTGGCCTTTTGGGCACGTTTAAAGGCATAAAGCTGGTGGAGAGGAAAGTAGTTACCGTGGTTTTCCGGACAAGAGTAAACAGTGACATTTTTGGGGACGACGTTGTCGGTGATCCCGGTCATGGTTTCTTGACAAATGGGGCAGGTGATGGTTGAGTTAACCGGATAGGTATTTTTTGGGGTAATGGAGTCGAGGTCCTGGGTGGTAACTTGGGGGATAAGGTTGGCAATAAGGGGGGGAACGAAGTGGCCGCCACAATTAAAGCACTCGTAAACCAAGGCTTTTTGGTTATCGGAGGTAAGAATTTCCTTTTCGTTTAGTGGTTGGCGACATTCAGGACAGACCATAATAGTTAGTATATAATGCGGCTATTCTCTTGCCAAAGTGTAATGATTATTAATTTGTGCGATTTTTATGTTTAATAACCCAGTCAACGAAATCCGAGTTTACGTAGGAAACTTGCCTTATACGATGAGGACCGAGGATCTTTATAAGATGTTTGCCGAGCATGGTAAGGTGGCGGATGCCGTCGTGATGATGGAACCAAATGACCCGAACCGGAGTAAGGGATTTGGGTTTGTGACGATGACGAATAAATTGGAAGCCGAAAAGGCAATTAAGGCGATTAGCGGGAAAGAGATTTTGGGACGGGAGGTCGTTTGTAATATTGCGAAACCAAGAGAGCCAAGATTTAGATTCTAGTTTTATTGTTTGTTCTTTGCTGACTCGGGATATATTTTTCTTACGACCGATAATCGGTCACGCCAGCGCGTGACCGTTATCTCCATTCTCGGTCAAAATTCCTCGATGATACTCGGAACCATGCATTTTGACCTGCGAA
>Ga0209515_10003385_pt1 | contig 22968 bp, 19 predicted proteins | sample Subgroupgradi54m_FD_187454 | JGI IMG/M metagenome (GOLD analysis project Ga0209515, IMG submission 187454) | Subsurface groundwater microbial communities from S. Glens Falls, New York, USA - GMW60B uncontaminated upgradient, 5.4 m (SPAdes)... ... | reverse complement strand
GATCGACTACATCGACGGCCTGCAGGGGGCCGGCTTCAACTTGAAGAACCCCAACGCGAAGGGCGGCTGCGGCTGCGGGTCGTCCTTCACGGCGTAAGGGCCGGCTCCAGTCCGCCAGTTTCCTGGACTTCGGCAACGTCCGACTCGACTACATTGCGGACGAGCTCGGCGGCCAGCCGATGCCCGAAAAGCCTGCGTCCGTTCAACAGCATCACCACACAGGCCAGATGCAGGGAGTTCCCCTGAGGGTTCTGGCCGGCATCCCGGCACTCGAGCCTGGTGTCAATGCGCGCTGGCACCCGCACTAGCAAGGCTCATGGCCGCTGCGTGCGCAAGGGAGGGGGGAGGTTATGGCGCTGATGAGCACGGATGGGATGCTGTTGCTCTTGCGATGGATCCACTTTCTCGCTGGCATCACCTGGATCGGGCTGCTTTACTACTTCAATTTCGTCCAGACACCGTTCTTCGGCGAGACCGAGCCGCCGGTCCGTAGCGCCGCGATCCAAAAGTTGGTGCCCCGGGCGCTCTGGTGGTTCCGCTGGGGCGCGATGGTCACGTTCCTAGCCGGCTGGGTCATCCTCCTCTATAAGATGGGACAGCTCGGCGGTGTGCGAGGGTTCTTCAGCACCTCCTACGGGTGGGCCATCTTCCTTGGTGGGATCCTGGGCAGCTTCATGTGGGCCAACGTCTGGTTTATCATCTGGCCGAACCAGAAGGTGGTGATCGCGTCGGCTACGCAGGTGGCGCAGGGGGGTCAGGCGATCCCCGAGGCCGCCGCCCGCGGCCAGCGCTCGGGCTTCGCTTCGCGGACGAACACCCTGTTTTCGATCCCGATGCTCTTCTACATGGGAGCGGCGAGCCACTTTACCCTTTTCGGATTAGTGACCCGCGGGCAGAAGGTGACAATGGCGATCCTCTGCGCCGTCATCATCCTTGCGGTCGAGCTGAATGCCCTCTACGGGACAACGGGCCCAACCAAGAAACCCCTCGCGACGATTAAGGGTACGCTTTGGGCAGGATTCATCCTCACGGCGATCTTCTACCTGCTCTTCGAGATTGTGATGACGGGGTAGAGCAGATCAGCGCAGGAAGACCGCAAGGTCAGGGATCTTCTGAGCGACCTTCGGCTGCGGAGGCATGAGAGAAGTGGAGCGCTTGGGGGTGTAGCCTGGGGGGTAGCTTGCGCGGAGGATCCTCGCCTCGAGCAGCTCCCGTGAAGACCCTTTGATCGCGGGGCCGACCGGCCCGGCCTTTGCCGGGTCGCTATTGTGGCATGCGGTGCATTCCGCCAGATAGACCTGCTTCCCGCGTGTCGCAGGGTCGTTCCCCTCCTGGGCACAGGCGCAGAGCAGAAGGACGAAGGGTAACATGAGATAAGTTGTCGACCGCATCGTAGTCAGAACAATACGGTATGAGTTGAACCTAGTCAATCTCAACTTCCCATACAGCTACGATGTGCAGGCGCTAGGCGTGGAGCTGCAAGCCACCATCTATTATTGCTGTTCTTTGCTCTCAGTTCAAGGCTACTGGGGGTAGAGGAAAATGAGCCTGTATTGGGACGACGCCTATGAGATCGCCCAGGCCCTGATTCAGGCGCATCCGGAGCATGATCCGCTTGAGGTCCAGTTCAGCACGCTTCATAGGTGGATAACCGAGCTCCCGGATTTCGCCGATGACTCCGACGGCGTCTCGGAAGCCAAGTTGGAAGCGATTCAGATGGCCTGGTACCAGGAGGTGAACAGCTAGTACCGATCCCGCCCGTGCGCTTCGCAAGAGCGATTGCCTGAGTAGCGAAGGGCAATTGAATCCTGCTGCTGATTCGTGGCCTCCTTCTCTGACTTCCCGCTGTTTTTCGTTGACCCCTCTCCGACCACTTGCTACCCTCAAACCAAGATGGCACGCACCATGCCCGTCCGGTCATACACCACGCTCCAGGGAACTCTGGAGCGGATCACATTTGTCAACGAGGAAAACCACTATGTGGTGGCCAGGCTCCAGGTGCCTGGGCGGAAAGAGCTGACCACCATTGTGGGGAACCTGCCATCTGTTACACCAGGTGAAACCCTCAAGCTTACCGGAGAGTGGACCCTCCATACGAAGTACGGCGAACAGTTCAAGGTCGAGGCGTTCGAGACCATCGTCCCCGCCACGGTGGCCGGCATCGAGAAGTATCTTGGCTCCGGCCTGATCAAGGGGATCGGTCCGGTCTTCGCCAGGAGGCTGGTGGAGGCCTTTGGCACCGAAACCCTGCGTATCATCGAGGGCGAGCCATCACGCTTGCTCACGGTGGACGGGATCGGCGAGGTTCGGCTACAGCGAATCCGGACGGCCTGGGAAGAGCAGAAAGAGATCCGGGATGTGATGATCTTTCTCCAGGGGCATGGCGTGTCATCGGCCTATGGCGCGAAGATCTTCAAGGCCTACGGGAAATCCTCCATCGCGGTGGTGCAGGAGAACCCCTATCGGCTGGCCCGGGACATCTACGGGATCGGGTTCAAGACTGCGGACCGAATCGCTCAGGCCATCGGAATCGAGAAGCATTCGCCGCTTCGGGTTGAGGCCGGCGTGATCCATGTCCTGAATGAGCTGGCCGAGGACGGGCAGGTTTACTTCCCCTTTGATCGGCTGGTGAAGGAAAGTGCCGGCATCCTGGAGGTGGAGTCCACAGTCACGGCGCAGGCGATCGAGCGGCTCCGGCAAGAAGGGCAGGTCATCTGCGAAGAAGGGCCGGAGGAGATAGCGGTCTATCTGGCCTCGCTGTATGCCGCGGAGCAAGGGGTCGCTCAACGGCTGCTCGCCCTTGCCGAAGGGGGAGCCGTGCCCCAGGACATCGACGTCGAACGGGCCATCCAGTGGGTGGAGCAGACCAGCAGGCTTCGCTTGGCGGAGGGGCAGAAAGAGGCGATTCGTCAGGCCCTCAACCAGAAACTCCTGGTCATTACCGGCGGCCCCGGCACCGGCAAGACGACCATCTTGAAGTGCATCATTCAGATCCTGGAGAAGAAACATCGCCGGATTGTCCTCTGCTCTCCGACAGGGCGGGCCGCCAAACGGATGAGTGAGGCCACGGGCCGGGAGGCCAGGACTGTCCATCGCCTCCTTGAGTTCAGCCCCAGGGATGGCCGGTTCAAGCGGGACCAGCACCGGCCGCTGGAGTCTGATCTGGTGATAGTAGACGAAGCCTCGATGCTTGACGTCGTGCTGATGAACTCCCTCCTGAAGGCAATCCCTCCGGTCGCCGGTCTGATCCTGGTGGGTGATGTTGACCAGCTTCCATCTGTGGGGCCCGGCGCGGTTCTGCGCGACGTCATTACCTCAGGGCTGGTCCCGGTGATCCGCCTTTCCGAGATCTTCCGGCAGGCCCGAGAGAGTCAAATCGTCGTCAACGCCCACCGGATCAACCGTGGGGAATTCCCAATCTGCCCTGATTGGGAGGGGAGGGAGCGGAGCGACTGTTACCTCCTCGTCAAGGAAGAGGCGCAGGAGGTCCAGGCGGCGATCCTGGAACTGGCGGCCAGCGGCCTGCCAAAGCGGCATCGTGTGGACCCTATGGAGGAGTTACAGGTCTTGAGCCCGATGCAGAAAGGGCCGATTGGCGCGATGCAACTGAATCAGGCGCTCCAGGCGCTCCTGAACCCATCCGGACCGGAGCTGCTCCGAGGCGGTCGCCTGTACCGCCTCGGTGATCGCGTGATGCAGATCAGAAACAACTACGAGAAGGACGTGTACAACGGCGACATCGGCCGGATCATCAAGCTTGATCCCGAGGAGCGTGAGGTCACAGTCCGGTTTGACGACCGCCAGATCACCTACGACTTCCATGAACTGGATGAGCTGGTCCTCGCTTACGCCGTCACTGTCCATAAGAGCCAGGGAAGCGAGTACCCCTCCGTGATCATCCCGGTCCACACCGCACACTACGTCATGCTCCAGCGGAACCTCCTCTATACTGCCATCACGCGCGGCAAGGGACTGGTTGTCCTTGTGGGAACAAAGAAGGCGATCGCCATTGCCGTAAAGAACCACAAGATCCAGCACCGGTACACCGGCCTGACCCGCCGGCTGCAAAGGGGACAACAGGAGCCCGGACTTTCGTTACCGCTTGCCGATTGACGCCTGTTGCTTTGTTGTCGTTATGAGAGGAGATCGGTGAAGGGGCGAAATCTTCGGGCGACAGGCTCCGAGGCCAGAAGGTCGAAGCTCCTGGCCCTTCTTACTGAACGGCGTCGAGGGCTCGTCGCGCAGATACGTCGGGCGCTAGCCGAGCGGCAGGAAGAGTCGCAGATGCGGGACGCGCCAGGTTCTCACGGGTGGGGCGCGGCGCCCGAGGGAAGCCTGAACCTGGCAATGGTCCAGCAGCAAGAACGGCTCTTGGCGCAGATCGATGCGGCGATCCTGCGACACAAGGCCGGGACCTACGGTCGCTGTCTCGGCTGCGGGGAGGAGATCCTCCTTCCCCGCCTAAGGGCGTTGCCGTTCGCCCAGCGATGTGCTGGGTGCCAGGAAGATTGGGAGCTGCAGGGAGGACGGCCTGTGGGCTGAATGCGTCGTGCCTCCCGATGCTGCCTGCAGCAACTTTTGGATGCTATTGGCTACCCGGGAGTAGCGAGGAGGAACCTGCGGTCGATGCCGCGCTGGTCAAGAGTTGCCGGGCCATTTTGATTGACGATAGAGGGGCTTTTCACTAGAATAAGGTTGTTGGGGGAGTGGACGATCGTTGCTTTTGTCCTCCAACTTCACATGTCGAGCATCATGATGATGCCAGAGAGCAGATGAAGGGATGACCGATGGGCAAGAACTTGGTTCAGAAGATGTTCGAGGCACACAGGGTTGCGGGGGAGCTGGTCCCCGGGAAAGAGGTCGCGATCCGAATCGATCAGACCCTCACCCAGGATGCGACCGGGACGATGGCCTACCTTCAGTTCGAGGCGATGGGCGTCCCGCGGGTTAAGACCAAGCTGTCCGTCAGCTATGTAGACCACAACATGCTCCAGACCGGTTTCGAGAACGCCGACGACCACCGGTTCCTGCAGAGCATCGCTGCCAAGTACGGGATCTACTTCTCGCGTCCGGGGAATGGGATCTGCCATCAGGTCCATCTGGAACGGTTCAGCGTGCCGGGCCAGACGATGCTGGGTTCCGACAGCCACACCCCGACCTGCGGCGGTGTCGGGATGATCGCCATCGGTGCCGGTGGCCTGGATGTTGCCGTCGCCATGGGCGGTGGCCCCTTCTATCTGCCCATGCCCAAGGTCTTGCTGGTGAGACTGAATGGCCGACTGCGTCCCTGGGTCGCGGCAAAGGACATCATTCTGGAAGTGTTGCGGCGACTGACGGTCAAGGGCGGGGTGGGGAAGATCCTGGAGTATAGCGGGGAGGGGGTGAAGCAGCTCACTGTGCCGGAACGGGCCACAATTACCAACATGGGGGCGGAGCTGGGCGCGACCACTTCTATTTTTCCCAGCGACGAGCAGACCCGCCTTTACTTGAAGGCCCAGGGGCGGGAGGGGAGTTGGGTCCCAATGGGCCCCGATCCCGACGCCACCTACGATGAGGTGCTGGAGATCGATCTGGACAAGCTCGAGCCGATGATCGCACGGCCTTCCAGTCCGGACAATGTCTGTCCCGTCTCCGAGGTCGAGGGGACGAAGCTCTCCCAGGTCTGCGTCGGAAGCTGCACCAACTCCTCATTCCGGGATTTGATGACAGTCGCCACGATGCTGAAGGGGAAGACGGTCCACCCGGACATCAGCTTCACGGTCACGCCTGGCTCCAAGCAGGTGTACACCATGATTGCCTCCAATGGCGCCTTGGCCGATCTGATCGCGGCCGGCGGACGCATTCTGGAGTCGGCCTGCGGCCCCTGCATCGGCATGGGTCAGGTCCCGGCCAGCGGGACTGCCTCCCTCCGAAGCTTCAATCGAAACTTCGAGGGACGGAGCGGGGCTGCTAATGACAAAGTCTATCTGGCGAGCCCGGAGGTCTGCGCGGCCTCTGCCCTGGCCGGCGAGATCGTGCATCCAAAGCGACTCGGGAATCCCGTGTTGTCGTTCGGCCTCCCGGAGAAGTTCATCCTGGACGACAACCTGATTGTCCCGCCGTCGCCGAATCCGGAACAGGTCGAGATCGTTCGCGGCCCCAATATCAAACCGGTCCCGATCCGGGGAGAGCTGTCATCCACCATCGAAGGTGAGGTCCTCCTGAAGATGGGCGACAATGTCACCACTGACCATATCCTGCCTGCCGGCTCCAAGATCCTGCCTCTGCGCAGCAACATTCCGGCCATCTCGGAATACGCGTTCAGCAGGGTCGATCCGGATTTCTCGAAGCGGGCGAAGGAGAAGGGTGGCGGGTTCGTGATCGGCGGCAGCAACTATGGCCAGGGCTCCAGCCGGGAGCACGCGGCGCTCGCGCCGATGTACCTCGGCCTCAAAGGGGCTATCGTCAAGTCGTTCGCCCGCATTCACCGGGCCAACCTCATCAACTTCGGGATCCTCCCGCTGATCTTCGTGGATGAGAAGGACTACGATACCATCAGCCAGGGGGATTACCTCCGGATCGAGCGGGTGGCCGAGCAGATTCGAGGGGGCCAGCAGCTCGTCGTCATGAATGTGACCAAAGGGGCGGAGTTCCGGGTCAGGCACGATCTCACGCGTCGTGAGGTGGATATTCTCCTGGCCGGTGGGATGCTCAACTATACCAAGAAGGCTGCGGCATAGGAGATCGCAATGGATGGCTTGCTTCTGTGGACTGGGGTAGCTGTGCTCGTTGGGGTTGTGGCGTACCTGATCGGCCGAAAGCGTGGATCGAGCTGAAAAATCTAGGGCCCGCGGCGCGGGTGCCGACATGAATTTTGCCTTCGAATCCCTTGGCCGACAGGCCAGGGGATTTTTTTTGACACAAGCAAAGTCCAGGAGCGCGGTATGGAAAAGATATAAGGTTGGTCGGACGGTCCACAGGGGATCGTGGTCTTGGCTGGTACAGCACCGAACTGTTTGTCGCGGGTCTGCGCAACCTTTGCACGAGGTGCCCCTCCAGCCTCCCCATCGGAGAGCGGGTTTACCGTCGAACCCTCCTCAGGTTAACCAGGCAATCGCGCCAGCCCGTTCCCAAACGGTCACACGTCGAACCTATCGCCACGATGTTTTACGCTCAACTGCGCTGAGTCGATAATTTCGCCGCGGGATGGCATCGAATGTCCAGCCTAGAGATGGTGAGATTGGGCGCAAAGTGCTTGTCCATCACATCGACGCGGATGGAACCGGCGCCGCCCTTGTCTACTGCCCGGACCTCTTCACCCAGCCTGGCATCGCCGGAGAGGATCGATCGCGCGATCTTGTGTCTGGGCATGGATTGTCACTATCGATCGACCCCGGGCTGCGTTAATTGATGCGCGGATCGAGCTCGCGCTTGGCGTACCGGCGGGCCATCTCCTCCAGGGGGACCGGACGGATCTTGCTCGCATTGCCAGCGCTCCCGAACTGCTCGTAGCGGTCCTTGCAGATCTGCTTGGTGGCCTTGGTGGAGGCTGTCAGGAACTTACGCGGATCGAAATTCTTCCTGTTCTGCGCCAGATCCCGGCGGATGGCGCCAGTTATCGCCAGGCGAAGATCGGTGTCGATGTTGACCTTTTGCACACCATGCTTGATGCCAAGCTGGATCTCTTCGACCGGCACTCCGAAAGTCTGCGGCATGTCACCACCGAACTCTCTGATGACCTCGAGCCACTCCTGCGGGACGCTGGAGGAACCGTGCATGACCAGGTGGGTGTCAGGAATACGCGCATGAATCTCCTTAACCCGCTCCATCACGAGCACATCGCCTTTGGGCTTTTGCGAGAATTTGTAGGCGCCGTGGCTGGTGCCGATGGCAATCGCCAGCGAGTCGACCTTGGTCGCCTTCACAAACCGGGCAGCCTGTTCAGGATCTGTCAACAGTTGGTCGCGAGACAGTTTGCCCTCGGCGCCATGACCATCCTCCTTCTCGCCCATGCCGGTTTCCAGTGAACCCAAGCACCCGAGCTCCCCTTCCACAGACACGCCGACCGCATGGGCAATCTCCACCACCTTGGCGGTTGTGGTGACGTTGTACTCATAGGGCGCCGGGGTCTTCATGTCTTCCAAAAGCGAGCCGTCCATCATCACGCTGGTGAACCCGGAGCGGATGGAGGCGATACAAACCGTTGGACTTGCGCCGTGATCCTGATGCATGACCACCGGGATGTCGGGAAACGCTTCCAGCGCCGCCAGGAACAGGTGGCGGAGGAATGGTTCGCCTGCGTATTTGCGGGCGCCAGCCGAGGCCTGCATGATCACGGGGCTGTCCACCTCGCGGGCCGCCTCCATGATGGCGTGAATCTGCTCCATGTTGTTCACGTTAAATGCGGGGACACCGTAGCCGTGCTCTGCCGCATGGTCTAGCAGTTGTCGCATCGAGATGAGTGGCATCACGTCCTCCTCTCTGGCTGGGTCGGACTTCACCCGACCAGTCCTCTATGTGCGTGACGGCTCCGTGCGATCGGGTCCGTCAGGTGCTTTCGGTTAACAGTCAGCAGTCCTCAGTGCGGTCTTCGGCTGAGGCTCAGCACTTTGTTCCAGCGGTGCTCAGCGTGGATCGTCCGCCTGGTCTGGCTCTTGCCGCGCATGACGATTGAATCAGTCGTGGCACCGTCGCCTACTGTGTAGTGTACGCCGGGCATCAACAGGCCGTCGGTGATGCCCGTGGCGGCGAAGAACACGTCATCGGTGGAAACGAGGTCGTGCGCGGACAGGACTTGGTCGATGTCGAGGCCGAAGGCGAGCACCGCCTCGCGTTCGCCCGGCTTCTGCGGAGCGAGCTGGCCCAGCATCGCCCCGCCCAGCGCGCGGACGGCACAGGCGGCGATGACGCCCTCAGGCGTGCCGCCGATGCCCATTAGCGCATCCACCCCTGATCCCGGTGTCGCGGCCATCAGGGCGCCGGCGACATCGCCATCGGTGCGCAGGAGTACTCGCGCGCCGGCGGCCCGCACGTCGGCAATGAGCGTCGCGTGGCGTGGTTTGTCGAGCACGAACACGGTGAGATCATCCACTGGCTTGTGTTTCTCCTCGCTGATGGCCGAGAGCGTTTCGGCGACAGGCGCCGCGAGACTCGCGGGCGACAGGGCCTCCCGCGCGTCGCGGCCGACAACAAGCTTGTTCATGTAAAAGGCGGGGCCGGGCGACCACATGGTGCCCCGTGGCGCGACCGCGATGACGGCGATCGCGTCAGGTCGGCCATGCGCCAGGAGGCTGGTGCCTTCCACCGGGTCCACCGCCACGTCCACCGCGGGACCCTTGCCGGTGCCCACGGCCTCGCCGTTGAACAGCATCGGGGCCTCGTCTTTCTCGCCTTCTCCGATGACGACGACGCCCTCGATCTCGACCGTCGAGAGCATCATGCGCATGGCCTCGACGGCGGCCTCGTCACCGGCGTCCTTTTGGCCGCGGCCCATCCATCGGCCGGCAGCTAATGCGGCGGCTTCGGTCACGCGGACAAGTTCAAGGGCCAGATCGCGTCCTGGGCTTTCGTTCTTGGTGCGAGCACTGTTCACGAGCGCACCTGTGGGAGGCGAGACCTCGTGAGGGCACTCATTTTCGGGATGTGGGCTATTTGGGTCATGAAGGGCGAGTTACACCTAGATGAGGACCTTCTGCTCGACGTCACAATACAGACTCCTCCCGGGCTGAAACAGGCCCGAGGAGGCGTCGTACCGAATGATGCGCTAACCCAACTGCGAGGGGTGGCGGAGGTCCTATGATCACCCCGGGACCATTGCGATTATCTCTAGGAGCACTAACATTTCACACGCTCCCCGGAATGTCAAGCGTCTGACGCGGATCCACGCTGCCCTCACGCCATTGCAGCGTACGGGTACGTATCCTTCCCGAACAGCACTGGGCGTACTCTGAGCGCCTAGATGAAACCCATCATCCCGGGGGTTGACGATGCGCAGGCCTCAGTCGAAATCTTGAACCCCTGCCGGGGCTGTGGGCCAAGGCCTGCTAACGCTGTAGAGCCCGCAGCCGGGAGAGGAGCCGCCTCAGAATCGCCGCGTCGGTGGGGAGTGGGGAGTCCAGCACTTGCCTGGTCCGCACCGGAATCCTGTCCACGCGGAACATCGTTCCCGGCGCGCTGACCCCATAGGTCGCCGTCGGGAAGAAGACGGTGGCTTTTTTAGCCGTGCTGTTGAGCCGTGGTGCCAGGACGACAGTTGGGAGGCACTCGAGGATCGTCACCGGTCGGGGTGGCAGGTATTCGAGTGGATCGGCGCCCACCACGAGGACAGCATCCACTTCCCGTCGCTCGAGCAACTCGGACGCCGTGAACTCTCCAGGGTTGTAGCGCGGGTACCCCCGGGCGAAGCTGATGGCGAAGGGGTACCCGGTCTGCCAGCAGAGAACTTTTAAGGATCCTCCGACGTTCCCAAATCCGAGCGAGCCCCGCATCGCCATGACGGAGAATCGCGTGTAAGCGTTCAAGTCGTTCACGAGGTGAAGGAGCTGCGCCACGCTCTCCACCCCACCGCGCGACATAGTGAGGCCGGTCCCGTAAAAGATGATCCCGTACCGGCAGCCCTTCATCCGCTCCAATAGGGCCTCCCATTCCCTCAGGGGCTGGCCACCGACCTCCGTAACGGCGAGTGTGCGTTGCCTGAGTCGAGCCCTGAGGACCCCCAAGACCTCATAGTCTCGATCCGGAGCCACTTGGAGGAACGTGTCGGCGGCCTCGGCCGTCCGGGTCCGCTGGGTGTCCACCACGATGAGCGTCCGGTCTCGCCGTCCATTCGGCACAAAGAGGCCGGGCGGGTCAACCGCATAGCGCGACAGGTGGCGGGGATGGGTCACGATCGGGTCTGCCCCCCACACGATGACCAAGTCAGCCCGGTTTCTGACTTCTCCTAGCGTGCAACTCGCCTCTCCCACCTGCTGGAGTGCCAGGGCCCGTGGCCCGTAAAAGGCGACGTACGGGGTATCGATGCAGGCGCCGACCGCCTCCGCCAGCTCCACGGCCACGCGTTGAGCTTCGCAGGCCGTGGCGCTCAGCCCCACGACGAGCGGGGAGACGGCGCGCGCCAGGATCGTCGCGGCCTCCTCGACTGCTGCATCCCACCCCGCTTCCGCTCCCCTGACCCGTGGCGTGATGCTCTCGACCTGATAGCCGGCAAAGAAGGCCCGCCCGGCCGGGCACTCGACCTCGACCGCGGCGATTCGATTGCCTTCGACCGTGAGGCGCAGATCATCGCAGAGATCTGCACAGTAAGGGCAGATGACGTCTTCGATCACGATGGGCCTTTTCACTGTTGGCTCGGGCCTCGTGAACCAGGACTCGCCGGCCGGTAGGCGAGGTGCTCGCTCTGAATCGCTCATCTCGCTGATCTCGTAGCTTCGTCGAAGCCCAGCGTACCGTCTCTGTACTTCGCCTCGCACGCAACCCATGCCATCACTTGGTCCTGTTGGCCGTCCCTAAGAGGACTTAACCAAGTTCGTCATCTCAGCCGCTCTCAGGGATCTCAAGCTTGTGATTGGGCTTCCTTCGTGCTCACGTGGTGTAAAATTACCAGTACACATCCTCCCCCGAATTTACCTGATTGTAATACGTGCTTCCACTATAGCAAAGCATTCGTTCCTGTTGCCTCCCCTCTGAACGCACAGTTCGGGTGTAACTAGCCTTTTCACGCTCGGCTTTCTCCAGCCATTCCACCCGGTCCGCTTTTGATCACTAGGCGTGACGAGAAAGATCTGAGCAGGACCGGGGTTGGCGTGCCCTTTGACCCCGCCTTCGCGACGTTCTTCTTGACATGGGGAGAAAGAAAGCTATTCTGAGGATACAGTCGCCGGGCGCGGCGGATTGCTGGAGTACCAGGGTCTCCCCGCGTCATAAACATTCTTACCAGCTTGTGCCGGACCGAAAGGCCGGCACCGACGGCAAGCAACAAGATGCCCACCTAATGGCGGGCGCGAATAGCTCACTTATCGTGCGCGAGGTCATTCCTTTGTCAAGTTCTGTCCTGAAGACACATATCAATCGCAGGTCGCAAGACTTCCAGAAAAACGCCCGCCAGATGGTAGACCTGCTCACGGAAATCACGCGCCAAGAGGAGCAGATCCGTCAGGGCGGCGGCACGAAGGCCATTGAAGCGCAGCACAAGAAGGGCCGGCTGACGGCGCGCGAGCGCATCGCGAAGCTGATCGACCCCGGCACGCCGTTCTTCGAGCTGGGCATTTACGCCGCCGACGAGATGTACCAGGAGTGGGGCGGCGCGCCCGCGGCGGGCGCCGTCACCGGGCTGGGGCGCGTCCAGGGCCGCCTGGTGATGATCATCGCTAACGACGCGACGGTGAAAGCGGGCGCTTTCTTCCCCATGACGGCAAAGAAGGTGATCCGCGCGCAGAACATCGCCATTGATAACCACATCCCAACGATGTACCTGGTGGACTCGTCCGGCGTCTTCCTACCGCTGCAAGAGGATGTCTTCCCCGATACGGACGACTTCGGGCGCGTCTTCCGCAACAACGCGGTGATGAGCGCAATGGGCATCCCGCAGATCACCGGGATCATGGGCATGTGCGTGGCCGGCGGCGCCTATCTTCCAGTGATGTGCGACCACATCCTGATGACCGAAGGCAGCGGCTTGTTCCTCGCCGGTCCTGCGCTAGTGCAAGCGGCCATCGGGCAGAAGATCAGCGCTGAAGAGCTGGGCGGCGCAGAAATCCACGCGCGCATCAGCGGCACGATTGACTTCCGCGAACCCGACGACGATTCGTGCATCGCGCGCGTCCGCGCGCTGGTGGACAAGATGGGCCACAAGCCTCGCGCGCCGTTTGACCACAAGCCCCCCCAACCGCCCGCCTATCCGGCCGAAGATATTTATGGCATCTTTGAAAGCGATCGCGCCCACCAGTACGACATGCGCGAAGTCATCGCGCGCATCGTGGACGGCAGCGAGTGGGACGAGTACCGCTCCGAATACGGGGAGACCGTGCTATGCGGCTACGCGCGCATCGGGGGGTGGGCGGTGGGTATCGTGGCCAACCAGAAGAAGCAGATTCGCACCACCGCGCCGGGCACGGGCGAAAAGCGGGTCGAGTTCGGCGGCGTGATCTACACCGAGTCGGCCGAGAAGGCGGCGCGCTTCATCCTGGACTGCAACCAGAACCTGGTGCCGCTGGTGTTCCTGCACGATGTGAGCGGCTTCATGGTGGGCAGGGAAGCGGAGTGGAGCGGCATCATCCGCGCCGGGGCAAAAATGGTGAACGCGGTGGCCAACAGCGTGGTGCCGAAGATTGCGGTGATCTGTGGCGGGAGCTTCGGCGCGGGCCACTACGCGATGTGCGGCAAGGCCTACGACCCGCGGTTCGTGTTCGCCTGGCCGACGGCGCGCTACGCGGTCATGGGCGGCGACCAGGCTGCCGGCACGCTGGTGGACATCAAGATCAAGCAGCTCGAACGGGAAGGCAGGAATCTGAGCGAGCAGGAGAAGAAGGAGCTGCACGAGTCCATCCGGTCCACCTACGAGCACCAGACCGACCCGCGGTATGCCGCCGCACGGCTCTGGGTGGACGCCATCATCGACCCGGCACAGACGCGCGAGGCGCTGATCTGGGCCCTCGAGGCTGCATCATTGAATCCCGAGGTGCGGGAGTTCAAGACCGGCGTCTTGCAGACCTGAGACGAAATCACTGGCGAGGACAGGTAGACCCCATTGGACGAAGTCAAGATCATCGAGTGCCCCCGGGACGCCTGGCAGGGCTTGTCGAAACCGATTCCCACCGAGGCGAAGATCGAATACCTGCGCCGGCTGATCGAGCTGGGTTTCCGGCACATCGACGCCGTCAGTTTCGTCTCGCCGAAGCGCGTCCCGCAGATGGCTGATAGCAAGGAGGTCATGCATGCGCTGTGCGCCTCGTTCGCAGCAGGCGCCCACGCGCCAGACATCATCGGCATCGTGTTGAACGAGAAGGGCCTCGAACGTGCCCTGGCGACGCCGGGAGTGACGACGATCGGCTACCCGTACTCCGTCTCAGAGTCTTTCCAGAGGGCGAATGCCAATATGTCGCGCTCGGAGTCCCGCGCGCTGGTCGAGAAACTGATGAAGGGGACGAAGGCAGCCGGGCGTAATCTGGTCGTCTACATCTCGATGGCGTTCGGCAATCCCTATGGGGAGCCCTGGGGCCCGGAGATCGTCGAAGAGACGCTCGTGTGGTTGAAGGACATCGGCGTGCGCATGGTTTCGCTGGCCGACACGGTGGGCACGGCCACACACAAGGAGGTGGGCGACCTTTTCCGGGCGTTGAAGGACTGCGCGGCCGCAATCGAGATGGGCGTTCACCTCCACAGCCGCCCCGAGGGGGCTGCTGAGAAGGTCCTCGCCGCCTACGAGGCTGGCTGCCGGTGCTTCGACAGCGCGCTCACCGGACTCGGCGGCTGCCCGTTTGCCGGGGATGAACTCGTGGGCAACCTGCCGACCGAGATCCTGGTGTCCACGCTGGCCGAGCGCGGTGTGGCCCTGGATCTCGCGACACAGTCGCTGGAGCCGGCGATGGCGTTAACCCAGGAGCTTCGCAAGAAGTACGTCCACTAATTCTTTCCGTAACGAAATGTCCTACACTACGCTGAAACTCGAACGCCTTGCCCTGAGCGGAGTCGAAGGGGACTTGGCCACGATCACGCTCAACCGGCCCGAGAAGCGCAACGCTCTCTCGACCGAGATGATCGAAGAGTTGCTGGCCGCGTTGGACGAGGTGGAACGCGCTGCGGCGCGGGTTGTCATCTTGACCGGCGCAGGCAAGGCCTTCTGTTCTGGGATGGACCTTGGCGCGCTAAAAGCCATCTCGTCGCAATCACCCGAGCAACACCTGGAAGACTCGCGTCGCGTGGCGCGGATGTTCCGGAGACTCTACAGCTTCCCGAAGCCGCTGATCGCCGCGGTCAACGGCCCTGCCATCGCCGGCGGCTGCGGGATCGCGACGGTCTGCGACTTCACCCTCGCCGTGCCCGAAGCCAAGTTCGGCTTCACGGAGGTGCGCATTGGTTTCATTCCAGCGATTGTTTCGGTGTTCCTGATCCGCCAGATTGGGGAGAAACGGGCGCGCGACCTGCTCCTTAGTGGGCGCATCCTCGACGCGGCAGAGGCGCACCGGATAGGCCTCGTGACCGAGGTTGTGCCGGCGGACAAACTTCTTGAGCGGGGCCGTGAGCTGGCCGCCACGCTTCTCGCTTCGAGCCCCACCAGCCTCGTCCGAACCAAGCAATTGCTGGGCCATTTCACCGGGTCCAATCTCGACAGTGAGCTTGAACTGGCCCTTCAGGAAAACGCGCGCATCCGCATGACGGCGGACTTCCGCGAAGGCGTTGCCGCCTTTCTCGAAAAACGAAAACCCGTCTGGCGGGGCCAGTAATCCCACCCGCTTGGAGCCGTCACCCGCGGAGGCTTCCACGTGCTCCGTCCTGTAGACGTGCTGGAACACCTTCAGACTAGCGGTTCACTGCCTGCATCCCGAGTTCCGGATACCGCGCGCCGGCCGCTGATCCGGGCGGGGCGATCTCCGCGATGCGGGCGAGATCACTTTCGGTCAGGGTGATTTCGAGCGCGCCGACGTTTTCTCTCAGATATGCCCGTCGCTTCGTCCCCGGGATGGGGACGATATCCTCGCCCTGCGTAAGAAGCCAGGCCAGCGCGACCTGCGCCGGGGTGCAGCGCTTCTGCATGGCGATGCCGCGGGTGCGCTCCACCAGCTCTAAGTTGCGCTGGAAATTCTCGCCCTGGAACCTTGGCGACGTGCGCCGCCAGTCGTCTGGGGCAAGGTCCTCGATCCGCTTGATCTGCCCGGTCAAGAAGCCGCGGCCGAGTGGGCTGTAGGCTACGAAGCCGATGCCGAGCGCCCGGCACGTTGGAATGATCTCATCCTCGGGTTCCCGGCTCCACAATGAATACTCCGTCTGCAGCGCGGCGACCGGATGGGTTGCCGACGCGCGGCGAAGGGTGGCAGGCGCTGCCTCCGATAGACCCAGGTAGCGTACCTTCCCTGCTCGCACGAGCTCCGCCATCGCGCCCACGGTCTCTTCGATTGGCGTGTCGGGATCGACGCGGTGCTGGTAGTACAGGTCGATCACCTCCACGCCCAGGCGTTGCAGGCTGGCGTCACAGGCCTGCCGGACGTACTCCGGCCGGCCGCTGACCCCAATGAAGTTGCCGTTCATGTCGCGGACGATGCCAAACTTCGTGGCCAGCACGACTTCTCGACGACGCCCCCGAATCACCTTGCCCACCAGCTCTTCATTCCGGCCAAGGCCATAGACATCGGCGGTGTCCAGGAAGGTCACTTCAAGATCCAGGGCGCGACGGAGCGTGGCGATGGACTCCAGCTCGTCGCGAGGCCCGTAAAACTCGGACATGCCCATGCACCCCAACCCCAGGGGGGACACGACAAGTCCGGTCGTGCCGAGCTTGCGTTGCTTCAACAGTTCCTCTTGGCGATGGGCTGTATTGCCCTGTCACTCTCGGGACAACTGCACGGCCACGACGGCCTCGCCCGCCTCCGGCACGGTGACGTCGGTCGCGTACCCCTTGTAGCCGGGCATGACCACCTGGAGGCGGTGCCGGCCGCGGGAGAGGCGCAGCGACACGGGCTGCGCGCTCTCAGCGATGCTGGCAAAGGCCCCGTCCACGTAAATGGCGGCCCCAGGGGGGGTGGCCTGCACGCGCAGCCGCCCGTTATCCGGCTTCAGGACAGCGGGCGCCCCCGTGGGCGCGCCGAGGGACAACCGAACCGGCGTAACTCTGTGTGGAGAGACCACTACCTGCGTAAAGGTCCGCTCCGTGCCGACACGAATTTCTAGGAGATGCCGGCCGGCAGAGGCGGTGATCTCCGCGATGTTCGCGAGTTCGTGTGCCTCGCCGATGTACCGGTCATCAATGAAGATCTTGGCCTCTGCCGGACTGACCTCGAAGTGCAGCGAGCCATCGTCGAATGGCAGCGGAGGCGAAAGAGTCTCTGGTGTTGGCGCCGCGGGCTGGCGCTGTGGGGCCGGGGTCGGCTCGGGCGGAGCGGTGTAGACCTGAACGTCGTTTGGGGAAGGTTGAGGGGATGCTCCAACAGGATCGGAGTACAGGTACGGGTAGTCACCCCCGGGGTAGCCAGGATCGTATGGTAACGCATAGGCCGGATACGGCGGGTAGTATGGATAGGGTGGGTAGTAATAGTAGGGGTGGTACACGAACCCACCAAAGCTGGAAAGGAAGAACGAACGGCGATCGAACCGATGGAGGCCGGTGAACGGGGTTCGGAACGGATCGAGAATTGCGGGCCGAGCGACGCCGCGGTGGAGCTGATGACTGGACCCACTGTGGAAGCCTCCGCCGACCCGAGTATGGACTGCGCCCCCGCGAGGACCCCCGGCGTGGCTACCGCCGGCGCGCCCACCAGCACTACGTGCCTCCGCAGGCGACAGATACCCCACGACGCTAAGGCCAAACAGAAGTAGGAGCGCGCGGACCCTCCAACGACCTCGCTTGCTCCGATGATGCATCGGCAAACCCTCTCAAGAGAATATACGTTCAGGAAACCGGAAATGCACGATAAAAGTTTCCCAATGCGCGCACTCCCTAGGTTCTAAGGAGGGAAGAGGATTGGTGCCGGGGGAGCGAACCGCTGATTGCGCGAACTCACCAGCTGAGAAACGACACTCCGTTGCTCTGACCTTATCTGAGAGGCTCCCGTCCTCGCATCGTCGAGCCCGTTCCGGAGGCTTGACTCAAGCTTGCGGTTTCCCCGCTCAGCAGGATACTGACCGATCGTACTCCATGAGCAGTTGGGCGTATCGCTTCACGTCGATCTTCTCGACCACCGGCACGTGCTTGAGGTCTTCATCCAAGACCCCCCGGGTCTGCGCTCACCCACCTCAGACGTACACCGGGATCTTGTGGTCGACAGCGAACTGAAACAGGTCCTCGAGTGGCGGGAGTCCATAGGGCTGGACGTGCTTGCGCAATTCCGGCCTCACCAACACGGTGGCGTCCAGGGTGAGCACTATGCCGACCTCGATCCCCGATTCCTTTGCTCCCTTCGCCAGAAAGAACGGCATCGCCGCGCGAGTAGAGTTGTCGTACCCGTAGGTAGCTGTGATCAGCAGTTTCGCCATGGCTCCCTCCCGTCTCTGCGCCCAACGCGCTGTCAGGCCACCGCAGGACTCTGAAAGAATCGTGCTATTGAAGCCCTAGGCTATGAACATCGTGCTTTGTTCCTGCACCCCGCTTTGTAGTAGCTTACTGGTTGAAGCATCGAACGGCAAGTCACCTTCCGCGTCACTATCGATATGACTTGCGAGTGCCTAGTCATCACGTCTGCTGCTCCGAGGCTGCGGATCGGAGGCCTCCGATGAACCCGCGCCGTCGTCAGGCGCGCTGTACCGTTCGTCAAGGGCATAGTAAGCGTCGAGACCAATGACATCATGGAACTGCTGAAAGGGAATGAGCCGATCGAAGGCTGCGCGCGTTGTCCCGGCGGTCTTGAGCAGTCGAAACATCTCATGCATGGCCTTGGCTGAGGCGTACAGCGCGGTGAGGGGCCAGAGCACGAGCTGGAATCCGAGCGATTCAAGCTCTTCTTTCGTAAGCAATGGCGTCACACCCCCCTCCAGCATGTTGGCAACGAGGGGCGGCGGTAGCTCGCGACCGATCGTGGCGAGCTCCTCTGTGCTTCGGGGAGCCTCCAGGAAAAGCGCATCGGCGCCGGCCTCTTTGTACCGTTGACATCGGCGGATGGCGTCGTCCAGACCGGTGACCTGCCGAGCATCGGTCCGTGCGACGATAAAGAAGTCCCGGCCCCGGCGGGCGTCAACCGCGGCCCGGATCTTCTGGACATGTTCTTCGGCCGGGATGACTCGCTTGCCCTTCATGTGCCCGCACCGCTTGGGCCAGACCTGATCTTCCAGGAACATCCCTGCGGCGCCGGCTTCGACCAATTCGTTGACCGTGCGAATCACGTTGAGGGCATTCCCATACCCTGTATCCGCGTCAATAATGACCGGGATGGCGACAGAGGCGCAGATCCGCCTTGCCACGGCCACCATCTCGGTCTGTGTGAGGTAGCCGAAATCCGGTAGCCCGAGGTGGGTGGCTGCAACGCTGTACCCTGAAATGAACGTCAGGGGGAATCCGGCCCGCTCCGCCAGCTTTGCCCCCAACGCGTCGTAGACCCCGGGGAAGACGAGGGTCCTGTGCTTCTCCAGGAGAGCGTGAATGCGTGTGGCTGTCGGCATATCCCACTGGTCCTCCGTGAGGGTTCCTGTTGCTTGCGCTGTCGCTATCTCCAAGTGCCCGGCTTTAGCATCTCGCCATTCCCTTCTCCCAAGCGGGGAAGAGGGCAAGGGCGAGGGGTGTCACGCGGGTTCGCAAATAATCCCGACTAGACAGGCCAAGACTCTCGACGATACCCCATCTCCCAGAACATCCACTCGTACCTGCTTGTCACGATAAAGTGCCGACGCATCGCATCGCGCTCGACAGGCTGAAGACGTGCTGCGGTCGCGTCCGTAGCGTCGCGGACCGCCCGGACCAGGCTGCCGAACTCGGTGGAGGCATATGTTCCGATCCAGCGCGCATAGAGCGGGTCGGGCGAGTCAGCTCGTTCCAGCTCTTTGCCGACCTCCCAGTAGATCCAGTAGCAGGGGAGCAATGCCGCGATCGCCTCGTGGAAGGGGGACGCGTGGGCGACCGCCAGCAGGTAACTGGTGTAGGCGAGGTTGGTCGGCGCGAGAGGCGTCGCGGCGATCTCTTGCTGGCTCAGGCCCCATTCCTGAAAGAAGCTCTCGTGCAGGGCGCGCTCGACTTTTAGGGCTCCCGCCGCGTGCTCATTGAACATGATGATCCATTCATCCTCAGGGGCCCGCGCCGCCGCAATCGACAGCGCCCTGGCGAACTCGCGCAGGTATAAAGCGTCCTGGATCGCGTAGAATTGAAAACTCTCGCGCGCTAACGAGCCGTCACGGAGGCCCCTGAGGAAGGGGTGGCTCAGGATTGCCGCATAGATCGCTTCGATCGAATTCCAGAGTTCTGCCGTGAACCCCATAGCTGGTTACCCATCAGCTTCTGTTGCACGGATGCATCGATATGTCTGCTGGAGCTGTCTTCATTGTTGGGAGGGATCCCAAGCGTGCGCAATGTTGGTGCCGGGGGAGGGAGTCGAACCCTCATGGGCCGAGGCCCGCGGGATTTTGAGTCCCGTGCGTCTACCAGTTTCACCACCCCGGCGTTAGGCGAAGGTAAAATGGGGATGACACTCTTCTACCATATCTGAGAGCGAGTGTCGAGGGCCTCGATCGTGAAAAAGCCGCGCAGAAGGGAGGAGGCCGGTGTGTCACACCTTGGGCCTTCGAGAGATTCCTCCGAGCGCTCGGTCAGGCCTGAACGCGTCAAGGGGGACGGATGGCCGCATGCCGAGAATCAGCTCCTGAACCAGCCGGCCAGTCAGGGGGCCCAGGAGGATTCCGTTGCGATGATGGCCGGTCGCCAGGATCAGGCCGTCAAGGTTGGGACAGCGTCCAAGGAGCGGCAGTTCGTCCGGGGTGTAGGGCCGCAATCCCGCCCAGGCGCGAAGCAGGATGGCAGAGCCGATGGTAGGCACCAGCTCCGATACGCCGCTGATGATCGCGTGCGCGCCAGCGAGCGTTGATCGTTTATCGTATCCCACGAACTCCATCGTCGTTCCCAGAATCCCCTCTCCCCGAGGCATCGGGACCAGGTAAGCCTGCTTCGAATAGATGATCTGGCGAGGCAGACGGCCCTCTGGCCTGACAAGCAATAGTTCTCCCTTGGCCGGGGAGACCGGAATCCGAAGGCCAAGCGCCTCCCCGAACAGGCCGCTCCACGGCCCGGCGGCGAGCACTACTGTCCTCGTGCTCACGGTGCCGCCACTGCTCGTCACGCCCGATATCCGATCGCCATCTCGGATGACCGTGATGGCGGGGCAGCCGGTGGCAAAGGTCGCGCCGTGCTGGCTGGCCCCGGCCGCTAGGGCCATGACCAGGTAGCGGCTGTTAACGTGAGCTTCCTCGGGAAAGCTGATCGCGCCCTCGACCTTGTCGGACAGAAGCGGCTCCGCCTCGATCGCCTGGCGTCGGTCCAGTGTCTCCGCAAACAGTCCGCTAGCCCGCTGCCACCTGGCCCTGGCGAAAAGCGCTTCTCGGTCGCTGTCTGCAAAGAAAGGAACAAGGATGCCGATCTGCCGGTACTCGATCTCGATCCCGGTGATGGCCTTGAGCTCCTCTGCCAAGGGGGAGAACTGCCGTCTTCCGGCGATGCAGAGTTCGAAGAACGGACCGGCTTGGTCTGCCTCGGATTGTGGCGCCAGCATCCCGGCCGCCTCGCCCGACGCCTCGCAACCAAGCTGATCACGTTCCAATACCAACGGGAGGATCCCCGCCTTTGCTAGCCAAAAAGCGGTTGCACACCCGATCACCCCGCCACCCACGATTACGACGTCTGCGCTCTTCGGCAGCATCGGCCTGGCGCCTCAACGGATCATCGATTCAGGTTTTAGGACGCCGATGCATGGAAGGTTCCGATAGCGTTGATTGTAATCGAGGCTGTAGCCGACGGCGAACCTCTCGGGAATTTCAAATCCCCGATAGGCGATCGGCAGATCGATGATGCGACGCACCTTCCGATCCAGCAAGGCGCATACCTGAAGGCTGGCAGGTTGGCGGGCATGTAAGATATGGAGCAAATAACTTAAGGTGAGGCCGGTATCCACGATATCTTCTACGAGGAGGAGGTCCCCCGCCGACACTTTCGTCGAGGTCCTTCCTAATGATTACGACCCCCGAGGCTTTGGTTGCTGGGCCGTAGCTCGAGATGGAGATAAAATCGATCGTGAGTGGGAGGGAGATGGCCCTCGCTAAGTCGCTCAGGAAGAAGGAGGCTCCCCTCAGCACACCGGCGAGGACCAAATCTTTGCTGTCATAATCCCTTGAAATTTCTGCTCCCAGCTCTTTGACGCGCTGCAGAATGTGGTCCGCGGGTATCAGGATTTCAGCCAGGTCTTCGTTACTCTCGTATGGCACAGGCCGCTCCAAAAAAGTGACGGAGAAGGGCAATTGCCCCTTGACAGGGAGTCTGCGTTGCTACATGATTACAGTAGCCTCAAGAGGTCTAGACGCGAAGCGTACGACCTAGGGTGTTTCAAGGATTCCGGGACCGAGGGCCAAAGCCCAAGCCTGTAAGGGACGCGGAAGAGACCCTGGCATTCCGAGGAGCGATTGAGGGCAGTTGCCTTGGGAGGTATGCTGACGCTGATAGGTCACTTGGGGCTGTAACTTTTTTCTAACCCATATTTGGCGAGTAGGCTACAATAGTCCCTCCCGTAAAACACCTTTAGCTTCACTTCAGGGTAGAGCTCTCGAAAGCGTCTGATCTTCCGATTCTTCTCAGTCACCAGATTCTGCTTCAGCGTAGTGAGTTCAATATAGAGGTCGAAGTCCGCTAAGTAAAAATCTGGCGCAAAGGCTTTGGTCACTTTGCCGGCGTCATCCCAGGCGATAGGAAAAGCTTTGGGCTCGTACTCCCATCGTATTCGGTAGAAATCCAGGACCTTTGCAAACCCCTCTTCGCTGGGGTGCGCGAAGGGAACCGGCTTGGCTACCTCAAGCCAGCTCCCGATTTCTCGGCCTATCCCGATGAGGTCCATCATCTCGACGGCGAGGCGGATCACCTTCGTCGCTGCCTCCAAGCTCAGGTGATCGGTGTTCAGTATCAGATCGTAATAAGCGGGGGAATCTCGGTCTTCGCCGTAGTGGTACTCGATGAACGCGCGTCGGGCCTCGTCATTCTCCTGCATGAGACTGACCGCGGAGTTCTCTTCCGCGCCTCGTTCTTCCATCAGGCGCTTGACCCGCATTCTGGCCCCGGCCACCACTCGTACATGCAATGCGCCCGGGAAGAACGAGGCG
>Ga0209515_10003382_pt1 | contig 22975 bp, 28 predicted proteins | sample Subgroupgradi54m_FD_187454 | JGI IMG/M metagenome (GOLD analysis project Ga0209515, IMG submission 187454) | Subsurface groundwater microbial communities from S. Glens Falls, New York, USA - GMW60B uncontaminated upgradient, 5.4 m (SPAdes)... ... | reverse complement strand
TGCTCCCAAGACCGATCCCGCGCTCGAAACCCTGAAAGTCGAACTGGCTAATCTTCGTCAACAGGCCGAAACCAGTGCTAAGTTGGCCCACCAGGTTGAGTTAGAAGCTATCCGCAAGGAATTGCTTGACGCTAAGACTTCGACTAAGACCGACCCCGCAATGGAAGCTTTGAAGGCAGAGTTGGTTGCATTAAGACAGCAGTCGGAAAATAACGCTCGCGCTGAGCACAAAGCGGAACTGGAAGCTATCCGCAAGGAACTGGCAGATGCTAAGACAGTCACTAAGGTCGATCCAGCAGTAGAGGCCCTAAAACTTGAGCTAGTTACGCTCAGACAGAAAACTGAACACGATTCAAAAGTAGAAGAATTGAAGAGCACGCTACTGAAGGAAATTTCTGATCTTAAAGCCGCTAATGCTAAAAATCCAGAAGATTCGCTGACCGCTGTACTTGTGAAAGGCATGATGGACAACAAGCAAGGCGATAAGTTCTCCGAGGCTATGCTTGCTCAGTCTAGGTCAGACGCCGAGCGTCGTGAGAGCGATCTTCATCGTGAAGAGAATCGTGCAAGAGAAGTACGTGAACTTGTAGCCGCCATGGGCGAAAAGCTTGCTGGTCAGCAAGGTAACAAGGTGGGTGAATTTGCTAATATCGCGCAGATTGCCACGGGCTTGATCGAATCGAACCTGCGTACCGCGTCAGGCCAGGTTGAACAACAGATGCGTATGTTGGAATCTTTCAAGAGGGCTATGAATCCTGAGGCAACCGAAGGCCGTCCATGGCACGAGGTACTAGCCGGTGTATTCAAGGACTTCATCACAGCCCACGCCGAAGAAAAGAAAGCCGATTCGGCCGTCAAAGTCAGTGCCATTAGGGCGGGGGCCGATCCCAATAGAATGATTTCCGGACCCGCAGCACCCGCACAAGCACGTCCCCAGGCACCGAGACCACAAGCACCCGTACAACCAACTGTACCTAGTGAATCCGTAGCAGAACCCAAAAACGCGGCTGAATCCCGCAAAATGACCCGAACCGCAGCCGGAGGCGTAGATATGTTATCAAAGTTTGCCGCTTCTAACCCAGAAGCTTTTGGAATGGTATTGTCAATTATCGCAGAGGCAATTCGTAACGACACCGACCCAGCGGATGTGTTAGACACTATCGTAGGTACGATTGAGTCTTTCACACCCGAGGGACAAGACATGCCACCGTTCCTAGACCTAGCCTTCACCTGGATACCACTGGTGCCCTACAAGCTAGTCAAGAAGACAGTTGCTGGTTTGGCCGCTGACGATGAAGACACTAAGACTCTGAATAGCGACGAAGCAACGACTTGGTGGAAGAAGCTGCAATTTGCTATTAAGAACCCTCGTCCCGAGGAGCCTGAAGAAGATGAAGAGCCTGATGAAACGGAATTAGTCGAAGAGAAGCCCGTTGTAGTTGAGCAGCCTGTGGTCGCGCCGATAGTTGACGTGGTTAAGCCAGAAGAAGGGAAATAACTGTGCGTGAAACTACCTGGGGAAGTGACGCAAATTTACTACTAAAATTGGACGATGGAACGTATCATTCAGCGGTAGTTTGGTCACGGGGTAAGCTTAGAGTCGTAGTGACTCCACACTATTATAATGATAATACACCCCACGCGATTGCAAGGTGTGAGTTTAATCAAGGCCCCGACGCTCTTGGGAATGACGCATGGGTCCAAGTAAATGCCGAAGAAGATACCATGCTATTTGATATTCTGTATGATTTAATAACATCTCCGGCTCATCTTAATTCCATGGATGTTTCTGGAATTTCTTAGTAATCTTCGTTCAAAAGTAGTTGAAACGACGAAGAAGATAATGGGCAGGGAATCGCGGGAGATACAAGGTAGAGTTGAAGCAAGTCAACCTGCCATATCCGAATCTGTATCTGTGGCCTTAATAACGCTGTTCATCGGTGAGTCTGTCATCTAAGTTATCGAGTGAGCTACGCATACAACGTCCTAAACTGCTCGGGTTTCAAGTCCTTGATAATGCAATAACGAGTTTGTGATAGACTCATTATTGCATTGTCTATTGGCAGTGGATACTCGATTTGCCCAGTTATCTTTTTCACAGACCGTCTAAACTCAGTCACTTTCGAGGCGCTTGCGCTACGCGATAAATGCGGATTTCCGTCGTCCCCTTTGATCACGGAGTACCAAAGACGCCTGCGGATCTTACCCGCAGTGAGGGGTTTCTCGGGACCGATCCCAACGGCCGAGCCTAATCGTTCTTAGGGCGGTACTTCCGGTGCAATGCCGCGATGAGGCCGCTCTTCTATTTTTGAAGGACAGGATTTTTAAAAAGTGGTAGACTTAGGATAGTAGGTATTCTATCACAAGGGAAGATAAAATGTCAAACAAAAAATTAATAGAAATTAGAGCTATTTTTCAATGGGTTCAAGATAATATTCGGTGGAACAAGTAATGTCTGCTGGCTACGGCACACTGGATTCAGATTTTTCTTCTGATTTCGGCGGCACGCTGAAGATATTTTTTAATGTTGACTATATAAATTATGCTAAATCAAATAAAGCGTTGTTAGATGCTCTAGCAGTAAGTGGCAAGCAAATCGACAAGTGGATTGATTTGGCATCCAGAGGTAAGTCAGTATTGGGATTTTCTTCTGGGTCTCGTCAAGATGCCAGAAGGAAAAAAGTGATAATGATTGGGTCGTGCTTGATTTAGCAACTAGGGCACTACAGTCTGGATCTAGACTAAATGGCAAGTCTTGGAATATGGCCCGTGAAGCGGCTAGACGAGAAACTGAGATGCTAGGTGGTTATGGTGATCCTAGAATTCGTCGCGCTGTGCTACAGTCATTAGACGAGATTATCGCACAACATTTAGAAGGTAAACGTATTCGTGTTTCAGACGTGGCAGATATTGCTGTTGGTAAAGTGAAAGACCATAAAAAATTGGAACGATGGTTCAGTAATGAGCCATTTAACAAGAAGCGTTTGCGTAGATCGACCAGAAAAGCAAGGAAATAAAAATGTCAAACTTATTTGGTCCACCTGATACTCCAGAAAATTTCTTCGCAGACATGGCTGGTCCCACAGGTAGACTTGAAGCCCTACCTGGTGGGGATGCAGGCGTAAAGAAAACCCTCAAGAAAATGAAGGAGTTTACTCGCGAGGGGTCCAAAGATCCCAATATCAGACAGCTAGCGATGTCAATTATCCGTAAGTGCCGAGTAAAGGATGCCTTGTGCGAGACTAAGGCAGTATTCAAGTGGGTACAAGAGAATCTTCGCTGGACCCGCGACGTAGACGGCGTAGAAACCCTGCAAAAACCCGCCAGGACGCTCAGTCCAGATTGGCGAGCAGGGGATTGTTTACCACGCGGTACGTTGTTATTGACCAGTGACTACCAATTTGTTCCTATTGAGCAATTACAGTTGGGAATGACTATAGTTGGCGGCGATGGGTTTACCGAGGTGGAAGGCATTGTGCATAAGGGTACTAAGGAAGTAATTAGAATCAAGCTGTCTAACGGGTGCGAGCAAGTTATTACTAAGGATCATAGAGTTTTCCTTGACCGTAATGGTGAGTACGTCGAGGTAAAAGCAGGTGACGTTAAAGTTGGTGACGTTATTCGCAGCATAAAGAGTCTGCCGTTCGGTCTAGTTGAAGATGAGGCAGATTTAGTTTATGTCGAAGGGCTGTGCATAGCTGACGGCTGGTGCGAAGACTACAGATTTGCAATTTCTGGCAAAGACGGCAAGCCTAAAGAAGCACAAAAGTTAGAGGTTCAGTCCATAATGAATTCGCGCGGTGTTAACACGAGATGGCACCCAAGGTATATAGCTGTGAATGATCCTCAATTGGCCCGTAGGATGGCAGAGTGCGGATCAGGAGCTATAAACAAGAGATGTCCTAGGCTCAATTATAATCAAGAGTGTGTTGAAGCACTCTATAGAGGATTACTGGCTGACTCCGGTATCGCCACTAATGGAACAACTACCGTGTTTTCTACCATTTCAAAAACTCTGGCACTTCAGTATCGAGTTATATTGAAGATGCTAGGGGTTCAGTGCAGCATGAAGAAGGTAGATGACCATGGCGGCTTGGGTAAGAATCCAATTTACAGGGTGACTGAGCGCAGGGGCGGTAAAATTCATGGACCAAGAGTAAAGGTTAAAGTTAAATCAATAGAGCCCGCAGGCGAGGCTGACGTTTATGATATTGAAACTAGCTCGGGTACAATATATCTCCCTGAGAGTGATTGGGTAGTACACAACTGCGATGACCTTTCTATGGCCCTGGCGGCACTTCTTCTCTCTGTAGGCATTGGTCCAGTTCGGTTCAAGGTAATCGCCGCAGACCCAGAAAATCCAGAAGGTTTTTCTCACGTGTATTTGCAAGTCGCTATGCCAACTTCGCACAACCAGATGGCTGGTTTAGGAGATACCGGGGAAGTTGAGTGGGTAAGTTTAGATCCTAGTCCTCCAGGCGTTGGCTTTGGCTGGGAGCACGATAAGAGATTTCGTGAGGGGATTTTCAATGTCTAAATCCGCCACACGAGGTTCAACTATACAATCCACCCCCCCCCCTATCGGAGGCTTAATCGGCATCCGACTTGGATTTACGATACGGCACGATTAGTCTCAGGAGATTCTTATAATCAGATAAGTTTGTTCATTAATCCCATAGGCACTAATGTCTATTTATCCCCGGCATGCGATCCAGTTCTTCAAACATGGACGAGAACAAATTTAACGGTGTCGGCCGAAGTACTAGCCATGCAATTGTTTGAGGTTCGCAGTGTAGTAATAAACGTATTTAAGAGGCCCCCGTCCAGAGGTAGCCGATAATGAAGCCGTGCCATTGAGATCAGACTTGGGATTGTTGGGTAACGGTTATTTTGGATTCATGATCAACCAGCGACCGTTTCCAGACTATATTCAATTGAAGCAAATTTGTGGCGGGGCAAATATAGTGTCAACTAGTACAACAAGAGGCATTTTTGGGGATGGTAATATACAGAATACTTTTAATTTTAATCCTTTTTGGTAACTTTGGGTAATAGCACCCCGTTTCATGTGGAAATGGGATGGGATAACTCAGGTCCGTTAATTTTGACAGAAACTTTGGAAGTAACCGTGATAATCTATGGCTATGGTAGCCGAGTCGAAAGGAAATAATGCCAAAACAATCAAAAACCAAAGTCGATTATCACCACGTCACATTCGAGGCCAAGCGCAAGTACGTAACCTGCCGTGTACCTGAGTGGGCTGCTCACGTGGCTGATTCGGTGGTTCCTGGATCGAAGGTCACTACATGTAAAACCAAAGACGGAAAATGGCACACATCCAAAGTGATGGTTCCAGTCACAGTAAGTCTGCTCGAAGCATCCCGCGCCGCGAATCGAATCAAGAAGATGCTAGATGGCAAGAAACGTAGGTCGTCACGTAAGTCAAGCAAAAACCGTAGGTCTAGCCGAAAGAAGAAATAACATGGCGGCACGTAAATGGACAAATTTCATGGCAGGGAAGTGGGCTGATCATACGGGAAAGCCCGGCTACTTCACGACCGTCGGGAAATGGACCGTTTCGGTTTGGCCCACAGGCACAGATGGCTATCACGTTTGGTCAACTCTTCAGGACTTGTCTACACGTAGTAACGAAGACGTTCGAAGTGGTCCCGATGGCTCGGCACCTAGTTTGGAAGCAGCTAAAGAAGCAGGTTTAAATGCAGTCAAGTGGATAATTGCAAATCCAGAAAAGTATTTTATTCATGGCTACAAAGGATATAATCCGGCCTTGACCGGCCTTCCAGAGACGCCAAAACGTCGCAGTTCCAAGCGCAAGTAGGTACTAAAGAAGCAGAAACGGAAGCCAAAATAAATGTCCCGTCGCTCATCTGCACCAGTTAAAAAGCCGCTTAAACCAATCAAGATTCTTCTGGCCAAAACTCTGTCCGAAGATGACAACATCGATGGTTGGTGGGCATCTGAGAAGCTGGATGGCATTCGAGCTATATGGACGGGTGAGAAGTTCATATCTCGTTATGGCAACACACTTTTTGCTCCCGAATGGTTCACAGAAAGTCTGCCAGCTATGCGGTTAGATGGTGAGTTGTGGGTGGGACGAGGCGAGTTCCAGCGCACGTCGTCTTATGTCCGTAAGCACGAACCAATCGATGCCGAGTGGGAACAGGTCACATACATGGCGTTCGATCTGCCCGATGTGGATTTGCCATTCGAAGCGCGCCAAGAACTTTTGCATGACGCCGTAGATGGTCTGCCTTGGGCAAAAGTAGTTAAGCAAACACGAATCAAGAACCGCGTTCAGCTTAGGTCCAAACTCAAAGAATTGTTTGCCAGAGGCAGTGAAGGCTTGATGCTTCGCGAACCAGGCTCATATTATGAGACAAAGCGATCCAGCACGCTGTTCAAAGTCAAACAGGTTCTAGACGCCGAAGCTGTGATTGTTGGCTATAAATCCGGTAAAGGCAAGTACAAAGGTCTGCTCGGTGCCTACGAAATGCAGATGCCTGACGGCAACGAATTTGAGTTGTCTGGCATGGACGATGTTATGAGGCACGATCCTTTGCCTATTGGCACAGTAGTCACCTACGAATACCAAGAACTAACTGATTCAGGCAAACCCCGACATCCAAGATACTTGCGAGTCTATGAGCCAGTTTAAAGTAACAGTTGTAATAAACAACCGTGATCTACTGACTTGGCCAAAGGAAATGGTCTCGTGCATCGAGCAGTACGATGATCTGCATGAAATTATCATCGTCGATAACGCTTCTACCTATAAGCCGCTGTTACAGTGGTATGCAGAGACTAGGCACCGCGTTATCGGACTGAGCCAGAACGTAGGTCATCGCGCTCCATTTCTTCATATGATACAGTCTCAAATATATACAGATTATTTTGTAGTCAGCGATCCCGATTTGGGGCTCTTAGATGTTTCAAAGGATGTATTGACTCGTATGTGTGGATTTCTAGACAAGCACCCAGTGGATAAAGTCGGTCTGTCGCTTGAGTACAAGACGGTTCCTATGGACAGTCCCTATTACAAGCATGTTAATGCCTGGGAAAAAAGTTTGCATCGAACACCTTTAGTATGCACAGGGCTTAGAAAGTCTCCCGTCGATACCACATTTGCGATGTACACAAAGAAAAAACGACACGACTATTTTATCGGCGGCGCAAGGATGGATCGGCCGTATACCGCCAGGCATTATCCATGGGAAGTTGTTGTGCCAGACGCCGAGTTTCAATATTATCTCGATCATGCTAATAGGTCATCTTCTTATGTTGGATTTGTAAGTAAGAATGGTTAATCCGTTTTTGCCCAAAGTATCGTTTACATACCCTCCAGTGAGTCATAATAGTGGCTGCTGGTGGTACCGGCAAGAATTGCCCCGCAAGTATTTGAAGTCCACAGGTTGGGTCGCGTTCGATAACAGACCAGAAGACGCGGATATCGTTCATATAGCGAGAGTACGCAGTCGTGAAGCAATCGACATGGTTAAACAGATAAAAAGTCAGGGCAAAAAAGTTGTGTATGATATTGATGATAATTACTGGGTTAACGATCTTCGAGACGCACGGGACGGGACTGATTCAAACAGAAAAGATTTGCTGAGTCAGATAATTAGTTTGTGCGACGTAGTGATCGTGACTACGGGACCATTGGCCAAAGTAGTCGAAGAGAATACAGGAAAAACATCTTATGTAGTGCCAAATTTTCTAGAGCCGTCGGTATTTGGTAAGAAAATCGATTTGCCTAAATTAGACAATAGACCCGTGTTATTGATCAGTGGCGGTATTGGTCACGAGCGCGATTTCGATTTGTTCTCCAGATTAGTATTGGATCGTAGGCTAAGAAAGTTTCAATGGCTAGTATTTTGTCCAGACAAGTACAAAAATATGCTTCCTGGAGTTACTTATTGGCCTGTGGTTGATTTGCAAAAGTATTTTTCGGTTGTGAGTACACTGAGTGATCTAGATATATTAGGAGTTGTGCATTTACTAGACGTGCCATTTAATCAGTCGAAGAGCCGATTAAAATGGATGGAATACACCCAGGCAGGTATCCCTGGAATTTACTCTGCTGTCGGGGAATATCCAGGGAACGCATACTGTACAGTGCCAGGAAATGCACCCGCGAAACAGTGGGCCGAACAGATACTAAGAGCCTATGAGTGCCGTCAAAAAATACTGAGTCAAGATAAGCAAAGACTGGCTGAAGTTGGCCATATAGGCACAGGAGTTAGGCGCTGGGCAGACATATTTTTGCAGGTAATGCATGGTTAATCCGTACTTACCAAAAGTAGCTTTTACTTTTCAGGACGTGGCCAAGGCAGGGCCGTGTTGGTGGTATAGAACAGAATTGCCCCGGCGGTATTTAGAGGCTCGCGGTTGGCAGGTTTCTAATAATAGTCCTATGGCAGCAGATATTGTACATGTAGCCAGATCCAGGAGCACGTCTTATGTTGATGTAATCAGAGCTATGAAGGATGCTGGTAAAAAAGTTATATATGAAGTTGACGATGATTATTGGTTGAGTAATAATCTGGCTACAACCAGGGGGAATTGGCCCAGTTATGTGAACACCATTAATAGGACTATCGATTTGTGTGATGCCGTAATCGTAACTACGCAGCCTTTGGCTAGTACTGTATCAGAGGTGACGGGCAAGCCGACGTATGTAGCACCTAATTTTCTTTGTGCAAAATCTTGGGGCAAACCTAGGATCATACCAGGTTTAGGCAAGAGGCCAGTATTGTTGGTCAGCGGTAGCCCTGTGCATATATCTGATTTTCATATTTTGTCTGAAATAGCCAGACAGTCGAGTATGAGGCATTTTCAGTGGGTATTTTTTGGATCGGATACATTTAAGCAGGTTATTCCCAGTAGTATTTTGCTGCCACCAGTTATGATAGATCATTATTTTGGTATATTACAGTCACTAGGTAAATTAACAAATGTTCTTGGTGTTGTGCCACTACTGGATACGCTATTCAATAAATCAAGAAGCAAGCTTAAGTGGATGGAATACACATATGCAGGTATTCCAGGGATATACTCGAATCTTGCCGAGTATCCTGGCTATGCCAATTATACAGTATCGGGCGGTGCGACTGCGAAACAGTGGGCCGAGCAAATAATTGATGCTTATGAACGACGTGAAGAAATTTTGGCTGAAGACACGCAAAGACTAACTGAGGTTGGCTATATGGATACAGGCATCAGGTACTGGGAAGACATTTTTCTTCGAGTGATGCATGGTTAATCCCTTTTTGCCCAAAGTTGCTTTCACCCACCCTGGCTTTCCAGGTGTTGAGCCTAAAGGCGCGTGCTGGTGGTATAGAACAGAGTTGCCTCGCAGATATCTTGAATCAAAAGGATGGCCCATTGCAAGTAGTCTCGACCAGGCTAGGATCGTGCATGTGGCCAGATCATGCAGTAAACCCTATCTCGAAGTTATTCGTAGACTAAAGGACGATGGCAAAAAGGTAGTCTACGAGACAGATGACGATTACTGGTCACCACCGCCTGTGGCAACGAAAAAAGACCAGGCTGAGTATCTTGAGATAATCAACGAAACTATATCTTATTGCGATGCTGTGATCGTAACTACGCAGCCTCTAGCCAATACTGTGTTAGAGGTGACGGGCAAACCGACGTATGTAGCCCCTAATTTTCTTTGCACAAAATCTTGGGGAAGTCCAGTAAAATTACCAGATTTGGGCCAGAAACCGTTATTACTGGCCAGTGGTAGCAATAGCCACTTCAAAGATTTTCAGATTTTAGCAGATATTGCCAGAGCCCCCGGTATGCAGAGGTTTCAATTTGTAGTTTGGGGCAATGAAAAATTTAGGCATATAATTCCAGGTTCAATATGGCTTAAGCCTGTGGACCTCGTGGGATATTTTGGTTCATTGCGATCACTAGGCAAATTGTCTAATACCATGGGCGTTGTGCCACTAGAAGATACATTATTCAATCAATCCAAGAGCAAGTTAAAATGGATGGAATACACGTATGCAGGTATACCAGGGATTTATTCAAATCTCGCCGAGTATCCAGGTCATGCAAATTGTGTCGTACCAGGTGGCGCAACTGCAAAGCAGTGGGCTGAACGAATAATAGATGCCTACGAGCGTCGGCAGGAAATACTCGGCCGAGACAATCAGCGATTGACTGAAGTCGGTTACATGGACACTGGAGTTGAATACTGGGAAAATGCTTTTCTAAAAATAGCAAATACAAAATAATTTCCCGCTTTCATGCTGATTTCCCGCATGAAATAGCCCGAATTTCCCAAATTCGGGATTTCTACCTTGAAATTTGTCACAAACAAGTGTAGACTTAAAATGTAGGTTGTATTCACGCCTTCGTTCTGAGCCCAGGGCAGCACTGCTCAGACTACTGATTCACAATTCAACTTACTAGGTTTGTCTGTCTGACAGTTTTATGTTTCAGATTTTGGGCGACCTCGCCCAAAACTTAATGGAGTAAAAAAATGGCTGATACATTTCCGACTGGTTCTGGTTTGAGCAATGAAGCCTTAGCCGCTGCTGAAAGTGCAGGACGCGCCCAAGAGCGCACTAAAGAATTATTGCAAACTTGGGCCTATGATACGGTTACATTGAGTTCTGCACTTTCAGCAGCGGTGTCTACTTCAAGTTTATTCCAGACTCCTACAGGGACTTCTGGTAAGACAAAAACAGACACTAACATGAAGGGAACTGGCATTTTTCCAGGAGTCCAGGCTCTGACTGTCCGTTCTTTGGTTATTACGGCTTTCGACTCAGTTAGTGGCACAGTAAGTAATACTGATTTGGGTCTTATCGGTTGGGGTTATTTTGCTCTGATTATCAATGACCGCCCATTTCCTGATTATTTCCAAATAAAGGCTGCCGCAGGCGGTACTGGCATCGTGTGCGGAAGTACTACCCGTGGCATTTTTGGTAATGGTACTATCAGCAACGTACTAAGTTTTAATGATCCATTCCTAGTCACGATTCAGCCCAATGACCCTTTCCGGGTTGATCTTGTATGGGATACGGCAATTTCAGTAACAGGTTCTTCAAATACGACCGAGTTGTCAGTGATCCTGTACGGACGTGGAACTCGTCGTAGTTAGTAATTAGTTGGTAACTCAACTGTAGTTTAACTAGTTTAGGAGTAATAAAAATGCACAGATACGGATATCCAGGCGCTTTAGGGCGTCATTACCACTACACTCCAGGGTCTTATGGTCGGCACAGTATGTTGCGCGGCTTGCCTATTGTTGGCAAGTTGCTAGATAAACTGCCTGCTTCTGTACATGGTTTGGTAAGTAAGAGTGGTGCAGTGAAGCTTGGTGGTGCAGTAGGTGCTCAGGTTGTGGCAGGCTTAGTTTCTAGCGCTGTGAAGAACCGCAGTAGCACTTGGCAGAAGGCTAATCCTAAAGTAGCAGCAGTAGTTAACGTGGCTCTTGACGTCGCAGTTGGTGTGGGCGCTCACTATGCCTTGACCAAGATGAAGCAACCGGCAGCCGCCGAAGTCGCTCTGTACGCGACAGCGTCTAGGTCATTAGCTGCATTAGTAACTAATGGGCTGATTGGTCTTGACAGCGGGAACAAAGTTTTCGCTTCGCTAGGAGACACCGATGCCCTTCAAGGCTTGATGGACCTTCTGCTTCCTGAAAACGCTTACGTAGGCGATTTAGTTCTTCCTGAGAGTACTCAGGTAGGTGACCACGGCGAGTTAGTAATGGACGCAAATTCGGATATTAGCGCCCTAGTAATGCCAGAAGATTCGTTGACTGGTGTAGAGAGTAGTTTGTTCTAAACGAAGTCAGTAAAGGTAATAATCGTAGCTTCAAACAACCGGGGGTGACCTCACCTCCAAATTCAAGGAGTAAAAAAATGGCTGATGTATTTCCAAATGGTTCTGGTCTTAGTAACGAAGCTTTAGCTGCTGCTCAGAACGCAGGACGCGCTCAGGAACGCACTAAAGAATTATTGCAAACTTGGGCATATGACACAGTAGAACTTACAGGAACTCCTTCCTCTGTTAGCTTGTTCCAGACTCCTACCGGCACATCAGGTAAGACAAAGACCATGACCAACATGAAGGGTACTGGTATTTTCCCTGGAGTTCAGGCTCTTACTATCCGGTCACTTGTTATTAACCCGTTTAACATGGTCAGCGGTGACGTGTTGGTTACTGACTTAGGTCTTGTAGGCTGGGGTTACTTCGCCCTGATCATCAATGACCGTCCGTTCCCCGACTACTTCCAGATTAAGAACGCTTGCGGGGGTGCCAACGTTACAAGCGCTAACACTACTCGCGGTGTATTCGGTTCTGGTATTATCGGTAACGTGCTAAGCTTCAACGACCCGTTCCTTGTTACGATTCAACCTAACGATCCTTTCCGGGTTGACATCGCTTGGGATGCCGCAATTACCCCAGCAACTCAGATCGCGCACTCAAGCACTTCTTCTGGTGCTGGTCTCCAGCTGTCGGTCATCCTGTACGGACGTGGAACTCGTCGCAGTTAATAGCGAATCAGTTTACTGTATTCGCGTTTGAGATTTATCTCAATAGGGTCCATCAGTCGGTAACGGCTGATTGGTAGTCAGTAAGGTAGTTATGAAGGGGTCGGGCTCCCTGGCCTGACCCCTTCTTTTTTACCTGCACAAAACTCAGTTATTTGTCGGCCTAGATTTGTGGCAACTGTGCTATCTGTCTTGTTCGATTTGTGACTCAAGGAGCATAAAAAATGGTATATGGCTTGAATGATTTAGTTCCACAAGGTCCAACCCCCGAAGACTTAGACAGAATGCTACAAGGCCTTAGGGCTCGTTATGACCGTGATATTGCTGAGTTAGCACGTAAGACTGAAGCTTTAACCCGTCCAGGTGCAGAGGCGCTTCGCCCAATAGGTGATTGGGCTTGGCTTGATTTTACCAACACGCATGTCGCTAGCGATACGATACAGTCATATAAGCGCATTTCTGACCAGATGGAATTTTGGTGCGTGTATTTGACCGGCTTGTCTACGGCCGGGGCTGCTGCCAGTTTACACACACTGAGAATTATTGATACTCGCACAGGAAGATCATTAGCAGCAGATGATTCGCTTGTACGCATGGACTTGTTAGTAGGTACTCCGTCGCAGCCTATGGAGTTTAAGCCACCACGCATATTTGGTTCGCAGATTTGTGTAGAGACTTTTGCTACAACTGCGGCCACATCGACTCTTCACATTGTTTTGTGGGGTATATTAGTGCCAGTGGATCGTGCGGTAGGTAGGACGATTTAATGGCAACTATAGAGGAAGTTCGTGAGTTTCAATCACGGTACGATAAGTACATTGCTGAATTGAGCCGTAGGCTAGAAAATCTGTCTCGTCCTGGAGCAGCGGCTGAACGTCCGATAGGTGAATTTACCTGGATTCCGTTTACTAATACGCACACTGGCAGTGATAATGTGACTACGTCTTATCGTATTCCAGATCAATACGAATTTTGGGCTATGTATTTAGTCGGCGGGGTAAGTACTGGGGCCAATACTAGTTTTACTTTTTTGATAAGAGACGACAGGTCTGGCAGAACATTATCGGTGGATAGTCAAAAGTTGCGCATGGATTTAGGTGTTGGTACCTCGACTACACCTATGGAGTTTAAGCCCCCCAGAGTGTTTGGTCAGCAGATAACCATAGATACAACTAAGACCGATGCTGGATCTGCTAACGCTCTTTTCGTTTTGTTTGGTATTATGATGAATACACGTAACGTGATAGCTAGGGTGAATGCCTAATGGCTGAATTTCAATATGGGATGCCAACAAATCCAGATCTTCCATTAACCAAGGGCGATTTTGTTGCGCCAATACTAGCTCATATTCGTGGGCAGTCAATACGCGCGTCATCTACGGTAGTATTATCTGCAACGGCAGGAACGCTACCCACTTTGATAGCGCCTCGAAACGGCAATCGGGTGATGTTAAATGTCCAGAATACATCAGCTAATTCCACGGCAGTTGTTTGGTTAGTTTTTTCCGAAAGTGCCACATCAAGCAGTGGGTATAGAATTCAGTTAAACGGAGCCTATGAGTTTAACTTGACTAACATGTATATAGGTGATGTATATTTGATAGCTTCTGTTGCAGCGGCCACGGCATGTTTTGTGGAAGTTACAAAGTCGGATGTAGGCGTATATCCACAGTAAGAGAGGCAGGTTGAATGTCAATTCATATTCCAGAAAATACAGATATAGCTGGTCTCGGCAGAATGCCTAGATCAGTAGGTGCGACTCGGGCAAGGCGTAATCAGATGTTCACCGTGCTCGACTTTATACCTCCAGAACGTAGATGCCGTAACGGTGAGATAGTTCCGGCCTGGGATAAGTGCTTAGAAGATTACCAGATATCGCCTCCTGGTCAGGCTCGAAAAGCTGAATATGGCATGGGTGGGTTGTCAAAGAGTTTTACGCCCAAGAAAATATTTAAGATTCGTCCGGTCGCTCCGCTAATCACCAAGCCTGAAGTAACCATGGAGTCGCCAGCTATAGAGAAAGCAAAAACAGACTGTTTCAATGCCGGGGGAACGTGGGTTCCGGAAAAGCGTCATGCGTTTGATAGATCAAAAAGCAGCGGTATGTTAATATCAAGAGCGTATTGTCAGCCAAAAGTAGTCGCACCGACAGGTTCAGGAAAGCAAGGTATGTTTGCTAGATTGCAAGCAGTAATGCAAGCTGTAATTGCGGCGCAGAGGACTAAAAAAGTAGCAACGAAGTTATCCGATTGCGGATGTGAGGAGTAATAATGCTAGTAATTCCAGCTTGGGTCGATTCGGAGCAGTGGCTATACAAAAACATGCCCAGTAAGAATAGCCAGTATTATGGCACAACTACTCGGCAACGAGGTCGTATTATTCGTGACGGGCTATCTGGGTTGGGTGTTGTAGTTAATCCAGAAGTCGATGAAGTTCTGAGTCAAGTTCCTGTGTACGCCGAGGCAACTTCGAAGAACGCTCAGTTGTCTCAGCGCATTGCTGTTCTTGATCAGAATATTGTTCAGTGGAAGGCCGCAAAAGTTCTTGAGAAAGATCGGGTTGCGGCCCTGAAAACATTGAATGCGCAGCGATCACAGGCTGTTTCAGATCAAGCTAAACTGCGTGGTGTTTTAGCCAAGTTGATGGTCGAAGCAGGCCAGGATGTCAAGGATCAATCATCTGGAGATGCCAAAGCAGACGCAGCAAACAAAGTAGCATTGGCTGCTCAGCAAAAAGATTTGTCTAAGAGGCTGAGTTTATTACAGCAGGCACGGGCAAGTGCAGTAGCAGAGGTCGATCCCGTTGAACTACCTGGTACGTTATCAAAATTAGACGCCCAAATTAACGAAGTGAAGTCCAGGATCAGAGCTTCTGGTGGCACAATATCAGGACTCGATATGAATTACTGGTATCAGAATTATCCCACAGACTATCCTGTTTATGTGAATGGACTGTCTGGGCTTGAAAAGAGCTTCGTTAGTAAAGCATCCAAGGCAGTGAAAAAGGGATATAAGGACGTAGCAAAAGCTGTTCGCAGTGTAACCACCAAACTGCCTGGCGCAAAATGGGCATCTAAAAATGCGGCTATACTGAGTGTTATAGCACTTGGTCCATTAGGACCGCTTATTGTGTCTCAAACCGGCACACGGAAACAAAAGAAGTCAGCCAGAAAAGTATTAAAAGTGGCAGTTATAGTGGCAGCAGTCGTCGCAGCCGTAGTTTTAGCCCCAATTGTATTACCTTCGCTGGCAGCAGCCGCGAGTGCCGCCGCAGGCGCGGTTGGTGCAGCCGGAGCTGCAATTGGTGCAGGAGCCGCTGCCGCTGGTGGCGCAATAGCAGCGGGAGCAGGAACGGCAGCCGCATTCGTAGGCGCACACGCGTTAGCCACTGGAGCAGTCGTAGCAGGTGGCGCAGCACTGGCCATGGGCAAGAAGAAAAAAAAGAAGCCCGGCCAGACGGCTCCACTGCCTGGTGAGAAGAAAGAAGACTATGAAGCAGATGTTGTTTGGGATAAGCCACCTGTTGCGCCGCTGATCGAGAATACAAATCCCGTGACTGGAGGCGGTCCAGGGCCTATTGATAATGGGCCTGTATCCAGTGATTCAAGTAGTGATACCAGTGACACAGGTGCTCCATCAGCCGCCCCCTATATAGCGCCAGCAAGTTCATATTCAGGTGGTGGGGGCGGATCAGGCGGTGGCCCTGGCCCAATAGATTCAGGGGAAACAACACTCCAGGCTTACGGAGACGGGTCAGCAGTAGCAGTAAGTGAGACTAAGACAGACACACCAAAGAGCAACACAATGAAATATCTATTAGCCGTTGGAGGCTTAGCCGCAGTAGGCGGACTTACCTACTGGTATATGACTAGAAAATAATCGGAGAATAAAAATGGCTGTAATCATCGATAATCGTTCTGACATCAGTGGTCTTTCAGCAGAATCGTTCAAGGAAGGTGCTCAGCGCATTATAGACCAAGGTAAGAGTTTGATTGGAATGGGCAAAAAGAAACCTGCTGCACCCGCACAGGCTAGCCCCGTTCCAGATGCAGGCGTTACGCTAGTTCAGAATATTACCCCCGAGCTAACAGGCGTCGAGAAAGCAAAAGCAAAAGCAAAGGAATTATGGGCAAAGCCAGCGGTCAAAGCAGGAGTTGGCGTTGCCGGGCTGCTCGCAGCAGTGTTAGCTTATAAGAAGTTTAAGAAGTAAGATGATTTGTTTACCTAATAACAAGGACATCTCTGGCCTCGGAGTAGACACGAGTGATACGGCTACTCCGAGCCCTAGGGCCGAAATTCTACCTGGGATGAACGCGGCTATTAAGCAGTTACAAAATAAGCCCAAGCCTATGAATCTGTTCGAAAAAGTGGCTGCTAAGGTCAAGCAATCTTGGGGCAAGCAGAATGTACGTTATGGTACCTACGGCGTTGCCGGTTTAGCCGCTATCCTGGTAGGCTGTAAGCTGCTAAAGAAGTAATATGCTAAGACTACCCAATCTTGCTGGTCCAGGTGTGCCAGTAATTAAAGCCAATGGACTCGGGAAACACTCCGAGTTTTTTGGTGTGCCTTGGTATATAGTGGCTTTGTTAACTGTTAGTATTGCAGGATTAGGATTATCAGCATATTCTGTTTTGAAAGAGAAGTAATGTACATACCTGAAAGTACAAATCTTCAAATGTGGCAATTACGCAACATGGGACTTAGACCAACGGCTAAGCCCCATGTTCGTCGTTATATGGCTGGGCTGTCGGAAGTCGATGACATAACAACTGCGGCATCTTTGCTGGACGAAACACCAGTCTATGCAGAAGCCAGGAAGAAAAATGCAGAGCTAACTCAGCAGATACTGATTTTAGATTACAATATCACTCTGCTGCCCGTATCTGATATGTCAAGTGCAGATAAATCAAAATGGGCTAAAACATTTGCAGATCAGAAGGCGGTGGCAGTAGCCGACCAGAAAAAGATTCAAAAAGCAATTGTCGATCTTCATATAGCAGCGGCTAAAGATGTCAAAGAGATGGATACAACGGAACTAACTACCTACAGAAAACAATTATCCGCTAGATACTCGTTGTTGAAAAAAACTCGCGCAGAAGCGGCGGCTTACGAGCAGACACCCGAAGTAGTCAAGAAGCTAGCCGAGATCGATGCCCAAATAGTGAAGATCAAGGCACAGATGACAGCAGCCGGGGCAACGTCTTTTAGTGTTTTGTCTGGATTGGACGCGAACTTTTTTCAGAAACTAGCTACTAGTATTCGTAGGGTGACCAAAAAACTACCTGGCGCAAAGTTTATCTCAGACAAAGTTTCGCCCGTATTGTTTTCACCGATTGTCTTGGCAACTGGCAACAAGAAACAGAAGAAGTTAGCAAAGAAGGCATTGATCGCAACAGTGGCAGTAGTAGTTATAGTTGTCTCCGCTGTAGTTTTAGCCCCTATGCTGTTACCTGCGGCTGGTGCCACGGCTACAGCCGCGCCTGTAGCTACCACAGGAGGTACAGGGCTGTGGGGAATGATCAGCGGTGGTGCAGGAGCATTGGGTGGTGTAATCAAAAAACTTCCGTCTGGTGCAGGTAGTAAGATTAAGGATTTACTGAAAAAAGGTATGACAAAAGACAATTTGAAGAAATTACAGGATGCAATTGCAGGTAAACCTAATGATTCAGCGCCACAAGATACAGCCACAGACGGCTCTTTGGTTCAATATAATCCAAAACAAGGTATGTCAACCAACATGAAAATCGGCTTGGCAGTAGGTGGGGTGGGTGTGTTAGCTCTGGCAGGTCTAGCTATTTTTGCATTAAGGAAATAATATGGCAATCTTATTAGACAGTCGTTCGGATATTCAGGGTATCGGCAAGTTTGAATTACCTTGGGACAAAATAGTCGCCGAGTTAAAACGGGCTCCTAAAAACGCGAAGAAGATAGCTGCACAGATGAAGAAGAAAGACACCGCGCCAGCAGCTGAAACAGATCAACCAGGAACAAGTTTGCCAGCGCAGTATGATCCTTCGCCCAAAGGGATGTCAATGAACACAAAGATAGGCATAGGGCTAGCTGGTTTGGGTGTAGTGACTCTGGCAGGAATCTTGATTATGAAATTGAGGAAATAATGAACACTGTAGCGGACCACAAAGATGTTTTTATACTTGTTTTGGATGATCATGGTGGAACATTAGTATTTGCCGCCCATTATTTGATTCGCGACGGTGTATATATGGTTCGTTCTGGTTCTTATAGAGATCAAAATGTTGTTCAGGTAAAGAAAGCGATTAAGAGTGGCAAAGTTACTTGGCATGTTCCAGAAGTGTGGGCAGTCGAAGATCTACAGCGAGTCGAAAATATGGCAGTAGCAGTTGTATCAAAACGTAAAAGTTCCAAACGGAAATCTAAAAAGCGCAGTTCAAGAAAGTCGAGGAAATAAATGGCAGGTGAATTGTTATTAATCAGTGGTCTAGATGGTAATCCGATGTCAGGATTCTGGTCCAGCCTAACAGGGTCAAAGACAGACAGCGATAAAGCCAAGGCACTGGTTGCTCGTCTTGATTTGTTGTTAAAAACCAACAGCGACCGTCTGGGTAATACCAAAGCGTCGGCTTACAGTAAGTTATTGAATGAACTGAATACTAGGCGCAAGTCAGCCGAAGGTAATAACGCAGCTACTAAGGTTGTATTATCGCAACTAGTTCAACTAGTGGCAGCCGTCAATAAAGACATTGGGCCTACAAAGGCCGCTCGTGAGAAAGGTAAAGTGGCTATGAGTGGATTAGGTGGCGTCCTGGACTTTTTTAATTTTACCAACAAAGTGCGAGATCGTGAAAAGGCTGTCAAAGAAATCACCGATAGTACCAGGCTTATTCTTCGCGACTACAGTCAGCGTTTTACACCGGTGCAAAACGCCGAATTTACCTCAGAATTAAACGCTTATGATAATGTGCGTAATACGGTTGTTGCACGTTATACCAATAAGGGCATATCAGAGGGTCCGGCTATCGAGACTCTTAATACGATGAATTATCAGGCTCGGGTACTGAGAGACAAGGTAAAAGTTGCTGGTAAATTAATGGCAGCGCCTGCACAGCCAGTGGCTCAGGCCCCTGCCGCGCCAAGCACTTCTTGGACAGACCTTGTTGCAGCAGCGACCCAGGCTATTCCTAAGGCTCAGCCAGCAGCACAGGATCAGGCGAAACCAGTTCAAAATACACAGCCACCAGTGCAGGCTAAAGAAATTCCGTGGTACAAGAGTCCCCAGGTTTATGCTGTGGCTGGTACGGTGGCTGTAGGAGTTGCCGCGATGTATTTTGGATATACTTATTGGCACAAAAAAGCAGCACCAAAACTTGAAGAACTACTAGACGATTAAATAAAGAAGTCGAGGTAAAGAATGCCTTATTATCCTCCGGGCGAGGTTGGTAACGGAACAGTAACTAGTATTGTGGCTGGTAATGGACTAACCGGTGGTACTATTACCACGTCAGGTACTTTAGCTGTAGGCCAAGGTACGGGTATTACTGTTACTGCTGGTTTAGTATCTACGGTACAGAACATATCGACTGCGGGTACGCCACAATTTACTAGATTGGGTATTGGTGCAGCTGCCGGAGCTACGACTGAGTTAACTGTGACCCAAGCTGTGGCCACGACTGGATCTCCAACACTGTTAACAGTAACAGGCGCAGCACATACTGGTTTAACTGCTCTTACCGAGGCTACAGATGTCAACTTTAATTTGGCCCGGACGGTACAGTTTGCTACTGGGGCATTAACGACTCAAAGGGCAGTTCAATTTTCAGCTCCAACTTATGGCTTCGTGGGAGCCTCGACACTGACTAGTGCCGCCACGGTGTATATTAGTGGCGCTCCAGTGGCTGGAACGAATGCTACAATCACTAATGCCTATGCTCTGTGGGTGGATTCTGGGTCAAGTCGATTCGATGGGCTAATTATTCAGAATGTAACAGCAACAAGTGGCAATATGTATGCTTTAGCGTGGGAATCAGCCACGACATTAATCAGTGCAACAACAGGCATAACAATAGACGGTAATACAAATGTTACGCCAGCGGCACAAACCTTGACAGGGTGTAAGGTTACGTTGCCTGGGGCTACGAATGCCTCAGGGCAGGTGTATGGAGTCAATGCTACGTTTGTAACATCGACGACAGGTGGAGATACAGCAGTAGCAGTATATGCGACTGGCTCAGCTAATTATAACTTTGTTGATGCTATTCTATTTGATGCCACTTTAGGAAAAAATCTTACCCAGGCTCGCTTAATGGTAGGGACTCCAACTTTTTCTCCTACGGTTACAGCCAATCCAACAAATATGGGCTGCATATTTTGGGGGCCTACAGTTAGTGCCGGATCAGGTGTTACATCTACAGTGGATAATGTATATACTACATGGACTAACGATTGTTTGCTGATTGGTGTTGGAACTAAAATAGTTACAGCTCAGTATGGTCACTACATTAGCAATTTAACTGCGGGTACTACTTCAAACTATGGTGTTTACATAGTTGGGGCATATAAAGTTGGTGCTACAAATTACTCTATTTATGTAGATGCTGGATTTTCTAGGTTTGATGCTTCGGGTATGACGGTTGCCTCGGCTGCTGGCGCAGTTCTTCGAGCTTTTACTGTTGGAACACCAGGATCTACAGATACTGTAATTATTTCTGGTGGCACTAACATTACAACGACCACTGGATTTAACTTTTTTGAAATTCAAGCTCCTACGTATTCGAATGCGCTTGTTGTAGTTACAAATGCAGCTACGTTGTATGTTTCTGGTGCTCCAGTAGCGACTGGTGGCGGAAGCATAACTAACGCTTATGCATTGTGGGTAGATGCAGGTACTTCAGCTTTTGGCGGTGCAGTAGTTCCTGACGTTAGTGATGTAGCTGCTCTTGGATCGTCTACGCTTATGTGGGGAGATTTATTTCTTGCCAGTGGTGGGGTTATAAATTGGAATATTGGGAACGTAACATTGACTCAGGCTGCTGGTGCTTTGACTCTTACGTCAGCCCCCGCTACATCAGGTGTTCCAACTTTGTTGACGGTGACAGGAGCAGCGCACACTGGTTTAACTGCTTCAACGGATATTCCGGATGTAAAGTTTAATTTTGCTAGACTTGTGCAGTTTGCTACCGGAGCATTGACCAATCAACGAGCTTTCCAGATATTGGCTCCAACGTACGGTTTCGTTGGCACCTCTACACTAACAAACGCCGCAACCTTTTATATTGATAGAGCACCCCAGGTGGGTGGCAATGCCACGATTACAAACGCTTATACTTTATGGATCGATGCCGGTAATAGCCGATTTGATACTTCGCAGTCTATAGCAACGGCTACTTCGGCCACGTTGAACGCATTTACCATACCTGCCGATACTATTACGCTTACAGGGTCCAACGCGATAACTACGGCCGCTGGTTTCAACTTAGTTAATATAGGGCAGCCAACCTATGATAATACTATATCTGGCAGTTGTGTGGTCACTGCGGCTGCAACATTATACATTAGTAATGCTCCCGCGATTACCGGTGCTGGTGCCTCAATTACGAGCGCTATGGCCTTGTGGGTCGGTGCCGGAAAAGTTAGATTCGATGGTGGTGGCACATCTTCACAGATAACAGCACAGGGTGGTGCGCTTGCTATCCTGGCTTCTACTGTTAATGGTAATAATGCAAGTAGTACAATTGCAATCGGTACTGCTGTTAATATAGGAGTCACGACTTATACGAATAATAGTGCCACACTGACAATGACCGATGCAGCGAGTTTATATATTGCAGGTATACCAGTGGCATCTACAAATGTGACATTCACAAACACGGCTATGGCACTGTGGGTAGATGCAGGGACAACCCGTCTGGATGGTCGATTGTTATGTACACAGGGGGCTGATGTCGGCTCTGGGACATCTCTGACACTGGGTTCTGACGGTAATACGTTTGAGATCACGGGAACCACTCAAATTGATCAAATACTTATTACGGGTTGGCAAAATGGTTCAGTAATTACATTGGTATTTAATGAAAGTGTTACTGTGCGACACGCAGTCGCAACAAGTGGAAGTAATGTGACTATTTTGCTGGCGGGTGCAGGAAATTTTTCGGCTACGGCAAATGACACTTTGACCCTCGTGCTATGCGAGACTACGGCCACTGGTCAGGCGTGGCGTGAACTAGCAAGGACGGCAATCTAATGGCTAGGGGATATTTGTTAGCAGACGACGACTACTTAGCTCCCGCTCCTATGGGCGGGATCTATATGGTAGGCAATAGTGTTCCTACGGTATTTTCCTCAGTTGGAGTTTTCGTAAAGGTACTCGGAACAACTCAGGCGTCTACAGCGCGTGGTATTATCTCGCCTCTCTCAAACCGCCTAGTATATTCTGTTAATACAGTTACACAATATGTGCAAGGGGGG
>Ga0209515_10003380_pt1 | contig 22989 bp, 22 predicted proteins | sample Subgroupgradi54m_FD_187454 | JGI IMG/M metagenome (GOLD analysis project Ga0209515, IMG submission 187454) | Subsurface groundwater microbial communities from S. Glens Falls, New York, USA - GMW60B uncontaminated upgradient, 5.4 m (SPAdes)... ... | reverse complement strand
GGAAGAACTGGCGAGCCGCATGGACATGCCGGAAGACAAGATCCGCAAGGTGCTCAAGATCTCGAAGGAACCGATCTCGATGGAAACACCGATCGGCGACGACGAAGATTCGCACCTTGGTGATTTCGTCGAAGACACCAATACTGTCGCGCCGCCGGATGCAACGACGTCGAACAACCTGAAGAACCAGGTCTCGACCGTGCTCGAAACCCTGACCGCGCGCGAAGCGAAAGTCTTACGCATGCGCTTTGGCATCGGCATGAATACCGATCACACGCTGGAAGAGGTCGGCAAGCAATTCGACGTGACGCGCGAGCGCATTCGTCAGATAGAGGCCAAGGCGCTGCGTAAACTGCGGCATCCGAGCCGGTCCGAGCATTTGCGGACGTATCTCGACTAAGACGCGAAGCGGTGTTCCGATACGCAACGGGCCGGTACAATACCGGCCCGTTGTCGTTTTCGGGCCTGTAGCTCAGTTGGTTAGAGCGGAGGACTCATAATCCTTTGGTCCCAGGTTCAAGTCCTGGCGGGCCCACCAATTTAGTCTCCCTTTGTTTCGTGACCATAAATTGGCCGGACCAGACTATGGTCGCCGGGCACCTATGAACTGATGGCCACGGGTCTTCTGGCCCGCTATACCGTTGCCACGCTTAGAATCATTCTGAGATTGTCATTCAGTTCTTGTCGTTCCCTTTAAAAATATAAATTTTAAAGAAGGACTTGATCCGTTGCTGCCTGCCGCTCAGACTCTTGACGCATTTCCAAATACTAAACTAAACTACTAAACAAGCCGGGGACATCTGGTCGCACAGGCATGTGACTTGTTTTGCAAAATGCCTTGCACCAAATTCATCTCCGAAATGCATTGCACCATTTCAATCTAGTGGGTTGAGACCATGAAACGCTTCCTAAATACCAGAGAAACCATTGTTACCGAAGCCATCGACGGACTGCTGTTAAGTTCCGGAGGCAAGAATCTCGCGCGACTCGATGGTTATCCACACCTCAAGGTTGTGGTTCGAAAGGACTGGGATAAGCGGAAAGTTGCCATTGTTTCAGGTGGTGGCGCAGGACATGAGCCGGCGCATACGGGCTTTGTTGGAGCCGGAATGCTGACGGCGGCGGTCTCCGGCGAGATCTTTGCTTCGCCCAGCGTCGATGCAGTGCTTGCCGGCATCATGGCCGTGACGGGTGAGGCGGGATGTTTGTTGATCGTCAAGAATTACACCGGCGACCGTCTGAATTTCGGATTGGCGGCCGAGAAGGCGAAGCAGCTGGGTTACAAAGTTGAGATGGTCATCGTTTCGGATGACATCGCCTTGCCGGACGCCCCGAAGCCGCGCGGTATCGCGGGTACGTTATTCGTACACAAGATTGCGGGCCATCTGGCCGAGGCCGGCGCTGCTTTAGAGGTGGTAAAGCAGGCGGCGTTAGACGCCGCGGGGGCCATGTACTCTTTGGGTCTTTCGTTATCCAGCTGCACGATTCCAGGACAGAAGGCCGAGCGCCGTCAGGGCGAAAAAGCGCATCGTCAGGCGGAATTGGGGCTTGGAATTCACGGCGAACCGGGCGTGGCAACGATTGACCCGAAATCGGTCAGGCATGTCGTCGATCTGATGGTCGATAAGCTGTGGGAAATACTACCCGTCGGGAAACACAAGTTTGGTCTGCTGATCAACAGTCTTGGCAGCGTGCCCCCGATTGAAATGGGCGTTGTCGCCAATGAAGTCATCACGTCGCGTCTGGGTGAACATGTCGAACTCGTTTTCGGTCCGGCGCCGCTGATGACGTCGCTCGACATGAACGGATTCTCACTTTCGCTCATCGAATTGAATGACAGCCGCCGCGAAGCCCTGCTGTCGCCGGTGGCGCCGATTGCCTGGGTGCCTGGCGCAAAACTCGAACCGATAACGATCCTGCCGTTGCCCAAGTTTTCACACATGGCGGACTTTAAAGGTTCCCACAACGAGCGCGCAGCAGCCGTTGTGCAAGCGGTATGCAATGTTCTGATTGAAAAAGAAGTTGAATTGAATGCATTAGACGCCAAAGTGGGCGACGGCGATACCGGTACGACCTTTGCCACCGCCGCGCGCAGCGTGAAGGATAAATTGAACGCGTCGGCGTTGCCGCTGGCAAATCCGAGCCAGCTGTGCCTCGCCATTGGCGAGTTGCTCGGTAAGACCATGGGCGGTTCGAGCGGAGTCTTGATGTCGATTTTCTTCACTGCCGCCGGTACGGAAATGGCGCGTTCAAATAATTGGCATGCCGCGTTCGAGGCCGGGATTCACGCGGTACAGCATTACGGCGGGGCCAAAGCGGGAGATCGCACGATGCTGGATGCTTTGATTCCGGCGATCGCGGCACTTAAGAGCGGCAGTATCAGCACTGCCGCGAATGCTGCTTTGCGCGGTGCGGACGCCACAGCAGCGATGACCAAGGCTCACGCCGGTCGTTCTTCCTACGTCAACGCGACAAACCTCTCGGGTGTAAAAGACCCGGGCGCTTCGGCAATAGCCTCGGCGTTCCAGGCTGCTGCTCAAGCGGAGCTTGGTGAAGCACTGACAGGCTGAAACTGGCGAGGCGTGTGCCGTGCCGCTTCTATAGAGCGCCGCCACGGGCTTACGGCGGAAGTCCGGAATGTCGGTAACGACACGGACCCCAGACGAGATTGCCATCGCGAAAAGCGGGCTTGTCGATCCTGAGTGCACCGGCGTTGACGAGATCATCCCTGCGGCGTTCATCGCGTGAGCGGGGGCGGTAGTGTCCAGGTCCCGTCGCATCTTATCGGGAGCCCACCCGCCGGGCACAATAAGCGCAAACAGGTGGCCGGCCTGGAGCGACTGAATCGTTGTCGCAGGCGTTATCTCCAGTCCATTCTTTCCACGCAACGGCTGACCTTCGATGCTGGCTGGTATGACTTCAACACCTTCTTCCTGCAGGCGCATCATCGCGACATAAAACTCCAGATCTTCGACGCCCTCTGCAACGAGGATCGCAATTCGCTTTCCGGTTCACCGCATCTCGAATGGCTCCCGGAAACCACCGAGTTGCCAGCGTCGCTGTTGATCCGGCGCATCAAGCGCGGCATGTAACTAAACTCTAAAAAACGGGCTGATTTTATGTAAGTTATTAATAGACATCTAAAATGAATCTTGCCTAGCCATTACTTTGTGCTAGCTTAGTGTTCTAAGCATGAGGTGCACAATGAATCCGCTGCGGTCGTCGATCGTAATCTGTCTTATGTTGCTTGCCCCTTTAGCTTGTTATTCGGAAACAGGGGTCACCAAAGATACCGTCGTAATCGGGCAATCGGCCGCTTTGACAGGCCCTGCTGCCGCCATTGGCCAGGCCATGCGAGACGGCGCGTTGATTTATTTCGAAACGGTCAATGCTGCCGGCGGCGTGCATGGACGCAATATCAAGCTCATCACGCTGGACGATGGGTTTGAGCCCGATGTGGCAAAAGCGAACACACTCAAACTTATTCACGATCAAAAAGTCTTCGCGCTATTCGGATACACAGGCACGTCGTCGAGTTATGCGGCGCTACCGATCTTCTCCTATGAAGATGTGCCGTTCTTTGCACCGTATACCGGTACAGAAGGCCTGCGCGTACCGTTCAATCGCGTCGTATTTAACATTCGTGCCAGCTATGCCGACGAGACGGAAAAGCTGGTCGAATGGATGGTCTCACAGCGCAAGACCAGAATTGCCGTGTTCTACGAGGCCGACTCGCACGGCCAGGCGGGATACGAAGGCGTGCAGGCCGCGATGGAGCGGAGGCAGCTAAAGATTGTCGCGAAGGGATCAGTGTGGCGCAATTCCGTCGATGTCGCGCCCGCAGTGAAATTGATTTCCGCCGCCAAACCGCATGCCGTCATCATGATCAGTACCTACAAGCCGGCGGCTGCATTCATTAAAGAGTACAACAGTACGGGTCAGCGCCCGGAGTATCTGAATGTATCACTGGTGGGCGCCAAGGCGCTAGCGAGTGAGCTCGGTCGTGAAGCGCACGGAGTTATCGTCTCGCAAGTCGTTCCTTATCCGCTATATCCCTCCGGCATCGTGCGTGAGATGCGCTCTCTGATTAAAGCTCGTCGACCTAATAGTAATCCGACATTTAATGAGGTCGAGGGTTATGTCGCAGCGAAAGCATTTGTCGAAGGCCTGCTTCGTGCGGGACCTGATCTTACGCGCGACAAATTTATCGCCGCACTCGAATCTTTCCGCGATGTAGATCTCGGACAGTACAAGCTGAACTTTAGCCCCGACGACCACAGCGGATCGAAGTTCGTCGAGATGACGGTCATTGTTGGTAACGGGGAATTCTTGCCTCTGAAACCAGCGCCGACGGCGCTAAAACGGAGCTCGGCGGTAGATCGACCCGTCGCATCGAAACCTTCTTTTTAGGGAGAAGACGCGACCGGACTCGTCCTCCAATTGGAGGAACTCTGTTGCCGTAAGGGGGCCGCCCGGATACGCACTTCTATGAATTCCACACGCGTGCGTGGATTTTTAGACAGGCCTTCGGTATCCCCGTAGTGCAGACGCAATTCTCGACATAATCAATAATTTAGTAAAAAAGGTAGCAATAAAAACCGCAAACGTAAGTACCCTAGGGCGAGGCTGTTGCTGTAAGCTAGACCTACGAAGGTGCTGTAAACAACAGCTTAACGAAACAAAAATCTTAAGAAAGCTAACGGCTTACGTTGACCGTTGTGTTTGACGGCGTGTCCCGTGAAATCCCATTCGGGGCTCTTGATGGTTTTTAATGTTTAGTATATGTTGTTTACTAAAGTATATGTAGTAAACAACTGGTGCAGTGAATCGCTAGCACTGAAGGGGTGCAGTATGAAGCAGTCAGCACACATCTTTCGCGAAACGCGCTGCATCTATCAGTTCCGAGGTTCGAGGACGGCCGTACACCTTGCGCCTTTGTTCCTCTTCGGGCGAAGAGGCTAAACTCGCCCGGGGTATGCCAGCAGTGTTGAGCGTTCCCGACATCACCAAACCACCATAAAGCAAGTACGACATCACCAACCACCATCAAGCAGGTAATTGAGGAGGCAGTATGATCAGAACGCGTACCTCGTTTTTAGCGACCCTAATGGGCGCAGCCATGTTGTTGGGCAACGCGGCGGCACAGGCGAAGGACATTACCCTGTGCTGGGCAGCGTGGGACCCGGCAAATGCCTTGGTAGAGTTGTCCAAGGACTTCACCAGCAAGACCGGTATCGGCATGAAGTTCGAGTTCGTTCCCTGGACGAGCTATGCCGATCGTTTTCTTAACGAGCTCAATTCGAAGAGCAAGCTGTGCGACCTCATCATTGGCGACAGCCAATGGGTAGGTGGCTCCGCGGAAAACGGACACTACGTCAAGCTGAATGAGTTCTTCGACAAGAACCACATCAAGATGTCCGACTTCGTCCCCGCGACGGTGACCGCTTATTCGGAATGGCCTAAGGGCACACCGAATTACTGGGCACTGCCGGCAATGGGTGACGCGGTTGGTTTTACCTATCGTAAGGACTGGTTCGCCAAGCCTGAGTTGAAGAAAGAGTTCAAAGCCAAGTACGGTCATGATCTCGCGCCGCCGAAGACGTGGGACGAGTTCCTGAACGTTGCCAAGTTCTTCCAAGGTCGCCAGGTTGACGGCAAAAAGGTCTACGGCGCCTACATCTATACCGAACGCGGCTCTGAAGGCATCACCATGGGTGTGACGAACACCCTGTACGCCTATGGCTTTGAGTACCAGAACCCGAAAGGGAAGCCATACCAGATGGAAGGGTTTGTTAACTCGGCTGGTGCGGTCAAAGGGCTCGAACTGTACAAAGAGATCTATAAGTGCTGCACGGCCCCGGGCATGACGAATGCTTACATGGGCGAAGGTCTGGATGCCTTCAAGTCAGGTCAAGTGGCGATGCAGATGAACTTCTTCGCCTTCTGGCCGGGCCTGCATAAGGAAATGGGCGACGCCAAGATTGGCTTCTTCTCCACTCCGGCTGGTACGAAGCACTTCACCCAGCTCGGTGGACAGGGCCTGTCTGTTGTTGCCTACTCGAACAACCGTGACGAAGCGCTGCAGTACATCAAGTGGTTTGCGACGTCCGATGTTCAGAAGAAGTGGTGGTCACTCGGTGGTTATTCCGTTCTTAAGTCCGTTGTTAATGACCCGAGCTTCAAGACAAGCACGCCGTTCGCGGCCGACTTCCTTGAATCCATGGGCATGGTAAAGGACTTCTGGGCCGAGCCGATCTACGCCACACTGTTGCTTGATATGCAGAAGCGCGTGCATGACTACGTGGTTGCCGACAAGGGCACCGCGAAGGAAGCACTCGACAGTCTGGTCAAGGATTGGACGAAGGACTTTAAGGAAGCAGGCAAGCTGTAATTAGGTAGCCGCCGGGCGCAGGAGTAATTTTTTAACTCCTGCGCCCGTTCGGTGGTTGTGACGGGCGTGACTGAAGATCTTCGCTGGGGAAATTAGCTGTGAATAAAAGCATCAAAGTGAATGCAGTACCGGCTGTCTCCGTCGCGCCGGTCCGGCCTGGTTTGTTGACCAGGTTGGCCGGGATGTCGGACAAGACCATCGCCTGGTTGTTTATTACTCCGACCATTGTGCTGCTGCTGGCGATCAACATCTTTCCGTTGATCTGGACCATCCAGATGTCGTTCACCAACTTCAAGGCGAACATGGGATGGATGGCCGTCAGTTCCGTCGGCATTGAAAACTACGTAAGTATTCTCACCGATCCCGATATCTGGGCCTCGATGCAGACGACGGCGCATTTCGTCTTCTGGTCGATTCTATTTGAGGTCCTGTTAGGGTTCGGTCTCGCATTGATGATTAACCGCAAATTTCGCGGCCACAGCTTCTGGACGACCATTATCCTGTTGCCGATGATGTTGTCGCCTGCGGTGGTCGGCAATTTCTGGACGTTCCTGTTTCAGCCACAGATCGGCTTGTTCAACTATATCGTGAGCTTTTTCTCCGGCGTCGATCCGGGCTCGTTTCAAATGATCGGTGACGTCAAGCTCGCGCCGTGGACGATCGTCCTCGTTGACACGTGGATGTGGACGCCGTACGTGATGTTGATCTGTTTGGCCGGCCTGCGCTCCATTCCCGATTACATCTATGAGGCGGCCGAGGTTGATCGCGCTTCAGCTTGGCGCCAATTTTGGTCGGTCACGTTGCCTATGGTCATGCCGTTTCTCATGCTCGCGGTGCTTTTCCGCGCGATCGAAAACTTCAAGATGTTTGACATGGTGAATTTGCTTACCAATGGCGGACCCGGTTCGCTCACCGAAACCGTTTCAATCACGCTTAAGCGTGCCGCCTTCGAAAAGTGGCAGACTGGCTGGTCGTCCGCGTTGGCCGTTATTCTGTTCCTCACCGTCTTCGGTGCCGCGAACATCTATGTCAAAGCACTTAATAAGGTGAAACAGCGATGATCGGTAAATCTACCGCCCACTCTGTGGTCGAGACGTCGGCGCCCTGGAAGATCTTCGCCGGTGTCCTCGTCGTCTTCTATGCGCTGGTGACGATTACGCCATTGCTCTGGATATTCCTGACCGGGCTGAAGAGCCCGAGTGACTCAATCGCTTATCCGCCGAAGGTCATCACGCAGCCGTCGCTTGAAGGGTATTGCAACCTGTTCACCTTCCGTTCGCGGCAAACGCCGGAATATATCGCCAGCCTGCCGCCGGCGACGGAGTACTGCGACAAGATCGCGCGCGCGCGTAGCTTCGTTATCGCCGGTCCGTCCAAGACGCCGGGTCGGATGATGAACTCCTTGATCATCGGTTTCGGCTCGACGTTCCTGGCGGTGTTCCTCGGCACACTGGCGGCGTATGCCTTCTCGCGCTTTAAAGTGCCGCTCAAGGACGACTTGATGTTCTTTATTCTATCGACGCGCTTCATGCCGCCGATTGCCGTGGCGATTCCGATTTATTTGATGTACCGCCAGGTCGGCATGACGGACACGCACCTTGGGATGATCCTGCTTTATACCGCAACCAACGTCTCGCTGGCCGTCTGGCTGCTCGAAGGTTTCATGAACGAGATTCCCCGCGAGTACGAAGAAGCCGCGCTGGTGGATGGCTACACGCGCCTGCAGGCGTTTGTGAAGACGGTGTTGCCGCAGGCGGCGACTGGTATTGCGGCAACGGCGGTCTTCTGTCTCATCTTCGCGTGGAACGAATATGCCTCCGCGTTGTTGTTGACGAGTGGCGTCGCTCAAACGATGCCGCCCTTCATTCCCTTCATCATCGGCGAGGGCGGTCAGGATTGGCCGGCGGTTGCGGCTGGTACCACCTTGTTCGTGGTCCCCATATTGGTTTTCACGATTCTGTTGCGCAAGCATCTGTTGCGCGGAATCACATTCGGAGCGGTGCGCAAATGAGTTACCCAATTGAAGTTGCTACTGGCAATGGCGCGGCTAAGGCGAAGGGCAAGAAACGACTGTTTCGCCGTGGACCGTGGGAAAACGCCTCCACCGTCGTGATCAGTCTCGGTATTCTGATGCTGATGCAGCCGTTTGCGCTCGTGCTCTATACATGGGCATTCGCGGTGATGATGGTCGGCACGGTCGGCTTTCTGATCACCAGTCATTTTCCGGAGTAGCACGTGGCTGAGATCAAACTAGAAAATGTGCAGAAGCGCTTCGGCGATTTCACCGCCGTGCGCGACACATCGTTCACCATCCGCGATGGCGAGTTTTTCGTCCTGCTCGGTCCGTCAGGCTGCGGCAAGACGACGACGCTACGCATGATCGCGGGTCTGGAACTTCCCACGGGCGGCAAGATTCTGCTCGATGGCGATGACGTGACCTACAACCGTGCCTCGCAACGCGACATCGGGTTCGTCTTCCAGTTGTTCGCGCTCTATCCGCACATGAATGTGCAAGAGAACATCGGCTTTCCTCTCAAGTGCCAGGGTGTGCGGCGCTCGGAGATCAAGAGTCGCGTCGCGGAAGTGGCAAAACTGTTGCGCATTGAGCACCTGCTCGCGCGATCGGTAAAGGGACTCGCGGGCGGCGACAGCCAACGCGTGGCGCTCGCGCGCGCGATCGTGCGCCGCGCCAAGGCGTTCATGATGGATGAACCGCTCGGTGCGCTCGATACCGAATTTCGTCACCTCATGTGCACGGAACTGCGCGGCCTGCACGATCGCATCAAGGCGACCACGGTATATGTGACACACGATCAAATTGAAGCGATGTCGATGGCCGATCGCATCGCCGTGATGAATCACGGCGTCGTCGACCAGATCGCCTCGCCGCAGGAGATCTATGACCGACCGCTCACGGTGCACGTGGCCAGCTTCATCGGCAGTCCGGCCATGAATTTCCTGCGGTTCAGCGCGACGGTGGAAGCCGGACAGAGCAGTATCCGCTTGAACGGCGAGTCGATTCCAATACCGGTGTTACGCGAAGGTATTTCTGACGGCGAACTCGCACTCGGCGTGCGCCCGGAACGTATCAGCCTGGTAAGTGAGGGCGGTGTGCGGGGCGAAGTCTTCGGCACCGAATATATGGGCACGATGCAGGTCGTAACGATCACCACGGACCACGGTAGCGTAAAGGCACGCATTCCGTCGTCGATGCGCGTGAAGTTGGGAGAAAAAGTGGGACTGCGCTTCGATTCGACGCGCCTGATTGTGTTCGATACGGTTTCCGGTCGCGCGTTGCGCAGCGATCTGTTTGAACCGAACAATCCGGTCGCTGGCGAATCAGCGAGTACGCGTTATCTTGAAGGGGCGGGTCATGGCTGAGTACATTGTAGATCGAGTTACTAAACGCTTCGGCGACGTCACGGCACTCGATGATGTCAGTCTCACCATACCGAATGGCGAATTCGTGGTATTGCTCGGCCCCACAGGGGCCGGCAAGAGCACGCTGTTGCGGTTGATCGCAGGGCTCGAGAAGGCAGATGCTGGAATGATCAGCATCGATGGCCGCGACGTCACGCACGAGCCGCCGGCCATGCGCGACGTCACCTTCGTGTTCCAGCAGTATTCGCTCTATCCGCATCTGTCGGTGTTTGAAAATCTGGCGTTTCCGTTGCGGGCGCCCGGACGAAAGCTTTCCAAGGCTGACATCAAAAAGCGGGTCGAAGAAGTTGCCAAGCTGGTGCGTATCGATCACAAGCTCGCGAACTCGGCGACACGTCTTTCCGGTGGCGAGATGCAGCGCGTGGCGATTGGGCGGGCGCTGGTGCGCCAGCCATCGATATATCTGATGGACGAACCGCTGTCCTCGCTCGACGCGAAGTTGCGCTCTGATTTGCGCGTGGAACTGAAACACATTCAGGCAGATCTCGGCGCCACCATTCTTTACGTCACGCACGATCAGACCGAGGCCATGACGATGGCAAGCCGCATCGGACTTCTCGAGCACGGCAAGCTGGTGCAGATCGGTACGCCACATGAAATCTACGAACGGCCGGTCAATACGTATGTGGCAACCCGTCTCGGATCACCGGGTATTAATTTGCTTCCGATAGGCCTGCTGGCCACCAACAACGCGCCGAAAAATGCCGCTACCATCGGTGCACGGACGGAACACATCGAGATAACCCCGGCAGCCGATGGCCCAGCGCAAATTACACATGTCGAGCATCTGGGTAACGAAAACCACGTGCATGTCCAGATAAATGGCCACAAGCTCATCACGCTCGTCCCTCCCGAACAACGCTGGGAGCCCGGTAATCGGGCGCGGGTCGCGCTGACTCAACCGCTCTACTTCGACGCGGCCGGACGGCGCGTCTGAAGGAGGCTTCGGTCAAAGGAGTGAACCATGAAACTGAGTACGCGTAAGACGAAAGAGCTGATTGAGGCGATCGCGCACGTGGTCATTGATCACATGAACGAGCTTACTGAGCTCGACCGGGTGATTGGGGACGCAGACCATGGTATCAACCTGGAACGAGGGTTTCGGGCGGTGCTGAAGAACATTGACAATATTTCCGCACTTGCGATTGGACCGTCGCTGGATCAGGTTGGCCGGACCCTCGTCATGGCAGTGGGCGGCGCTTCCGGCCCTCTGTTTGGAACATTCTTCATGAGCATGGGGAAGACGTTCGGAGAAGACGAGACGCTCACGCACGAACGACTCGTCGTCGCGTTCGGTGAGGCGGTCGAGGCCCTGAAGGCACGGGGCAGGTCGGAGGCCGGGCAAAAGACCATGTTGGACGTTTTGATCCCGGTAGCGGCCGAGTTGCATGTTGATGGTCCAGGCACGCTGCGCCGTATACGTGAATGCGCGCTCCTTGCCGCGCAAGCCACGATCCCGATGGTGGCACAACGCGGTCGAGCCTCGTTTCTTGGCGAGCGTAGCGCGGGCCACATGGACCCGGGCGCGCGTTCGAGCCAGCTAATCATCGCTGCAGTGTGCTCCTTTATCGAAGAACGACTCTAGCGGGTAGTCATAAAAAATGAACAGGGTAATGCGACTCGTATGAACAAGAACGTGGGCGTGGTCATTGTGTCGCATTCGGTGGATGTAGCCCGTGGTGCGGCAGATATGGTGCGCCAAATGGTGGGCGACGAGGTACCTCTTGCCTGGTGCGGTGGCGATCCGGCCGGCGGCCTCGGCACAAGCGTTGAGGCCATCATGGTGGCGATCGAAAAAGCCTGGTCTGACCAAGGTGTAGTGGTATTGGTCGATCTCGGTGGCGCCGAAACCAATAGCGAAATGGCGGTTGAAATGCTGCCCGAAAATAAGCGCGCCAAGGTTGTGGTATGCAATGCCCCGATTGTGGAGGGTTCGGTGATGGCGGCCACCGAGGCGAGCGGCGGTGCATCTCTGGATGAAGTGCGCCACACCGCTGAAGATCTGTACGCCCGATAACCAGGGATGGTAACCATGAGTGAGAGCAAAACATGAGCGAGAGCGAAACTTTGTCAAAAGAAATCGGATCGGTCTGGTTGGCGCACTCCGCAGGGCTGCATGCACGCCCTGCGATCCAGCTTACTAAGATGGCCAAGCGATTTCAGGCCGAGGTATGGGTCGGCGTATCCGAAGATGGACCTTGGGTAAATAGTAAGAGCATCGCTCGCGTGATGGGAATGAAAGTGCCCAGCAAGACCACGCTATACTTTTCTGCTGAAGGTGACGACGCGCAGAACGCAATCCGCGCGCTCATCAAGCTGGTTGAAAACGACTTCACGAGTGTGGCGGATGGTGGAGAGTAACAAGAAGAAAACGGCGCTACGTTTCAGCGGCACACCGGTTTCCCCCGGGCTGGCTCGTGGACGGCTGGTATTCCTGGATGAGACGACAGTCGCAAAAGCGCGTAAGCGCGGGTCAGTCAAGCAGGAACTAGTGTTCCTGTGTGCCGCTCTCGATGGTGCACGCGATGATCTTGCGACATTGATGGCGCGCACCGAGGATTCCGACGCGGAGGCCATCATCGCCTTCCAGGTAGCAATGCTCGAAGACGAAGTCGTGACGGCGCCCGCAATAAAGGCGGTTGAAGGCGGAGCGGCGGCGGAAGAAGCCTGGGCGGCGGCAATGGAAACCCAGATCCGCGAATACCATGAGGCTGAAGACCTCTACTTCCGCGCCCGGTCTGCCGACATGCGCGACATGCGCGATCGTGTGCTTCGGCGCCTGAATGGGACGACGGCGAGTACCGTTCCGCCCGGCTCCATCGTTGTGGCCAATGATTTGCCGCCGTCGCGCTTTCTTGAAATCGTGTGGAACGGTGGTGGTATCGCGCTCTTCGAAGGTAGCCCGAATTCACATGTGGCAATGCTCGCGCGCGCGCGCGGCGTGCCGATGATCGTGACGCTAGAACGCTCCAACCTGAGCGGTCACCAAGAAGCCATTCTCGATGCCGAGAACGGGATACTCGTCGTATCGCCAGATGGTGCTGCTGCAGCAGAGTTTACGATGCGTCAGCAAATGGGCGAAGAAGTACGCGCCCAGGAATCCGAATTTCTCGCTGCACCCGCCGTGACGGGTGATGGAGAGCGCGTGCGCGTGCTTATCAACGTCGCGGATGGATCTGAGCTCGATCAGATTAACATTGAGCACTGCGACGGAATCGGTCTGGTTCGTACCGAGCTGCTGCTGCGCAACCAGGAAGACCTCGCGGATGAAGAAAAGCAGTACCGTTCCTATCGACGAATCCTGGAATGGGCAAAGGGCAAGCCGGTAACGATTCGGACCCTGGATGCTGGCGGAGATAAACCGATCCCCGGCTATACCGTTGAAAACGAGGCCAATCCGTTTCTGGGCGTGCGCGGCGTGCGCCTGTCGCTTTTGCATCCGAACGTGCTGACCACGCAACTGCGTGCACTTGCTCGGGCGGCGGCGCTAGGCCCGCTCAAGATCATGATACCGATGGTGACGGGTCCCCGAGAGCTCGATCATGTTCGCAGCGTCCTTGATGCAACCGTCAGCAATCTTCGCCACGCCGGCGTACCGTGTGCGATGCCGGAGTTAGGCATTATGGTCGAGGTGCCAGCCACTGCCGTTACGATCGATCTGTTCGATGCAGAATTTTACTCAATCGGTTCCAATGACCTCATACAGTACGTCACTGCGTGCAGCCGGGATTCCAGTGCGCTGAATGCGCTGCAAGACCCGCTTCAACCCGCTGTACTCCGGCTCATCCGTAACGTCGCGGAATATGCCAACAAGAACGGAATCGACCTGAGCCTGTGCGGGGATATGGCAAGCGACGTGCGCTGTGTGCCGGCGCTTTTGGATGTCGGTCTGCGCTGTATATCGGTTGCGCCGGCGGCGCTTGGACGCATCAAAGGCTCCATTGCACGTCACCATAAAAAAACAGAAGGGTCGCGGCAACCGGGGGAGAGATCACGTGAAACGAGAAGTGATCCGTAGTGCCGCGGATGGCTCCGCCGTGGGCGAATACAAACGTACGTTACAGCAGGTGCTCGACGCCAGACCGTCGGGTACGCGGCGGCGTCTGGCCGAGACGCTCGGAAAGAACCGTAGCTTCATCTCGCAGATTACAAATCCAAACTACAGCGTTCCGATCCCCGCGCGCCACTTGGATCGGGTTTTCGAAGTTTGTCATTTTTCCGCACCGGAAAAAGCAAAGTTTCTCGAGGCCTATCGGCGCGCACATCCCAATCGAGCGCCGGGCGTTGTCCCAAGCGCCCGCTGGCGGGAAGTCACTGTGCGGATTCCGGACCTCCACGATCGGGCAAAGAACAAGATCCTGGAGGATCTTCTGAGTGAAATGGCGCAGCGCACGGCGCGCCTTTTCGAGGAAAAGTGATCGAACAAACGTCCTTGCGGAGTTAAGAGATGAAGAAGTTCATAAATAGAGTGGATTCAGTTCTGCATGAAAGTCTGTCCGGCTTTTCTCATTGCCATCAGGATATCGTTGCGTTAGACGCAGATTATCGATTTGTTCGTCGCGCGCACATCGTGCCTGGCAAGGTGGCGCTGATTTCCGGTGGTGGCAGTGGCCACGAACCCCTGCACGCAGGCTTTGTTGGCCACGGTATGTTGGACGCCGCCTGCCCCGGTCAGGTATTCACGTCACCCACGCCCGACCAAATGATCGCCGCGGCAGAGGCAGTCGATACAGGAAGGGGCGCGCTGTTTATCGTCAAGAACTACGAGGGCGACGTCATGAACTTTTCCATGGCGGCTGAAATGCTCGGCGGACAGGGCGCTACCCTGATCACGGATGACGACGTTGCCGTGCAGCGATCTACATACAGCACTGGCCGGCGTGGCGTGGCTGGGACTATGATCGTCGAGAAAATATTAGGAGCCGCCGCCGAGCGCGGCGATACGCTTGCCGATCTGCAGACGCTCGGTGTACACGTGAACGGCGTGACTCGCTCGATGGGTGTGGCATTAACAAGCTGCACAGTCCCTGCTGTTGGCAGACCGACATTCGAACTTGCGGAAAACGAGATGGAGATGGGGGTTGGCATCCACGGCGAACCGGGTCGGCGCCGAGTCGCCCTTACGTCGGCCGATGAAATAGCCGCCGAGATAGTGCTCGCCATCGTTGATGACCTGGCCGCCAAGGCAGGACGTGAAGTGCTATTGCTGGTCAACGGATTTGGCGGTACGCCCATGCTGGAATTGTACTTAATGTACGACGCTGCAAACCGCCAGCTCGCCAAGCACGGCCTCAAAGCGAGCCGTGGGTTGGTGGGGAACTACGTGACGTCGCTCGAGATGGCAGGTTGTTCGATCACGGTGACGTTGCTCGACAACGGAATCCTTCCGCTGTGGGATGCGCCCGTGCACACAGCCGCGCTGCGTTGGGGTATGTAGGCGGGAAAGGCAATCTCCGGCGGAGATACTCTGTCTTGAGCGGCGATCCGTTTTTTTAATAATTGCCAGATCAGGTCGGGACGAAATTTACATGAGCACCTTGACGACAAAAGTTGCGGCTTGTCAGCTCCTGAATTCGGACGACGTAGACAACAACGTTATCCGAATCATCCAGTTTATCGAGCACTGTGCTCAGGAAGGCGTTGCCATCGTTGCTTTCCCCGAAGGGGCGCTATTTGGCTACTGTTGCCGCAGCGACTTCTGGGAGCGGATGACGCCGGCAATATTTCACGACGCCGAACGGCGGGTCGCGGAAGCTTGCCAGCGGCTGAACATCGCGGCGGTTGTGGGGACCGCGTTTCGCCAAAACGATGCCTGGATCAATGGTCTCGCGATCTTCGCTCGCGATGGCCGACTGCTCGGCCGCTACGGCAAGACTTTCCTCGGGGGCGATACCTGGTGCGACAATTTCAGCGGCAAACTGCCGATTATCGAGATCGACGGCATCAAGGCGTGTTTTGCCATTTGCCGCGACATCCGTTACCCCGAGGTCGTGCGCTTACCGGCAATGCTTGGGGCACAGGTCTGCTTTTTCTGCACCTGCGAATCCAACTTGACGGCGGAGCACAAACTTTCCGGCTACCGCGCCATGCCGATCTCACGCGCAGCGGAGAACGAAATCTATGTCGTGATGGCGAATGCGCCGGCGAATCCCGACAACATTCGTTCCACCGAGTCATCGCACGGCAATTCCAAGATTGTGGATCCCCTTGGCAATGTTATGGTCGAGGCCGGCTATTTCGAGGAGCGGGCGGTCATTGCGCAGGTAGACCTAAATCTGGCGGCGGGACGGATTGCCAAGCGCGCGCTCGAAGAACCAACCATTCTGCGTGACTGGTATCGCCAGGGGTTGTGGTTTGTCGAAAAGATAGATCCAGCGAAGTGATCGGTCCGCAGTCCCTTTCCTGACGTTGAGTGTATGGCGTCGCTGCCCGGAAGTCGGAACACCTCGGCGCAGCGGGCAACTCCCCTTACCAATATCTTCGATTTCCCAATCCTGCGTACCCGTCTTTAGGTTCTCGACGATTGCGACTTCGATTGCGCGTCGGCCGCGCTATCGGCCAGAGTATCGGACTTGTCGCCCTCCAAATGTTGCGTGGGCTGGCCGAAGAAATATCCTTGCGCGAAATCCACGCCGATTTCGCGCAGTGACATCAACACTTCAGACGATTCAACGAACTCGGCGATGGTTTTCATCCCGAGCCCCTGCGCCACCTGGTTCATCGCCCGGACGAGGATCTGATCTTCGCGGTTGCTGGCCAGCCGGACAATAAAGGAGCCGTCCAGTTTCACGTAATTCACGGGCAGTTGCTTCAAGGCGAGCCAAGAGGAAAATCCCATACCGAAATCGTCCAGGGCAAACTGACAACCGAAGCGCGTCATGTCGCGTATGATCCGCTGCGCCGCCTCGATATTCGCCACCGCCGAGCGCTCGGTGATTTCGAACATCAACTGATACGGAGCGAGACGGTGCCGATCGATCTGCTCAATAATAAAGGGTGTAAAGCTTGGGTTGTCGAGTGTATGGGCTGAAAGATTGACCGCAACGGTACCGATGACGCCATTTTGTTGAAGGCGGGCAAGGGCCTCGCACGCAAGCTGCACGACGCGGCAGTCGATTTGATACACCAGGCCGCTGGCCTCGGCGGTATCGATGAAATGATCCGGCAATAGCAGAAAATTTTCATCGTCGCGAATGCGCACCAAGGCTTCATGGTGATGGACGGCGCCATCGGCAGTGGAGACCACTGGCTGAAAGACCAGCACGATTCGATCTCGTTCGAGCGCGTTTTCGATTAGCGTCTTGCGATCCACGTGGATGCGCATATTCGCGCGCTCCTTGTCTTCCTGGGAGAACAAGTGGTAGCGACCGCTCGTTTCGAGTTGGTTACTCTTGGCCTTGTACATTGCCACGTCGGCGTTAGCCAACAACTCCTGGACGGTTCTGCCGTGAAGGGGATAAATCACCGCGCCGAGGCTGATCGATACCTGGTGCCGCGCCCCGGCGACGGCGATTCGCATGGATGACAAATCGCGCACCAGTTTTTGGGCCAGTACAATCGCTTGGTCGCTTCCGATCTCATCCAGCACGACCGCGAACTCGTCGCCTCCGACGCGAGCGGGCAGATCGGTCGAGCGCACGCTTTGCCGCAGTCGGCTGGCGATCTGGCATAGCAGTTCATCCCCTACCTTGTGGCCGCTGGTATCGTTGATGAGTTTGAACTGGTCGATGTCGAAGTAAAACAGCGCCCCGGTATGGCCGTAGCGTTCCGCGCGTCGCAGGATTTTCTCCAGATCGCTTTCGAAACGTCGACGGTTATAAATCTTGGTCAAGGAATCGTGGTCAGCGAGCCAGGCGAGACCTCTTTCCGCGCGTTTGCGCGCGGTCGTATCGAGACCCACCGATAGCACCGCGCAATTGCCGTCCTCCTGAACCAGGCGTGTGTGAAACCAATCGACGGCAAGGAAATTGCCGTCGCGGCGCTGGTGGGTTGATTCGTGACTGAATGTCATCTCCGCGCCGTCGAGCAACTTTCCGAGGTGCTGCTCGATATGTTGTCGCTCCGCGGGTTCGGTCAGGATGTCGCTGAACGTCGCACCTGTCAGTTGCCCGGCAATGGGTTCGAGCAACTGCCGGCCGAGTTTGTTGACAAATTGAATCGTACCGCGTGCGTCGAGAAACAACGCCAACACCTGGGCGTCTTCGAGCAGTTGAACAATCTGGACCACCTTGTCCGGGCGATTGGTGGGTATCGACATAACGTGACCACCGCGCGCAAGTCAAATCGCGGAGATAGTATCAGTATAGGTTAACATCCCGTTGAGACTGTAGGAAAAGTCAAAAAATGACCAGTTTTCGAGGTATAAGAAGAAGGAAGCGCGCATTGCGTTGGTCGAGCATAAATTTCTCGATGGCGCACGCGAGGGCCTTTGTCGCCGACGCTAACAGGGGCGCGGACAATTCCGAACCCTCGGTTCATTATATTTCATTGTAGCGGTCCTGCTTCAGCAGCATTAACGAACGGGGGTTTTCCTACAGTCCCGTTGTTAACGACTGATTCGTGCTGTCGCCGACTTGCGCGGATGCCCCTGAGCCGGGGCGCTAAAGCTGGTCCAGAATTTCCCGGCGTTTGTGCGCGTATTCTTCATCGGTGATGAAATTTTTCTCACGCAGTTGCTTGAGTCGCAGCAAGCGCTCTTCCAGAGAAGGAGCCGCCGTCGATTGCGCAGGTTGCGAGGGAGATGGCGCCGCGCCGGCTGCTGCCGGTGGCGGGGATTTCTCGGTCAAGGTGGCGATGTCGAGTACGAGCCAGTCGCCGCGCGGCTTGCCGTTCACCTCAAACAGCGCCAAGCCGGGCATCGTTTCGAAGCGCGCCTCGTCATCAAAGCGGGTCTCCTGGGCGCGCTGGCCCGGGACATGCGGGTGCACGCGGCGGTCGATCGTGCGGCTGGCGTTTGGATATCGGTAAAACTCCGGGGCGACCGCACTGCGGTGCAGGTCACCGATGATCACGTGCAGGCGGCCATTCAGAACAAACGCACGTCCGGCAACGGTCACATCGTTCGAACCCAGCAACGCCGCTTTGACCCACATCAATACTGCAAACAGCACGTCCTGGTTCGGTGCGGCCTGGCTGAGCGCCTTGCTTAGCGGTGCCGCCAGTCTCCGCGTTGTCTTGGCGTCAAATAACAAATAGCCTTCCCCTTCGCGTCGCAATGCAATCTTGGCCAATGCGGCCGCAATGTCGGCCGGGGCAATCGTGACCGGATGCGCATTGGGCGGCGGCGGGGATCCTGCTATCGAGTCCTGGGGGGCAAGTTGGACAAACTGGTCGCCGTCGGCCCAGATCGCGACGGGTTGGGAGGGTTTCGCCGTTTCGGCGCTGGCGACGGAAACGCAAGCCAGTAGCACCATCAAACCGATGAAAACGCCCCGCCGCCTGCGCGGCAGGACAACGTTCGAACGCATAATACCGTGCATAACGATCACCTCTAAACTGTTCGCCTGTCTTTTGAATCGAATATCACGCGCCGAACCCTGGCTGCCCATTATCCGCCAGGTGTCGTTACTTTGTCGCTACTAAAAAAAGAAGAGCCGCAAAATTCGCGGCTCCAAGATTCTGTCAGGAGATAGGACATGAAGAAAGAACCATCAATAACGTTGGTACTCCTCTTGCGCCTACCGAACTACGCGGAGCGGGACACCGAGACTGGCATGTCCCGCTCCGTAATGCCTACAGATAGTTAGAAGTTGTACGTCGCGCCAACCGCTATGTGCTTTTCATCAAGCTTTTTGACACTGTTGGTCTTGTTCACGGCCACGTCGTACTCGACGTTGCCGATCAGCTGCTTCGTGATGTTGTGCTTCACGTAGACCATGTTGAGATTATTTTTAATCTTCTGGGTATCTTGCTTGCCTTGGCCGGTGCTGACGCCAAACATGGTCGCGCCGACGGTAAAGCTCGCATCTACATACGCTTGTTTCCACTTATACGGATCGCAGCTGGTGAAAGCGGCATTGCAATTCAGGTTGGTGAAGTCTTCCTTCCCACCAACGAATCCCTTGCTGTTGGTATAGGCACCCGTGATACCAAAACCACCCGCGGTGAAATTAACGCCAGCATCCGTACCGCTGATCGTGGCACTGGTACCCGTGGTGTTGCCCTTATCGAGCTTCTGGGTCAACATGCCGCCCCAGACCTTGACCGCCTTCGTCGCAAAGGTTACTTCACCTTCGAGACGCGGGGAGGTCGTGCGGAAGTTACTACCAACGGGTGCGACGCCGTTTGTAGCGGTAGCGGTCGGATTTACCGGATCGAACAGACCGACGCGAGCCGAGAAGCCGCCCATATTCGGCGTGTCATACTCGACGCGCGAAGAGAATGCCGTCCAGGTATAACCGTACCCGATGCGACCGCAATTACCCCCGCCGATGAGGCCACCATTGCTGAGAGTGGACGCGGAGCAGAGCCCACCAACACCATTACCGCTGCCGTATTCATTGATGGTGGTCTGGCTGTTGAAGATGCCCCAGCTACGGCCGATACCGATGCTGCCGAAGTCGCCCGCGATGTTGATGTCGAGCACGCGTATGTCAATGCCGCTCTGACCAGTGCCGCCCGAAACGCCGCTGCCTACCCCACCGGCAACGTTGGCCGCAAACTGGAAATTACCCGTTACTGCCAACCCGCCCTGCTTCGGCGCTGCGATATGCGCGTTGAACTTGGACGGATCCCAACCCGAGACGATGCGCGCTTCATTCACATGTGACACGCTGTCCTTGGCCGTGACGTAAAAGGAGTTAACCTGGCCGTCGAAGGCAACATTCCAGCCGTCCTTTCCGCCTACATCAGCCGCACTGGCGGACGTGGCCATGCTCATCGCGAAGACTGCACTGCCTACCGCCAAAGCGAGTTTGGCATTACCGTACTTGGATTTCATACAATCATCTCCTCTCTAGTGACGTTGATTCACGACTGTTTGCGGGGTTCGCCGGGGGTCAGCAGCGAGCCGCGGTAACTGGCAGATAGAAAACCCCCTACACTTCAGTGCATCCTCGATAAATTGAGGAGTTTAGTAATCCAGCTTTCATGTACATCTACGCTGAATTAATTATGCTGTCAAGGAATTTTGTTGATATCTGCAACAATTGTAGATAAAACGCAACACATTGCAAATACTTAAAATATGCAGTATTAATGCAGTATTAGCCGCATGTGCGATGAACAGGCCGAATTAACTCCTTTTAAAAAGCCGGGCAAGTTGTTTAGTTTATTAAATTGTTCCTCAGTCCTCCCCTGGGCAGCGAGCCGTGTCGGCGGGGCCTGGTTTGCTAACCCGCCCAAGGACACTGTTATGAACGAGAAAAGTCAGCGTACCCTGCAGTCAATCGGTGCCACGGATGCGTCGGAAGAGGGCACCGTGACTGGAGTGGCAGAGGTGGTGGTCGTGCGCCACGAGCGCTCGTGGCGGAGAAAAACAGAGACGACAGCGTCAATCGTTCTACGCGACCCGTATTTCACCATCAACCTGGATACGGGTAACAGTTAAGTGCGCTGTTTGTTGTATTTTAGAGACAGAACCAAATGAGCAAGATCAAAAAAGTCGTCGGTCGCGCAAAATCATTATTGTCGGCAATTTGAAAATGAACGGCTTACTGGACTTTTGCCAGGCGACCGTTCCGGCTGTGGCCCAGAGCGAATTTTTGGGCATTTATCAGGCTGCGCGGTAAAGCTCGCCGTCCCGTTCAACGCAAACAACAAACGACAGTCAGTCATGAAAAAAATCGTCTTGCTTCGACACGGGGAATCAGCCTGGAATCGGGAAAACCGCTTCACCGGCTGGACCGATGTTGATTTAACGGAGCGCGGTCGGCAGGAAGCGCAACAAGCGGGCCAACTTCTCAAGGAGGCGGGCTTTGCTTTTGACGTTGCCTATACATCGATGCTTAAGCGCGCCACCCGCACATTAATGATCGTGCTGGATGAGTTGGACCGCATGTGGATCCCGGTCCAGCACTCGTGGCGATTGAACGAGCGTCACTACGGCGCGCTTCAAGGCCTGAACAAAGCCGAGACGGCCGCGAAATTCGGCGAGGAGCAGGTGCTGATCTGGCGCCGCTCCTACAACGTGCCGCCGCCGCCGCTTTCGGATGACGATCCGCGCCTGGTGTTGGACGATCCGCGCTACGCGGAGTTGGGCGCGGAGAATTTTCCGCGTACCGAATGTCTGGAAGATACGGTTGCCCGCTTTCTTCCGTATTGGCACCAGACGATCGCGCCGACCATACGCGCCGGCAAGAACGTCATCATTGCCGCGCACGGCAATAGTCTGCGCGCACTCGTCAAATATCTGGACAATATTTCGGACGAGGACATCGTCAGTCTGAACATCCCCACCGGCGTGCCGCTGGTCTATGAGCTTGATGACGAGCTCAAGCCGTTGCGTTCCTATTATCTCGGCGACGCCGAGGCGATTGCGGCCGCGACGGATTCAGTGGCGAATCAAGGGAAGGCGCGAGCCTGACGAATCTGCAATAGCGACTCAATTGTGAATGGCACTTACTCAAGCAATACCAAGCTTGAGCAATGCCATGTGATACATACATCTTTATTCCCCTCTCCCGCAGGGAGAGGGCGTAAATCGCAGCCGGCGATGTGGGTTCAGGCTTAAGATAAGTGCCATTCGACCCAGTTGTATTATTTGGAGCTATGAAGCAATGACTATCAAGGTAGGCATCAACGGTTTCGGCCGCATCGGCCGCATGGTCTTCCGCGCCGCCGTACAAGACTTCCCGGACGTCGAGATCGTCGCCATCAACGACCTGCTCGAGCCCGACTACCTGGCCTACATGCTCAAATACGACTCCGTGCACGGCATCTTCCCGGGCAAGATCGAAGTCGAGGGCAACACCCTGATCGTCAACGGCAAGAAGATCCGCCTGACCGCCCTGAAGGACCCCGCGGAGCTCAAATGGAATGACGTCGGTGCCGACATCGTGGTCGAATCCACGGGTTTGTTCCTCACCAAAGAAACCGCCCAGAAACACATCACCGCCGGGGCCAAGAAGGTCATCCTGTCCGCCCCCTCCAAAGACGACACGCCGATGTTCGTCTTCGGCGTGAACGACAAGACCTACGCCGGTCAGGCCATCATCTCG
>Ga0209515_10003379_pt1 | contig 22991 bp, 22 predicted proteins | sample Subgroupgradi54m_FD_187454 | JGI IMG/M metagenome (GOLD analysis project Ga0209515, IMG submission 187454) | Subsurface groundwater microbial communities from S. Glens Falls, New York, USA - GMW60B uncontaminated upgradient, 5.4 m (SPAdes)... ... | reverse complement strand
TATCACAGCCCAAATGGGGCGCAAAATGCAGGCAGCTGAATTTTACTTTGGATAATTCACGATTATTTTTATGTCTTTTGCTTTATCAGGCAGAGAAATTTTCCAGAAAGGACTAATTGTTAAGTCGGCAGAATCAATATTTGGATATTGTGATAATATTTGATTAAAATCTTTCTTTGATTTGCCTAAGAGGTCGGCTATAAGCTTACTCTCATCCAATCTCCAAACGATTTTTGCAATACCAGATAAATTAAAATCTATCTTTTGGAAATTCCCAACGGGAGTATTTTCTTTATTGGAAAGGCCTGCCTGCGTAGATAGGGAAAAAATTAAATTTCTGATATTTGATATATACACATCACTGCCATCATATTTATCAATATTGTCCTGTGCAATTTTTTGCGTCAATTTTTGTTCATTCAATAGAAAGCCAAAAAGAGCGCCTTTGAGTGTTATTGTAAAATTATTATTTTGATCTGGAGTAAGAGAAATAATGGGTTCTTCAGTGTTTAAAAAAATAGCATCCTTAAAAAGAATAAAACCGGGTGGAATCTGGTTGGTAGCCTTAGCTAAAAGTTTTGTTTTAAGAGATGAATTTAATTCGGTTAAAGCAGATGCCCTATCAGCATCAGATATAACATTAACTTTTCCAATAAATCCACCTGTTATCTTTGTTCCCGTTTTTGTCCTCACTTTAAACTTAGAATACTTAGGTGTTCCCTTAAAACCAAAAATAGAAAAATCAAGCGGACCGCTATTATATTCTTCGCCCGCTTCTGCTCCATAAATGCCCGTTTCTATAGACCCAGGGGTACTATCTTTCATTCCCGGCACGATTATCTGCTTCTCGGTTTTATAAATTTTACCATTTGAACCTTCAAGTCTTGTGTCCACAGAAAGCCTTTGAGGAGCAGAACTGAAAGCATTAAAAATCACAACAGCGCCCGCAGCTTTATTTGAAACATTTTTTTGCGCATTCGCTTGGATATTTTTACTTTCTTCACCAGAAATATTGTCCACTAATAAATTAAAAAACAAACCGTTATTATTGGAGTCTTTAGCGGCAGACAAATTTTCATTCAAAGTTAGATCTTGCATTTTAGGATTCACTGTGACCGCTGCATTCAAAAATAAATGCGAAAGAGCAAAAAGAAAGAACATTATCGATATAATTGCCACAAACCAAAGCGTGTATCGAATTCCGCTTGCTTGATTCTTTGCTGGCAACGGAGTCTCCAAACGGACCTTTTCTTGAGGTATTTGCGTCTCACGGCTGACACGTTTTACTTTTACCATATCTTGCAGTAAATATTTTGGCATAATATCATACTCACCCCGCCCTCTGGATTAACTAATCCAGAGGGCGGGGTTAAGTTAAAAACCGATTAATGTAAATAGAATCAATAATCAGGCTAGGGTTACGAATTATATTATTCTCAAATACCGCCATACCATGAAAAACTTCCGCGCCTAAAAAAATAACTTTAAATTTTGATTCAGTCAAAGTATACTGATTAAATTGTTCAGTTTCAATTGTTCGACAGAAAAAAGCTGCTAAATCTTTATCTACAACCAGATAAATAGTCGCAGGAACGGAAATATCATTAGAAAGATTGGCTAAAGACTTTTGAAACTCATACAGCCATTCTAGTTGGAATTCACTTATAATCGGTTTAAGTTTCTTTGCCAACAACTCGGCTGCATGTCCATCTTGTAAAAGAGAAATATATGATTGCGCTTCACCAAGCGAACAATCCAAAGCGGATGCAACTTCGCGTATTATAAAATTACGACCCAACGGAAAAGAAATTGACTCATATAATATATTCTTCTTTATCATAGAAATATTCGTTACTTCTCCATTAATATCAATTAAAAGAAAATTTTTTTGGTTTACATGCATATCACGCACTACCGCAAAAGAAGACAATACAAAAGAAGAGAATTTTATATTTTTAAAATAGAAATGCTCTCTTGTTGTCTCTTCTACTTTCTTTAAAATCTGCTCTGAGCTTATTGAGATAAAAATAGTCATTTCAAGTTCTTTAGTTTTTTGATCTAAAGGACTTGATGTTTCATAGCTATTCAACATTGTCTTAATATTTTTAAATTCAATTAATCGGACCGGACTGTCAGTATGTAAATATTTTGCTAAATATTCTTCTTTTAAGAGAGCTATTTCTTTTTGAATTAAACTATCAGCTAGCTTGGCAGTAAAAATAAAGGACGCGTTCTTTTCAAGTCTTATAACTCTAATTTGAGAAATATGCCAGGGCGATGAAAGGACACAAAAAATCGCTTCAGGTTTTCCAATACCTGCTCTATAAATTTTACTAACAACAATCTCGAGAGATTTTATAGTTGAAAATAAAAAATTATCAATGTCAAGAGTCTTTTGTAAAGTTATCGGCTCACTGAGAGATATGACTATTTTAGGAATTCCAGACTTCTGCATCCAAAAGAGCGCCCCTCCCACAGAAGAAGAGCCAATATCAAAAACCAGCACTAATTTATTTTTCTCTTTATTCTCCCCAAAAATTCCCATAACTTAATTGTATCATAAATAAAAAGATAAAAAATTACTACTTTGCCAGACCATCTTTGAACATACTGGCGGCAGAAGTTCGCGAAAGTTCTTGATGTTTTTTAAATTCTAACCAAAAACCTTCTATGTTAACTTTGACCTTGTTTTCTGATGCAATTTCAATTGTAAGTTCTAAGGGGTAACCGTAAGTGGAGAAAAGAGTAAAAGCATCTTTTCCTGAAATATTTACATTGTTTTCTTTCATTATTTTTTCAAGTTCTTTTTTCCCAGATTTAAGAGTTTTATCAAATTTTTCCGTCTCCTTTTGAATTACACTGCGAATCTTCTCTCTTTCGTCTTTTAAACTATAACCGTCTTTATAAATATGAACGAATTGTTCCGCTAGATCCACTGTGGTTTTGTCCTTTAACTCAATTGAGTTACAATAATAGATAGCCCGACGGAGAAGACGTCTTAATACATAACCTCTTTTAGTATTGGATGGAATCACTCCATCAGAAATCATGAAGACACTAGTGCGAATGTGGTCTGCAATAATTCTTTTAGCTTTTTCATCCATAGAATTGGCAAATTTACTCATTTCATCAATTACTGAAACAAATAAATCAGTATCAAAAATATTATCCTTTCCTTGAACTGCCATAAGCACTCGTTCAAGACCGGCGCCGGTATCTACATTTTTTTGCTTCAATTTACCGATAACTTTACCGTCTTTCTTTTCATATTCCATGAAAACATCATTCCAAATTTCTACCACTTGCTGGGCTTTATCTGCTTTAATATACTCATTTTTTGTCAGATCACCCAAACCTTCAGGCGTGATGTCATAAAACATTTCTGTGTCTCCCCCACAGGGACCATTATCTCCCACACTCCACCAATTCGACTCTGCGCCCATATAATAAATACGATTTTCAGGAATATATTTTTTCCAAATTTCAAACGATTCTGCGTCTTTTGGCGCATTTTCATCACCTTCAAAAATAGTTATATAAAGACGTTTAGGGTCAAGTCCTAGTCCTTCTTCCTTGGAAGTTAAAAATTCATAACTCCACTTTATTGCGTCTTCTTTAAAATAGTCTCCGAGTGACCAATTACCCATCATTTCAAAAAACGTATCATGAGTTTTATCACCGACTTCATTTATGTCTTGAGTCCTTATACACTTTTGAATATTAACCAAGCGATTTCCGTTTGGATGTTTTTGTCCCATCAAATACGGCACGAGGGGTTGCATACCCGCAGTATTAAAAAGTACGGAAGAGTCATTATGGGGTACAAGCGAAGACGAAGGAATTATTTTATGCCCACGATTTTCGAAAAATTTTAAAAATCTTGATCTAATTTCATCTGACTCCATTTGTGTTTTATTAACTAAAATTTTGTTTGTCTATTCGCCGGAAATTCTTCTAATTGGTTTTTCAAATATATTCACTACAACCAATACAAAAAGCACAAGTACTGTGGTAATCACCGCCAAACTATAAAACCCAAATCCAGCTGCCATACCAATGCCAGCCGTTACCCAAAGTCCGCCAGCTGTCGTGAGACCGAGAAGTCTATTGCCCTGAAAAATTATAGAACCAGCGCCCAAAAATCCAATGCCGACAATTACCTGTGAAGCAATTCTGGTGGGATCAAAACCTCCTACCTTGCCATATTTAAAGACTATCATTTCAGAAATAATTATAAAGACCGCCGAGCCGAGAGACACTAAAGCATGTGTCTTCATTCCGGCTTCCTTGTGCACAAATAACCTCTCTCCTCCTATCAATGTTCCAAGAATGATCGCTACGGCTAATTTTAAGATTATATCGCTATTTTGCATTATAAATGATAGTGCCATACCTAGTATTATAACAATAAACGAGGAGCATACACAAGCAGGCTTGTGTAATGTCCGAGTGCCATTGTTATATGGTACTCCATATAACAATTAATTGTTTATTACACAATCACTCCTCCACCAAGACAAATATTTTTGTCATAGATAACACAAGATTGACCAGATGCAGCCAAGACCAGCTTTTTGAAAATTACTTCTGCGTCTGCGGAAGTCCGACTTCCGCAAGAGACCTTACAAGATAAAAATTCTCCGTGGTAACGAATCTGAGCTGTATAAGTTTTGTTTGGTTCTGAAACTTTATTTATCCAATTCGTTTTTTCTAGCGCAAGAAAAAAATTTGAAAGATTTTTAGCGTCGTGGGTCCCCTGTCCTATGTCTCCGAGGGCGAAGGCGCCAAAATTTTTCAAATTTTTTTCTTGCGCCACTACTAAAACATTTTTTTTAATATTTTTACCGATTATATAATACGGCCCATCATTTGGACTTTTTTTGGTAATGGTAAAACCATGTCGTTCTCCCAACGTATGGAAAACTACTCCATTATGATAGCCTATCACATTAGGTTTCTTTTTCCCTTCGACTTCGCTCGGAACGAGGATCACCTCGCCCCTTTTTCCCTTAATATAATGCTTTAAAAATTCTTTTAAATCTATATCTCCTAAAAAACAGATTCCTTGACTGTCTTTTTTTTCCGCTACCGGTAAATGAAATTTTGTAGCTAGTTTACGAACTTCCGTCTTTTTTAAATACCCGACTGGAAATAAAATTTTCTTTAGTTGTTCTTGTCTTAGTGTCCATAAAAAATAACTTTGATCTTTAGATGAGTCTTTGCCCTTAAGTAAATGAAAATTTGAAGAATTTAAGCGTCGTGGGTTCCCTGTCCTTTTGTCTCCGAGGGCGAAGGCGTCAAAATTTTTCAAATTTTCATTTTGCGCATAATGCCCCGTTGCAACATAATCTGCTCCCATAGAAATAGCTTTTTTAAGAAATGCGCCGAATTTTACTTCTTTATTGCACATTACGTCCGGATTTGGCGTCCGCCCCATTTTATATTCAGAAATCATATAATCCGCAACTTCTTTTTTATAGACATCTTCAAAATCAAAAGTTAAAAATGGAATATCTAAATGAGCCGCTACACGCATAGCATCGCGTCGCTCTTCTTCTTCATTGCATTGTAAAAAATCCGGGTGCCAAGTCTTAATAAAAACTCCGATGACTTCATAGCCAGCTTTCTGAAGCAGCGCAGCGGAAACTGCGCTATCTACTCCTCCCGATATTGCCACGAAAACTATTTTTTTACTCATGATTGATTTTAAATGAGCAAAGCGATTATTAAAATCATCACCATGTTAAATGCTCTTCGGGCAACTTTTGCGAAGCAAAAGTTATTTAACAGGGTGAGGAAAATCATATTCGCTCCACTCATTGATTTTCACTCAAATATTTTAATTTATTTTTTAGGTGTTCTCGGAAAGTGCGAGCGTAGCGAATCGTACCTGTTTTGTCGTGCAGATAATAAAGATAAGGCGAATTTTGTGGATATATGGCGGCTTTTATAGCCTTTAGGCCGGGATTATTAATTGGACTTTGGGGTAAACCTCTTGTTTTATATGTCTCTGGCGCAACATCTGCTTGAAGCGGCATGCCGATAGAGAGTCTTTTCCATAAAATTCCAGAAATGAATTCCCTATCAGCATCCCCTTTCGCCTCTCCCTCAATCAAAGAAGCCATAATGATAATATCTCTTTCATTTTTATTTAGATCTTCAATTATCTTTCGAAGCGGCGCCATTTTCTTTTCAAAGTTTGCGCTCATGACTTTCACCACATCTTGCTCATTATCTATGTTTGAGAAAAAATAAGTATCTGGAAAAAGATAGCCTTCCTCTGTATTTATTAGAAATTTCTCTTTATCAAACTCTGTTAATTTTTCGGAAAAAACATCAGCAATTTTAACTAAACTAAAACCCTCGGGTATGGTCACGACAACGACTGGCATATTGTTTTCACCCATTGCAATACGCCTGGCAACTTCATAAACGGGTAATTTGTTTTCAAACAAATAATAAGAATGTTTTATATTTTTCTCACCGCCCAAAAGTATAACAAAAGCTTCAAATATAATTCTGGAACGAATTATATTTTCTTTTTTTAGTTCAAATGACACATTTCTTAAGCTTGATTTCTGGTCTATTCTGACTTTTGTTCCAGATATAAAATTTGCCGGCGCGCTAAAAAAGAAAAATAAAAATATAAAAAACGTGATTACGCCAAGTACACGAAAGAAAACTCGATTGGCTAAAAAAAAATTCATAGTAATTATATCGGCAAATTTGTCGGTGGAGAAGCTTCTTTAGATTCAATGCGTTCCAAAGTAGGCACTTTCAATATCTGGCCCGGGAAATGCCACAAAGTCGCCAGCTCTTCCGTATTTAGAACAAAAGTATGGACATGAGCATATGCTAAAATTACGCCGTCTAATGTAAGAATATTGGGAATAGGCCAATTCCAATAAGGTTTAGAAAAAATATGATGCCTTAAAGGAAGATGGAAAAATGCTCGCTCTCTGTATTCATGAAGCATTCTATTGGCTAAAGTCATCACTGTCTTTTTAGAAGCTAAAAATATAGCGCCATAAAAATCTGCTTGAGTTGCATTTATACGATTTAAACCATTTAAATCCGGATTGGCATATTGACGAAATATTAAACGAAGATCTCTGGAAGTATTAGTCCTGGAACCGACCGGAAATATTTCTTTTTTTGCAACATACATCAGCCTAATGCCCGTTTCAAAACCAAGCTTATTAGTTTTTTCACTAATTCTTTTTACCGCATTCTTTAAATGGTCTGGCGTACGAATTTCTATCCTGCCTCCTGAGCCATCTTCATTAGCATCTCTAATGGCAGCATAAGGAGCTTGTATTTTTAATAATTGTATCCTAGATTCTTCTACCCATCCATGTTTTCCAAACCAAGTGCCCTTAGTATGCCATATTTTAGTCTTGTCGGCAGGCGTAATGACAATCTGCATCCAAGCCTGCTCCCCTTTTTGTAATGCCCCAAAAAGTTCTATCAAAGGAGAAATAGGGTCAACTTTATATTCTTCTTTCGGGTCTTCATCTAATCCAAAATCAACATAAGTTTTAATTGGAAATGCCTCCGGTTTCAATAATCCAAATTCACATCCCCAACCATTCCACTCACTTTCTGGAGTTATTTCTGGAATTGCCAAAGTATAATCCTCCGCCTCTTTTACTCGCGCTTGAGGATATTGCGCGTATATTTGCGTTTCAATTAACCCTCTTATGCGGGTTGGCGCGCGGATATAAAAATGCACTTGTCCGTCAATAGAGGCAATCTCCAAAGAAAACCAAAACCATACAGCTCCCTGCCAAAACTCTTCTTTCCCGCCTTTTATGCTCCAATGATAAAGAGCGTTGGTAAAAAAAAGTTCCATCGCTTTAGGACTCCGTAAAACATCACGCGGAGGGATAATTTCCAGCAAAACAAAATCAATACCAGAAATAAAATCCTGTCGTACATAATGAAGCCACCAAATCCAAGCAAGACGGCCAAGTATTATAGCGCCTAGGAGCGGCAAAATCCATTTTTGAATAAAAGGAGACAATAGATTGTAGCTCCAAAGAAAATAACCGATTATTAGAATTATAAACCAAGGCCAATATTCTATTATTGCTTCCTCGACAGCCTTTAAAAAATCACTCATATTTATATTTTAATACAAAAAATGAAAAAAATAAAGCAACATAATGTCAAAGATGCCCTTTGGCAAGTATGCCAAAGGGCATCTTTGACATTGCTAGACTACAGCATAAAGTCCATTTTTATTTTTCTTAAAGTATTTTGGATTTATAAGGTTCACTAAAATAGTATTTTTTTTAAAATATCTTTCCTTATCTACTCTTTTAATTACGTCTTCTTTGCTTAGTGGTCCTTCCCGCTTTAAGATGTTCGCAATAACTTCACGAGCAATACCTTTTTTATAACCCCACTCGGCCAGAGCATACATTCCTCTGCCAACCAAAACGAACCTTGAATCTTTAATAAGTTCGTTGTGACATGTAGCATAATGAATCTTCTTGCCAAAAACTTTAGAAATAGAATCTGCAACTTCTTTAAAATGCAAGGGCGTTCCGTGACGTCTCATAACCAAAAAAGCATAATCTTTTACCCCGCGAATACGAATGTTCGGAGACGATGCTTTACCCCATTCACCAAGAGGATTTTTAGCCATAACTTTAGATATCGAAAGCCATCTTCGGGCAATTTCTTCATCTCTATATTGCTCTGATAGTATTCCTAGTTGATTAAAGAATTTCTTAATCATTTCTGTTTCGGGCATAAGATCTTCATCATTTAAGCTCGCATAGAGTTTTCGGAGAGCTTCATGCACTTTTTCGGTCATTTCATTGTTTACACTCCAACGAGCGTGAAAATGATCGTCTTTACGATATTTCTTAAAGATGTCAGATAATACTAGGAAAAAATTGATATGATTTTGGGTTGCCTTGTCTTTTGAAATATAAGGCAATAGTTCGTGTTCGGCAACAATTGATCCTAACTTATAGACTAAAGCCTTAAGCTCATCAAAAACTGCCTGTTCTCCTCGATAAGCAGCAGATTTTTTAATGAAGGTCAAGGCTGCGTTCTCAACTTGGCGCACACGTTCTCTTGTAATTTTGTATTTTTTGCCAATCTCTTCAAGAGTTTTTCTCTTTCCGTCAGAAGTTAAACCAAAACGGTTCATAATAACATCAGATGCCCGAGGAGTTAGCTGTGAGGTTATTCTCTTGGTAACTTTTTTAGGCTTAAAGGATATTGTTGACATAATGACTTAGTTAAAAGTTATAAAGTAATTCTGTGAGCCTTGGCTCTATCCAACTCGGTTAAATATTTTTTGCGAAGGCGCACAGATTTTGGAGTAATCTCCAGATATTCATCTTCATTCATAACTTCCAACCCTCGTTCTATGCTTAAAGTGAAAATAGGATTTAACATTATCGCTTCATCTGTGCCGGAAGCCCGCATATTGGTAAGTTGTTTTCCTTTTGTCGGGTTGACTGACATATCTTCCCCTTTTAAAACATTCCCAATGACCATGCCTTCATAAACCTCTACTCCATGTTCTACGTAAAGCATACCACGTTCCTGTAAATTTGCAAGAGAAAAAGCTACTACTTTACCAGCTACCATAGAAATCATAGAACCATACTTGCGTTTTTTTATTTCTCCCGCATATTCTTTAAATCCTGTAACTCTTGAGTTCATTATCCCTTCTCCCTTGGTATCTATAATAAATTCTCCGCGATACCCTAATAATCCACGTGTCGGTATATCAAAAATAATTCTGGCTCTGTCTTTTTTCTCCGCCATGTCTTTCATTATGCCACGTCGCTTACCAATTTTTTCTATCACACTGCCACTGAACTCCATCGGAACATCAATCACTAATTCCTCATAGGGTTCTGTTTTAACTCCATTGTTATTTTTAATAATAACTTCCGGTTGAGAAACCTGCATTTCAAATCCTTCTCGGCGCATATATTCTAAAAGGATCGCTATATGGAGCTCTCCTCGTCCATACACTTTGAAGAAATTCGATCCTGATTTTTGCTGACCTTTTACTTCTTGCTCGGGAGAAAAATCAACTTTCAATCCGACATTTATTTCAAGTTCTTTTTCCAATCTCTCTTTAATCTGTCTTCCTGTGATAAATTTCCCTTCACAACCCGCAAATGGAGAATTGTTTACCAAAAAATTTAAAGAGAGGGTCGGTTCATCAATGGCAATGTGAGGTAATGGTTTCATATTCTCATCTTCACATAATGTTTCGCCTATATATATGTCAGGAATTCCAGCTAAAAGCACAATATCACCAGAGGCAGCAGAATCAACTTCCTTTCTAGTTATTCCTTCAAAAGAAAAGAGTTTTGTTATTTTACCTTTACGTGTTCCACTTTCTCCTTTGATAAAAATAGCGTTACCTGAAGAAATTGTTCCAGAATAAATTCGCGCTACTGCCATTCTACCTAAAAAATTATCATAGCCTAAATTAAAAACTTGCGCCGACATTTTTTCTGTGTCAAAGGGTGTGTCAAAGGGCATCTTTGACAAGCTTGTCAAAGATGCCCTTTGACACAGGCTTGCATCTGGAACTTTTTCTAGAATCACGTCAAGCAACGGGGACAAATCTTTTGAATCATCTCCCAGCTTCCTGTGCGCCTTGCCTTCGCGCCCAATGGCATAAACTGTCTCAAAATTTGCCTGCTCTTCGCTCGCGCCTAATTCAAAAAATAATTCCAAAATTTCATTATGCACTCTATCCGGCTCTGCGGCTTCCTTATCTATTTTATTTATAACCACTATCGGCTTGAGCCCCAACTCCAAAGACTTTTTTAAGACAAATCTGGTCTGAGGCATTGGCCCCTCAACGCTATCGACTAGCAGTAAAACTGAATCAACAGCGCGAAGAACACGTTCTACCTCCGAACCAAAATCTGCGTGCCCGGGGGTATCTACAATATTTATTTTAGTATCCTTGTAGTAAATAGAGGTGTTTTTTGAATAAATAGTAATACCACGCTCTTTTTCTAGATCGTTAGAATCCATTGATACTCCCTCATCCTGAAATCCGCCGTTTTGCTTCATTAGAGCATCAGTAAGCGTGGTTTTGCCGTGATCCACGTGAGCTATAATTGCTATATTGCGTATTTCCATAAATAGATTCTATCATAAAATAGAAAAATCCTCTCTGACGAGAGGATTTTTCATGTTCTTGGTCTTGCGTCTATAAGCCGAATTCTGTCTCATCACGCCGTAGCTTTCGCGAAGGCGGATAATGATAGCAATTTGTCTAGGCCTGACATTACTGACAGGCTCAAGCGATTCTTCCCTCACCAATTTAAAAAATTGGTGAGGGGCACGATCTTGCACAGAGGTAAGGATTTAGCCGTTTCATCTTCTACATTACTGTAGAACTCACCCCTCCCCAGTTTAGTTAAACTGGGGAGGGGTGTTTCGGAGCTTTCGCCACAAAACGTCTCTGCTCGCACCTATACATTGCTATATGTGGGTGTTACCCACTACCCTGCTACCAGCTCTTTCCGAAGAAAGGACTGGTCTGTGTTCGGACTTTCCTCTCTGATTTTTTATGTCAGAGTAGCTATCCAATGCAGGACCAAATTTGATTATATCAAAATTTAGTTACTGCGCAACTATCGGCTTATTCGCACGAATTAGGGATATAGTAAAGTATTAGTATAAAAACTCCACTCTATCCCCTTCTTTTAGATTATTCTTTTCCGAAAACCCAGCAACAACTTCTAAAACATACTTAGCATCTTTATTGGGAATGTAAGTATTAGGATATTCTTCGGGTCGAGCATATTTTTTTATGTAAATCACTTTTATGTCTTTCCCATCCCCGCCTTCGGACAGGGCAAGCCAAATGATATCTATGGCAAAATTCATATCTTTCATCCAAAAAGGATATTTATCTGGATGATCAAAAACAAATAATACGCCTTCATTGCTATTCAAGCCCTGTCGGCCCGAGAGTCCTATTTCTTGCGCTTCTTTAGTCAAAGCAAGTTCAACTTTAATATTAACTCCAGCTATTTTTATGTATTTGATGTTATCAAAATTGACGGCCGTCCAAAAGTGATAACCTATCAGAAAAAAAATAATCACAAAAAAAAAGCTGATGAAAGATTTTCGAGCTGGTCTGGCTGACCCCCTTCCGAGGACCCGAGAAAATTTTTCATCAGCTTTTTTTCCCGTCATAATTTATTTATGGTCTCCATTATTCCAACCAAAAAGTTTTCCTATAGATTCTGCTGTTTCGCGCTTGCGAGCGATTTTAATCGCACCGCCGGCGGCGATGATTTTTACAGGAGCTGAGAGAAGACAGTGGTGCGAAGCGAGACCATCTTGATATGCTCCGTTATCTAAAATTGCCACAAACTGATCTTGATTTTCATGGAGTTTCGGCAACAAAATATAATTTCCTCCGGCTGTATACTTGTCATCCGAATCGCAAGTGCTCCCGGCCAGCCAGGTCGTCTGCAGCGCGCTATGCATATTATTCGTCGGTATGGTATGCCACTTTTGATGTATGGCCCAAGTATCTTTCAGGTCATTCATAAAACTGCCATCAATTATATACCAAGCTTTCGCATTGGCTTTCGGTATAGATTTCTCAGAAATTACTTTATAAATCGTGATTTGAGCCGGATCAACGATATACCAGCCCCACTCTACTATTAAATTAGGATGCCTGATCCCAGCTTTATCTGATAAATTTTTCAACAATTTTATTATTTTACTTGAAACAACTTTTGCCGTATAAAATTTCTTTTTTTCATGAGAAATACCAAACCCGCCACCGATATCCAAGGTGTCCAAAGACGGATGTGTTTTTTGTAACTGCACATAAATACCAAAGGCATGTCTTACTGCTTCTAAAATACTTTTTTGCGTCTTTATCTGCGAACCCAAATGATAGTGCAGAATTTTTAAATTCTTCATTCTAGGCAAACTAAGAACATCTTTTTCGGGAAGACCAAAACGATCAAACTTTTTATCCCAAGCGCTATCAGAATTTATTGAGAGATCAACTCGCACGCCTATGTCACCTTTATATTTTGAAATCTTTTCAATTTCTTCAGGTCCCTCTATAATTGGCACAATATTCATGCCTTTGCTCCGCAGTTCTTCTGTCAACTCAAAATACTGCAGGGTTTTCGGTCCATTGCAAATGACACGAATTTTGCTGTTAAATTTTTCCCCTTCCCAAAGCTTTTTTACCAGCCAGAGTTCGTTGGCAGAAGTTACTTCCAAATTCGCGCCTTCAGACAGAAGCGGAAGAATAAATTCTTTATTTTGATTTACCTTCATCGGATAATGATAGAAAAACCTGCCTTTATAGCCATAAATTTTTATATAAGCTTGGAAATAACCGATCAAATCTTTCAGCCTGTCTTCCAAAACAAAAGGAAAAATCACCTGCAGGGGCGTGCCGTATTTAAGAGCGAGATCACTTAGATTGTAAACATGGTGGCCCTCTATTGCCGTAAGTTCACCATCTTGGCTCACACCCAAAAACTGGGTATTGAATTCTTCAGCTCCCAGTTTCCAAAATTTTTTCCAATTTTTGCCGGATTTTTTAGATTTTTTATTAGTCATTTAACTGGAAATAGTATAACAAGTGCCAAAAAAATGTAAACCCCCAACACTATTGTTCCACTTGCACAAACTTCAACTCTTGTATATTCACTGGACTAACAAGTAACGCTTTAACAAAAGGATCGCGCGGATCGGAAATTATTGTTTCCACAATACCTAAAACGTAAGGAACAATACCAGGCAAAACCACTTGATCCCCTTTTACCAATGTAAAATCTTGAGGCATTATCATTTCAAAATTCCCTCCTCCTCGCCCAGTAATCTCCAAAAAAATATTCCTGCCCGATATTACTGCCTGTGTTTTTTCACCCGCATTTGAAAACAAAACGACCTTGGAAGAATTTAAATAAGTTTCAGCTATACGCCCAATGGGCACATTGCCTAATGCAAAAACTATATTTCCCACTTTTATATCCTTATTTATACCTATATCAATAACAAGCGTATTATAAAGACTTTGGTTTGGCTTCGCCAATATAGCGGACAAAGTTATATTGGTCATAACCGTTTTTTCACCTTTCCCTGCCTGCGCAGGCAGGCGTCCTAAAATCTCTTTGAGATTAATATTCTCAGCTAGAATAGAATTATAATTTGACATTTTAATTTCATCTTCAGTTATTTTAGATTGTAAATTCTGATTTTGAAGATAGAGAGAATTTTTAGAAATAAAATACGATTTAATATTAACAAATTTATCGCCAATATTATTCCCTAAAACTAAAACCGGGCGAAAAATGATATGACTCGCATAGGACAATCCATAAAAAATACCAGACCTGAAATAAATTAAAATAACCAAAAAAATAACAATAAATATAATACCAAAGAACTTCTTTCTCCGTATTTTTTTATCTAGGAGGTAACTCATCTTGATTCCCAATCAAAACTTCTTTATAAAATGGCATATTGTCTAAAATTATTCCTGCGCCTCTGGCAACAGATGAAAGCGGATCTTCTACCACGTAGACTGGGATTTTAAGAACATGCCCTAAAAGTCGATCAAGTCCGGGTATCAAGGCGCCGCCGCCAGATAAAGTTATACCTCTATGCATTATGTCAGATAAAATTTCGGGTGGCGTCGTTTCAAGCATATCTTTAACACCTTCCACTAATTCTTTAATTGACGATGCAAGCGCTTCACGAATATCAGAATTGGTCACTACCACAACGCGGGGCAGCCCAGTTAGAATATCGCGTCCATGAACTTCTGTTTCCATATATTCTCCAGGCAGAACAGAACCAATAGCAATTTTTACCATTTCAGCAGTTCTCTCGCCAATAAGTATTTTAAACTCATCACGCAGATGGGTGATAATGTCATTATTTAATTTATCACCAGCTATTTTTAAATTTTTTGACTTTACAATTCCACCTAAAGAAATCACCGCAATATCCGTCGTCCCTCCCCCGATGTCTATGATCATAGAGCCGACAGGGTCTTTGATAGGAAGCCGCACTCCAATAGCCGCGGCCATTGGTTCTTCCACTAAAAAAACTTCTCGCGCGCCGGCAGAACGCGCCGCATCATATACAGCGCGTGTTTCAACATTGGTTGTGCTGGTTGGCACGCCGACCAAGACTCTCGGTCGCGCTAATTTTTTAGACATTTTATCCGCTTTATTTATCAAATATGAAAGCATCTCTTCAGTAACTTCAAAGTCCGATATAACACCATCAACTAGCGGACGAATAGCTTTGATGTGCCCAGGTGTGCGGCCTAGCATTTCTTTAGCTTTCGCGCCGACTGCTAAAATCTGATTCGTCTTGATGTTGACTGCCACAACGGAAGGTTCGTTGATCACGATTCCATGACCTTTTAAATACACTAAGGTATTTGATGTACCCAAATCTATACCGATGTCGTTGGAAATTAATTTGTAAAGTTTCTCAAACATAAGATTCCAGATAGCGCCTAAAGCCCTATTTAGATGCTAGCATTTTTAATAATTCATCGAGTGGAATCACTTTTCCCTTTTCCTCCGAGCGCTTTTTTATTTCTATGCCTCCTTCGGAGATGCTCCGCGTCGAAACAACCGCCCGCCACGGGATACCGAGCAAATCCGCATCGGCGAATTTTTCTCCGGCGGACATTCCTGTTCGGTCATCAAACAAAACTTCAATATTGGCTTTCAATAAACTTTCATAAACTTTAACAGCTTCTTTTGAAATTTCTTTATCATCCCCCAAAGCAAGCAAATGAACAGTAAATGGCGCAATGGATGAAGGCCAAATTATGCCTTTATCGTCGGAAAGGACTTCTACGACAGTGCCCATCACTCTCCCCGGACCAATGCCATAACTGCCCATAAATACTGATTTATTTTCTCCCCCCTCTGTCTGATATTTCAAATTTAAAGCATCAGAAAATTTGGTACCGAGAGTAAAAATATTTCCGACTTCCACCGCTTTAGCTTCTTTGAAGTTGCCGCTTAGTCCCAAGCTTTTTTTTATCTTGTCGGTAAAAACTTCCTTATTGATAGCAATATTGTTTTCTTCATTGATATAAATAGTGTCTTCTCCGGTTGAAGTAAGAGTCTGAAATTCATGGGAAAACTTTGAAAACATTCCGCCGGAAGCAAATGTAAGATATGTAATATGACCAATTCCAACCCGCTTAAAAATATTTTTGTAAGCTTCTTTAGCTTTTTCGTAAAATTCTAAATGATTTTTTTCGTTAATATTAAAGGAATATAAATCTTTCATTATAAACTCCCTCGTGCGCATAATGCCCGACTTTGCCCGTATTTCATTTCTAAACTTAATTTGAAAATGATAAATTGCTTTAGGTAAATCTTTGTACGAGCGAATAAATTCTGTGAGCATCTTTGTCATCGGCGCTTCGTGAGTAACTGCTAGCCCTAGTTCAGTTTCATTTTTTAATTTCGTTTTAAACCATACATCCACTTCATTATCATTCCATTGATTGGTAGGCTCCCATGTGGATTTGTCTTGCAAGGCTCCTAGTAAAACTTCTTGACCACCGATATTATTCATTTCTTCTCGAATAATAGAAATAATTTTATTGAAAACGCGAAGACCAAGTGGCAAATAGCTATAAACTCCAGACATTTCCTTGTGAATAAAGCCTCCGCGAATAAGCAGTTCAGCATTTCGGGACACTTCGTCCGCTGGTGCCTCTTTCTTAGTTTTAGTAAAAAGCATACTTTGTCTCATCAGCTTATTTTACCCGAAAATTTGCAAAAAGCAATTCTTTCTGCTATATTGTTGATATGCAAAAAGCAGATTCAAAGAAAGAGAATACTGATACCCGCCAGAACGATGTCGGGCTGGCATTGATAGAACAGATGTTCAGGGTTGGAGCGCATTACGGCTATTCAAAAACAAGAAGACACCCAAGTCTCTCAAAGTATATATACGCCACAAAAAATAAAATAGATATAATTGATCTTGAAAAAACAAGTATTATGTTGGAGAAGGCTGCCGAATTTGTAAAAAGTTTAGGGGCGCAGAGTAAAACTGTCCTTTTTGTCGGCACAAAGCCTGAAGCTAAAGATATAACTAAAAATATGGCTGTGTCTTTAAATATGCCCTATGTTAATGAACGTTGGATCGGAGGCACTTTGAGTAATTTCACAGAAATAAAAAAGAGAATTGTGGAACTTGAAAATTATCGTAAAGATAGCGTGGAAGGTAGGCTTGATAAATACACTAAAAAAGAACGGGGAGTTTTGGCAAAAAAAATAGGGAAACTTGAAAGATATTACGCCGGACTTATTGGCTTAAAAAAAACTCCAGATGCATTGTTTATCGTAGACGCAAGAGCGGAACATATTGCGGGAACAGAAGCCAAAAAATCCAATGTACCCGTAATTTCTCTAGTGAATTCTGATTCAAATATCAAAGGTATTGAATACCCTATTATCGGCAATGATTCCAGCATACCTTCTATAAAATTTTTCAGTCAAGCTGTCGCGAATGCTTATAAAAGCGGAACCATTTCCATGCCCGAAAAAATATCCTAAAAAATATGCCTATTCAAATCACAACAGAGCAAGTAAAAGAGCTTCGTGATGCCACTGGTGTTTCCGTAATGCAGTGTAAACGCGCCTTGGAAGAGGCTCTGGGCGATATGAAAAAAGCTTTGGCTATTTTAAAAAAGACGAGCTCGGATATTGCGCTTAAAAAAATCAACCGACTGCTTGGTTCAGGCTATATACACGCCTACATTCACGGTGAAGGCAAAATTGGCGCCATGGTTGAGCTTTTGTGTGAAACAGATTTTGTGGCTAAAAATGAAGTTTTCAAAATTCTAGCCAAAGAGATAGCTATGCAGATAGCGGCCACGGAACCCAAGGATATCCAGGCTCTCTTGCAGGAACCTTTTATAAAAAATCCGGAGATAAAGATCGTCTCGCTTGTTGAAGAAGCTGTCCAAAAAACCGGTGAAAGAATAGAGATCGGGCGCTTCGCGCGATTTGAGCTTTCAAAGAAATAATATGTCTATACCTTTAATTTTATTCTTCACATCATTCCTTGGCATCATTATTATGATAGGGAGAAAATTATTTTTATTACAAAATGGACAAATCTCAAGTAACACAGAAGTTCCATTTGAAGTTTCACATCTGGAAAAAGTTAAACTTTTTACTATTAAAAATATAAAAAAATGCGAGCGCATACTATTAGTGGAAATACTCCGGTTGTATATTAGATTTTCTAATTTTTTAAAAAATAAATATCAAGAAATAAAAATTAAAATAAGAAATAAAAGCAAAAAAAATAATATAAATGGCGAAAAGAGAGAAATTTCTAAATTCTTAAAAATTATAGGAGACTATAAAAACAAAATCAGAGAAATTAAGCATAAAATCAAAAAAGAAGAGAATTTATAAATAATATGGTATCGTATCTTATAAGCCGCCTTAGCTGTTTTGGTAGGTATACGCTAGAACAATCACAAGCGCAGTTCTGTTTTGGTAAAATTAAATATCGCCGGCATAGCTCAGTTGGTAGAGCGCCACTTTTGTAAAGTGGATGTCGAGGGTTCGATCCCTTCTGCCGGCTCCAAGACTATTGCCCTACCAATAATCCGACGGCAAGTCCGGCTATTAAGGCTACGCTTCCTATCACTAAAACTCTCAAACCTGATTTTATTAGCGGCTGTTTGGTAAACTTCGTAGTACTCATTCCGAGCGCAAAAAGTCCAATCAAAGTTATTGTTATTGAGAGAGGAACAGCATTTTTAATGGGCAAAATAAAATAAGCAAACAATGGAATGATACCGCCTAAAACATATGCGAAAAACATGTAAAATCCGCCTTTAATAGATACAGACTCTGGGTCACCCGAAATTTTCAATTCACGCATAATCATTTCTTTTAGCATAAGTTCTTTATTTTTAGATGCTTCCTCAGACATTTGGATTGCTAAATTTTTTGACCAACCATCCTTCAAATACATTTGGTAGAGTTCTTCTTTTTCTTCTTTTGGAAATTGTTCTAACTCTTCCTTCTCTTCTTTTATTTTTCTTTTCTCCATTTCTTCTTGAGAGCGATTCGAAAGGTAAGATCCTATACCCATAGAAATAGATTCTACAGAGATAATAACCACACCTGCCAGAATAACCATAGCGTGATTATTACTGCCTATCGCTATACCAGTAATTGAACCCAAAGTTGAAACCATCCCATCTTCTACGCCAAAAACCACTTCTCTTAGAACATTCGTCAAGAAAAATTTTTGGTGATGTATATAATCTTTGTTTATTTCTTTATTTTCTTTATGTATTTCCATTTGGCTTTGTTTCCTGAAGCTTGAAAACTTTTTGGACTTTTTCTTCCAGCTCTTTAATGCCCCGGAAGCCAGTTAAAAGTTCGTCTCCTAGGACAAGCGCCGGAAGCTCTGTGTCCTTTATTTTGTAAATTTTAAGCAACGCTTTGACTGCAGAAAGGTCCGTGCTGTAATCAAAAGAATAAACGCGAAGTTCCGGGTATTTCTCACGGAGACTTGAGAGTACTATGCTCTCTCGCTCGCATTCACTGCAATTCTCAGCTGTAGTGTAAAAATAAAGAATAAAGGCGGACTTTATTTTACAGCTCGCGGATATTTTCTTCATTAATAAATAATCTTTAATCTGAAGAAGCGCATAGTATTTCTTTAAATAAGAAACCTCGTCTGTCGAACCCAGGTTTTTCTGCCCCCATTCGAGCTTATTTCCAATCTCATAAAGTTCGTCAGAAAGCAGGGACCCCGACACATTATTGCACGAGAGTTCTTGAAGCAGTGAAAACTGTGTTTCTGAAGAAAGAATATTTATAGCAATTTGATCTTGTATTGACTTTATTTGGTTAATTTTCTTGTCATTAAAGTAATTACTTAAATAACCCGCCGTCACAAAAAGACCCACGGTGATAAAAAATACAATTAAATATTTCCTCCAGTCAATATTGTTATTCATTTCTTTTAAAAAAAATTTATCTCCAAGCAGGTTTCCTTTTTAAAATAGTATTATACATTGCTTTTAAAAACCAAAATGGAGCAAGGAAACGAAAAACAACTAAAAAATAAATCATATTAAAAGAGAGAACCCACTTTCCCTTTGACATTCTTCTTCCAAAAATTATTCCAAAAATAACAAAAAGGTAAATTAAAAAAACTAAAAATACATAGGAATTCGTATTTATAAAAAAAAGATCAAAATTATAATTTTTAACGGATAAATTCCACCCTACAGTATTGAAAGTAATAAACTTCAAATGAAGAAAATTAATTAAATCATAAATCACCCTCCCAAAAAGGTAACTTAGGGCAAGAATGGATATAACACCTGTTGGCAGGGTAAATAAAGAAAAGTTCCCATACTTTTTTTTCAACAAAACGTCACGATAATCAACCGTATTATTTATAAAACCGTAAACCCAACGCAGTCTTTGCTTGTATAATTTCATAATTGTGCTCGGCGTATTAGTATAAACAAAAGCATCATTACAATGTTCTATTTTATAATTATTTTTTTGCATTCTGTAAGCAATTTCCATATCTTCTGTATTATGCCCGTGTTGATAAGGTCCCAAATCGTCAAAAACTTTTCTTCGAAAAATCGTAAGAGGCCCTGAGGTTACATTAATAGCACCCAAAAAACTAAGCATCTTCTTCGTATAAACACCCATGTGGTATTCCGCTTCTTGGGCGTTCTGAATGAAATTTTTTGGATTATATACAGTAACCGAAGGGACAACAGCCATGATATTTTTGTCTCCTTCAAAATAACTCATAATGCGAATTAGGGACTCTGGATCTGCCACGGTATCGGCGTCCAAAGCCCCAAAAAAATCTGTTTCTGAATGTTCTAGTCCTAAATTTAACGCCGTATATTTGCCCCCATTTTCTTTTTGAAAGATTTTTATATTTGGATACTTTTCAAACTTACGAATTATATTCCAAGTGCCGTCGGTGGAGCCGTCGTCAATAAGAAAAATTTTTAGTTTATCTTGCGGGTAATTCAAGGCAAGAAGTGAACGTATTGTTTTGTAAATAGTACGCTCTTCATTCCAGCATGGCACAACAACAGTTACCGTTTCATACTTGCTAAGTTTAGTTTTTCCATTTCTAATAACTATTTTTTTTCTATTCTCAAGAAATGTAACAAGAAAAAACACCTGCGCGTAAACAGACAAAAAGATTAACACATAAAATATTATGTTTGGAATTAAAGCCATATGACTTATTGCTAAATGTTACATACTACTTCCAGTTTTACTATCAGCGTCACGAGTAGCGCATCCTGCCATACACTTTTTGCACTTGCAGCCGAAAATACTCATAACGGCGGCAACGCCTACTAGCAGGTAAATAATTGCCTCTGAAGTTGGCATAGAACCTAGAACCATATTAACAACATTCCAAGATTCTGTTGCGCCCAAAAGCGTTCCCACACCTACCAAACCCCAATTCACCCCTCCTATAATTAATAAAATCTTAGCAATCATAGACACAGTACATCCTCCACTACCACATTTTAAATTACACATATATTCTTATTCTTTTAATTTCATCCAGCCCCACTTTTACAAAACAATATTCAGAAAAAATTGTCTTGCAGACAATTTTTTATTTTCAATACTCACTAAATCTTAAAATAAAGATAAGTAAGTAATTATTCCGTAAAAGTGGGGCTGGACAAGTTATTTATAAACGACCCCCGCCTGAACAACGACTAGTCGGGCAGGTTAAATTGTTAATATTTACATTGTAGCATATATTTTTCATATATGTTACAATAAAGATATTAACAATTAAAAAAATAAAGGGTATTATACCCTTTGATATGACTTCGACTCGGACATTATGAACGAGAGCTCTCGTTCATATGCTCCTCGCTCGTCATAATAAACAAATGGAAAAATATAATATTGAAGACAAAGAGGAAAATAAGCTTACAAATAAGGATAATATGAAGATAAGCGACAGCCCAAATAAAAATCAAGCTCAAATAGCTGGAGCAATAATAATAATGGGAGTCCTTATCGCTGGAGCCATCTTACTAAAAAATAACGTACCAACTGCGGCAACAAACGCGCCAATCTCTAAAATGGTTGGTCTAAATGTAAAATCTTTCAATACTTGTCTTGCGAGCGGAAAATTCAAAGATAAAGTCCAAGTTGATATTGATGATGGAACCAAAGCCGGTGTGAATGGAACACCATCTTCTTTTATATTAAAAAATGGTGTTGTTGTTGATAACATCGCGGGAGCACAGCCGCTTGAAACAGTAATGAAAAAAATTGCAGATGCGTTAAAAAATGACAAGAAACCCATAGCTGCGCAAATGAGGCCAGTTTCATCAGATGATCATATTTTAGGAAATGTAAACGCTAAAATAATTATCGTAGAATATTCAGATTTAGAATGTCCATTTTGTAAAATGTTCCACAACACAATGCATCAAGTAGTCGAAAAAAATAATGGAGATGTAGCTTGGATATATCGCCATTATCCAATTCCTCAACTTCATCCGAAAGCTTTTCACGAAGCTGAAGCTACAGAATGCGCTTGGGAACAAGGTGGTAATAGCGTTTTTTGGAAATATACTGATAAAATTTTTGAAATTACTCCATCCAACAACGGGCTTGACGAAGCGAAGCTTTAATATTACTTCTCGTTAATCAAAGTAATTTTTCAACCTTGAAATTTTGTCATGCTGGCGGAGTTTTTCGTGTACTTTCGCTTCAATTTGACGAATGCGTTCACGAGTTACACCAAACTCTTCCCCTACTCGCTCTAAGGTGTGCTGAATACCATCTATTAAACCATAACGCATTTCTAGTATTTTTCGCTCTTTAGGATTAAGTTCATCCAACACTTCACGAATCTGATCCGATAGAATTCTACGAGAAGACTCCTGATCTGGACGCAAAATTTTGTCGTCCGGT
>Ga0209515_10003378_pt1 | contig 23000 bp, 21 predicted proteins | sample Subgroupgradi54m_FD_187454 | JGI IMG/M metagenome (GOLD analysis project Ga0209515, IMG submission 187454) | Subsurface groundwater microbial communities from S. Glens Falls, New York, USA - GMW60B uncontaminated upgradient, 5.4 m (SPAdes)... ... | reverse complement strand
CTTATTCCTAAAACTTTCCTTTCAGCGAATGTGGGATCACAAGCAAGATAATCAATACCATTTATCGACGCAAAATCTTCAACCGTACTTGTCGTAACACTCGATACATCATTAGCATCGTCATTCCATTCTTCAGCAATCAATCCTATCATTTTATCTTGGATAAAATCTTCGAGGAAAGCTAAGAACTTACCAGTCTGTGGGAGATTTCTGTTGTGTTGTACTTGATGGTTAACACCGATTATATATACCATTGGTGATCGATCCCCAAAATTCTAACAAAAATGGAGCTTATAAGATAGGTTTTACATAAGGACTTAGTTCATCCTAAACAGATTTAAGAACATACGCACAATAAGCACATTCTTCAGAAGAATCAGGAATATTTCCATTCAATACAGTTGAGATCTCTTTGATAAGAGCAAAAAACCGACCCATATTTTCTTCAACTGGATGCCACTTAGGAGAAGCAGTAAAAACTAAATTTCCGTTAAGGTGCTCTATATTATCAGGAGTAACACTAATTAAGCCCATTTTTGAAACTTTAATGGGAGCTGTTCCATTCGCAGGATTTTCCAGAGCAAATTTATAGGCATGGAGCTGACTAGCAAATTTACGGATCTGATCTTCACTAGGGCTAGTTATTTTAAAATCAATTACAGAATATGTTCCATCATCAAGACGAGTTAAGATATCAAACCGCCCGCTAATAAAACAATCCTCTGCTCCTGGTACAGGAATAGACTTTAAAAATCCTTCCTGAATCTCTACTATTCCAGAAGGGAGATCAGGATGTATATCTTTTAAATTTAGCCCCATTACAGAATTTTGTAAAAGAGTATTCATGCGACCAAAAATTGCAGGAAAAGCTCCATAAGGAGGAGGAATACCGAGTTTGATCTTCCTGTAATAACAATGTTTACAATCTTCCCAGAGATATTTAAAATCAGAGGGGCTAAGTTTATATAATTTATCCATATCAGCTTATTATTTCATCAATTCCAATACCTTGCTCTTCAGCTCTACTTATAGCCTCATCTATATTACCAGACTGAAACTCTTCTTGTAATTCTTCAATAAATTCCTCAGGATATTTCTCATTTTTCTGATCATCATCTAAATCATTATAATTATCCATTTATATATCATCTGAAAATGCATTAATGAGTTTATGACCTTCGATTATTAGTACATTCCGAAAACTTCCTTCTAATTTCCCAACCTGTTGCAGATAATGAAAGTATTTCTTGATTTTAATAAATAATCTGTATTTATCTTCCCCAATAGGAATTACGATTCCAATTTTACCCATAACTGATGCATTTACAATATCACCTAGTGACCTCTTTGCATCCCTAGTGTTCTCAATTTCTATGGCAATAAAACATCTAGGATTATGATTCAATGTCCGCAAGAAATCGTTAAAACTAATATATTCTAGATTTTCTCCTAAATGAGAAATATCATAAAGTTTTTTTATTAGAGCATTGTATGTAGTCATGGAAGTATCAAAAGCTAGATTGTTTTGTTCTAACTCCCTGTTTATATTGAAAGGGCCTATCGCGATATCTACTCTAGGTGCATAGTATTCATCATTATTAAAATCATCTTGGCTATTTTTACTAACATTCCATTCTGGAATCACTAATTCAGGAGAAAAAGAAGGTTTAAATTTACCAATTAGTTTTTTTGTAAATTTATCCGTTTTCATTAATGCTTAGATATCTTAGACGATATTAAATATTTATCCTTTCGTTTATTAAAAGCTGTGTCGCCACCTTCTAGAATGTCACAAACCTGTTCAATTATTCCATCCTCAAATTTATTAATTGAAACATCCGGAATCTTTTTTGCTTGATCTTCTAGGGAACCAGAACCATACTCTAACCTAGGAGTTCTTTTACCATTATAATTTGCAACGATTACTTGTTCTGCATCAGTATTTACTACTAAATTTGGGTTATGCGTAACCATGATTATTTGTCTATATTGTTTTCTTTCCCGAAAATAATTGATAAGATCCTTATATACAGATAAATTATCGAGATTTTCCTCCGGTTGGTCAATTATTAATGGTCTATAATCAGCTTTATCAATTTCTAAATAAAGCATTAGAAGGATTATTCCTTTTTGCCCTGGTGATAACAAATATAAATCAGTGTCATTAAATTTTAATGAAGAAACAACCTCAAAATATGAAGGATCAAAAAGCCAATCATAAAAGTCTTGCACTGCGTACTCTTCTCTTATTTGTTCCTCAATAGATATTTCTTGCTTCTCGAAAGATGTAAAATTAACTAATATTTTTTGCAGTCCATCTTGAAGTACTATACTTCCGAAGCCTCCTTTAGAGCAATTTTCCCATAAATCATTCAATACTTTTTTAAGACTTTCAACCTCTCTGAAATTTCCCTTTCTAGTTCTGTCGATAATATCAAGTCCGCTTTTATAATGAGATTCTAACTTGTAATTTACTTGAGCCTCAAATACCAGCTTTTTATCCGTTTCTGTACCAGCAAGTAACGATTTCTGAAGAGGTTTATAAAGTTCCTCAATTCTCTTTTGCTCATTCTTTAGTAATTCAAAATAAGAGCCATACACAGTTAGTCTCTCTGTTTCTAATCGTTTCTTTTCAGGAAGAGATTCAGACTTAATTTTTTCGATTTCTGCCTCTAAAGCTATTATTATACTTTCAAGAGTGGAAGCAGTTTTCTTTTGTTGCTGATATTTCAGTTTTATTGTTTCAAACGCACGGGTTTCCTTCTGCTTATTTTCTATTCCCAGATTTAATGATTGTAAATTATCGAATTGTAAATCCGCTGAAGCAACACCTAATAAAGAGGCTACACTCAATTTCGCACCTTCTTTTAAGGTTTTTAACTGGTCTGATATTTCTGATTTTTTACTATCAAGTAAACTTTTAATTCCTACCTCATCAAGCTTCACATCAAATGTACTAATCGGAGAAATACTCAAATCTAATAGAAGTGGTGATATTTCATCACTGAATTCTCTTATCTGAGTTTTGAAGATTTTGATCTTCATTTCAACTTCATTTATTCGGCTTAATTTTGTTTGTAGCTCTATTATTTTATTTTCGAATTTTTTCCTAGTTTCTACTAGACTAGAGAGCTCCTCTTGGCCTTTTACATCTTCTGTAGGTAAAGCTGGCAGACTTTTGAGAAGCAAGTCTAACTCTTTCTTCTTATCTATAAGAATTTTGTCTTTTTCTGGTAAACCTCTTAGTGTAGCGGTAAGATTATGTATTCTTGAATTTAAATCCTTTATTTTTTTTACAACCTGACCTTTTTCGTATTGAAAACTACTTAGAATTCGAGACTTTAGTTCATCAAAATTAGAAGCACCGAACCTTTCAGTTTCATCAAGTGCTTGAAAAATGACATTCTCAATCTGCTTTTGGAGCTTCTCGCTATTTCTATGAGAACAAAGCTCTTCAACAACTCCTTGGGGTAAATACTGTATAAGACCAGCATCTTCTGTTAATGTGCCTACTTCATAAGAAGTTTCAGTTCCATCGGCCCATTTTAGATCAATTTCTGTTCCCAGAATTGAGCTTTTATGTTTGGTAGCCTTTCGAAGGAAAGCGTCCTCATTATTGTCTTTGCTTCCTGCACCATATGCTATAGCTTCAGCGAGTGCGGATTTACCAGAGCCTCTTCCTCCAATTAAAGTTATAAGATCTCTATTAAGTTCTAATTTGAAATCATCCTTAAACCACCCATTAGATTTGGGGATGGATATTTCTGAAATTACTTTATGATCTGGTTTGTAGTCTGGTGGTTTAACACCAATAAATACCCGAGATGATGGTTCATTTAAAACTTGTTTTAACCCTGCAAAAGTAGGATCAGCTTTGATCCAAAGTAGAGTTTTATCCATTTCTTCTAATTTATGAGCATCAGATGAATGAAGTACTAAACTATTAAGCTTGTTTACAACCAGATCATCACGATTTTCACTTATTTTTTGAGGATCACTTAGATTTGTTAAGCAAAAATTTGCAGAATTAATGAGATTTCTCTTTTCAGCTGCGGACTGATCCCACCTTGATTGATCCCATTCAGAATAACCGATGGCTACTATAAATTTTCCTTTAAATGGGCTTTTATCTAGCTGTTTTAATATGTCGTCTCTTTTATAGGTAATATTATCAAAACCAACTTCAAGATCGGATTTGTTATGTATAGCATTTCCAGCAGGAGCAACTGTTTTTAATTCTCTTCCTAGTTCCTCCAATGAATTGACTGTAGGAGTTTGATGCCATTCTGTATTGTCTTGAATTAAATAACCAGTTGATAAACAATTAAGAAGTTGCTCTCTTATGACTTTTACTTCTAAGTCTGGATCAAAGAGGATATGGAAATTGTGTCGTTTAGTATTATGTTCTGTACCACTAAAAGTGTTTAACCGAAATTCAATATTGGGGATAATTAACTCAATATTTGGAAATTCTTGCTTACGTGTTAAAAGATACTCATACCCATCACAGAATAAATAATCAGTTATACCAATAACTTTTATTTCTGGAGGTAGAGAAGCTAATTTTTTGATGAAGGCATCCCAGGTTGGTGTAGTATCCCCACCATAGCCTTGGATGATTGATTTAGGAGTGTGTATATGCAAATCCCATTTTCGCCATACTGATCCCTTTGGGTATGTTTTGCTGGTTATGTCATTCATATACTACGTACGTTTATCTGTAATCTCATTACCTATATACAACCAAGAACATATTCGATAGACCATATATGATTCAATTCTTGAAGTATAAAATTTAACTATCAATTTCCCTTTCAATTAGAGCCGATTCATCTGATTTTAAATTATAAATTTGATACACAATTCTATTAATCTTTTCTTCTATGTTCTTGACCATAATTTCATTTTGCTCCTTAATACAAGATTTAATTTGTAATGCTAGTTTTTCCAAGGAATCCTGAACATCTTTTTCAGCTTTTACTATCGGAAATGAATCTAAATCAAATTGTTTTATCTGTGGAGTACTGTCAATATTTGTGATAAGTTCATTTCTATAATACCAAGTCATAAGTTTGGAATTAAGTAAAGCAAGTAAATATAAAGGATTTATAGAATCATCTAGATAATAACTAAAATACAATGATTGTTCTGGATAGGTTCCAGATTGGTCAAATACTGCTATTATCGTGTTACCAGTTTTCCTTAATAATAATTTTTCTCTTACGGAGAGCTTCGCTTTATCTCTAGTTCTACCAGTAATGTTTTCGTCTTTGAATTCAAAGTAATATTTTTTTAGAACTAAGTATCTTGATATAGATTTACCTTTAAGTACTTCTACTTGAGAATTGTTTTGCCTATCATCAGTAATCAATTCTGACTTTCCACCAAATCCTGAAGTAGTTTTACAATATGTTATTAATTTTTCACTATTCTGCCCGATCTTTTTAACCAATAAATAATTTGCCTTATTCTTATAGCTTCGCCAAGAAAAATTTTCATTATTTATTAATTCCTCATGGCTAAATTCAAGAGGAGCTGATTCGGGGCTATATCTAATTTTAATATCAGAATTATTATTAATCGAATTTTTAACAATAAAAGTCATTGTATCAGCAATGATTGCTTCAAACTCCCAACGATATACTATATCTATTAAAGAATGATTGGTTAAGATATTTTTTCTAATTAATGCGCTTGATTCGTTAAGACCAAGTCTATCTGGAACAATTAAAGTCAAAGTACCATCACTGGTTAAAAAATCAAAGGACTTAAGAATAAAATATTCATATAAATTAGGCATGTAAGTATTACCACCATACATTTTTTTTAATAAAGGCATACTTTTCCTGTTATCCTCTAGTGCCTGCTTTCCAGAAAGAGACACCCAAGGAGGGTTCCCAATAACTATGTCAAATCCATTTTTTAATCCAAACATCCACTCTGGATCAAACCAATTAGACATTTTATGACTAAAAGGATCCCAGCTAGTTAGTTTTGATGTCATATCAGCGTATCCACTGAAACCATTCGAAATTAGTTTTTGAAACATTCTGTTCTGAGTTTGTACGAACTGAAGTTTAAGTTGATCTCTTTCAGATCCGGAGGCATTAAAGAACATATCTCTGACTTCCTTCAATTCTATAATGCCCTGATCGTCTTCAAAAAGTCCGATCTGATTTAAGGATCCAGCAGAAGAAGGTAAACTCACCAATGTATTGGCAGTAACAAATTTAAAATCAAGGTTTGGCAACGGTTCAATCCCACGATTATCTAGCAAATCATCAATTTGTTCATCTACAACTAAAGTGAGGAAACATCGTAGTCGAGATATCTCGGTTGCGATAGGTTGTATATCGATCCCGTAAATATTTTCTCGAATAATTCCAAGTTTACGAATATAGTCAAAGTTTTTCTCTTGGAACTCGCGCTCTAGTACTTTCCTTAGCTCCATAGGAGTATTTTCAATTTGTTTTTTAAACCATAATTGACCATCTTGATCAATTTGCTGAAGAATAAAAACTATCTTTTGTAGCGCACCAATAGGAAAAGCGCCGGATCCACAAGCAGGATCAAGTATTTTGACTGAACTTAATGCTTGAGCTATCTTATCCTTTCCTCTTTCATTAAGCGGATTAGAGTTGTCGTCTTCTAAGTCATAGCTTATTAATGATCGCAATTTATTTTCTTCAACACCAGCTTTTTCTTTTAAATAAAGTAGAAGGCTTTCATCTATCATATAATCGACAATTATTCTGGGAGTGTAGTAACTACCAGTACTTTTTCTAGCAGATTCACCGGTTTCCGGGTTTATTTCAGCAAGAAGATTTTCAAAAATTCGTCCAAGCATTTCAGGATCAATAGAGAGTTCTTCATCAAAACTGGTGTTTTCATCAATAGTGAAGTTGTAAGTTTCAAGAATTTCAAAAAAGTCATTAAACCAATGATCAGGGATTACTAGGGTATTATGATATTGAGATTGTAAATCACCATTAGTGCGTTTGTAGTAATCATCGTCTTGGGGAGAGAATAACCCTCCATTAAGATATGGAACAGAGGAGAAAGGCTCTTTGGAAAAATCATCCTTTCTGGATTTAACTATCTTATTGAGAACTTCAAAAAAGATTGGTTCGAGAATTTTGTGATAATAGTCTTCATTTTTCTTAGCTGCCTCAAGAGATAGAAGCTCTTTCGGCATTAAAGCTATCCCAGCTTGGCTTTTCTTCTCTCGCAAGAACCAACAAAAGATTATTCGACCTATTAAACGAACAGCAAACTCAAGATTTATTTGACTCTTATCTTGAGTAGACGGAAGTTTAAGTAATCCGCTAACAAGTTTTGTAAATGCTTGAGAGATTTCTTTGTAAAATTCCTTATTAACCACCTCCAAAGAAAAACGACTTTTTAAATCAGTAAAATCAATTATCTTTCCTTTACTTAATAAATACTGATGGGGTGTTTTAATCTTTGCTTTTGAACCAAGTATATAAGATTGTCTTTTGGGATTAGACAGTTTTGTAATTATTTTACCTTCACTCCATACTGGGGTACTTGTGAGTAAGGAAATACGCCATAATGGTTCGTCTTTAGAGTAATAGGCAATTATGGCATTAGGAGATCCATAGTTTTTAAGTAAGTTAAAACTATCTGTAGCTAAGCCAACCTTTCTTCTTGAAGGATCTGCATCGGTTTCAATAATATAAACTCTGACATTTAACCCTGATTCACCAAGAGTGTTGATAGATTTAACACCAGTAAAGCCACTCGGAACATCAACTTTGCGAATATCTATGGAGAAATCAGGGACAAACTCTTCAATCCAATTTGTAAACTCTTGTTGGCTAAAATTTTCATCTAATTTCATACACGCAATTCCTCAGATAGAACCAATAACTCAGATAATCCATCAAGTTGATCAACTCTTTTAAGGCTGGTTGCGATTTCTTGTTTTGAGACTATTTCTTGTAGATCTTTATATGCTTGTTCCAAATCTTCCATATCTAACCGACCAATTAGTTTGTATTGTCCTTCACTTAAATCGTCATACTCTTTGATAACTTTTGTAAGATCAATCGCATAATCCTTGGCAGGAGGATATTGTTCGATAAGAATTTCAAGAGGACCGAGGGCTTTAGCGCGATTACCAGTAATCTTAGGAAGTTTATGTTTTTCAAACAATTTATCCCTAATTAATACAAAAAGAGCATTGAAAGTGTCATCTGGTAACTGACCTTCCTCTTCTTTCTTGGCTGAAAAAAGAGGCAATACTCTTTCAGCTGATACTATTTCTGGTTCTTGATCAGAACTCTCTTTAATGGCAAAAATAGCATGACTACCTTTTTTACCAAAAGCTATACCACTATTTATAGTTTGGCCTGTTCTGAGTACTCTGCTTCTTGGTCTGATGCTATTTGCTTCTTTGATATCTTCATCTGAAGTTTGATCGTATACTTCTCGATGCACAGCATCCCAAGATTCAAATTCAGCCTCACTGTTAGCTTTAACGTATTCATCTTTGAAAAAACTTCTCAATTCTTCGTCTCCAGTAAGAGTCTTGGTATCACTTCCAACAACAGCATTTATTAAAGTCATTTTAAGCGTACTAATTTGTTGAATTCTTGTTTCAGCTTCACCGATGGAAGTTGGAAAGAAATTGTAAACAAAAAGCTGATCAAATACTTTTTTATTGATACGATTAATTCGTCCAATACGTTGGATAACTCGAGTTGGATTAAATGGAATATCGTAATTAAAAATTACTCCTGCTCTGTGTAAATTGTAGCCTTCGCTTAAAGCATCCGTTGCCACCAAAACATCGTAATCGTTAACTTGTAGTTCTGATTTTATTCCTGCATCAAAATTGGCACGAAGTAAATCTCGATTAGTCTTTGATGCATCTTTTGCTGTGTATTTAAATACACGCTCAATCCCTGCCTTATTGAGGGCTGGACCCAAATAGTTAACAGTATCAGCATATGCCGAGAAAATTACGATCTTTCTTGAAGGATCTTCATTTAATAATCGCTTTATATTTTCTACAAGAAAATCAAGTTTTGGGTCTATATCAGGTACAATTTTATTTTCTCCAAACCATTGATCCCGTATTGAAACTAATAATTGAGTATCTGCCTCAACATCTTTAATAAAATTAGCATTTAACCAATCTTTTTCGACAAAAATTAATTTAGATTTAGAATCATTTTCTGTATTAAACTGTTCAACAAGCTCAGAAGTAAGATCATCACCAGCATCAGTTATAAAAGTATCTGGATCCGGAATTTTACCCTTTTTCAAAATAGGTACCTTTCCTTGATCGTTATACCAACGAGCAATCATTTGATTAGAATCAATCATGTTCTGAAGTGTAATTCTAAAGGCCTCTTTGGAACTTTCAAATCGCATAACAAGTAATCGCTTCATGAAAGAAGCTAAGTTGGTTTGTGCAGTCCTTATATCAACATCATCTAAATATGCACCATACTTTTGATTGAATTCATCGTGTTTATCGTCTGAAATATAGGTAACTGGCTTATATCTAGCTCCCTCAAAACCATGATCATCATTGGTAATTATTTCTAGGGTGTGTAAATAAAGGTCAAATAGTTCTCCTAATTCGTACTCTAGTAATTCCGGTCCTTCAACTTTAGCGAATGCAATGCCTTGCTTCACCAAGTTATTTCTATAACGAGATATTGTTTGAAGATCTAATCTTGATCTTCGTACGATTACAGGTTCAATTAACCTTCTTAATTCTTGTGCGATTCCTTTAGCTTCTTCATTTATTTCCTCAGTAGTAATACTATTACCACGGATACTTGATCGCAGTTTTCTATACCGGTCAATCAGTTCACGGAATCTGAGAGAAAGATTATCAACAGAATGTATAGTTGATTGACCAGGTGTCTGGAACAATTTAACTAAGGCGAAAACATCCTTTGGGTCATTATTAAATGGAGTAGCAGTTAGAATAATAACTTTATTATTGGCATGACTTCTTGTTAGAGAGTGTAATAACGTATAGTCATCAGTTAGTTCATTTCGGTAGCGATGGGCTTCGTCTATAATAAGAAGAACAGGTCCAGTTACTTGATCAGTACACCATTTATAGGCTTCTTCTATTTTTCCTGAACTAAAAATCTTTGTTCCAGGTAGCCTGAAATGTGCTTGATATTCCTCCCATTGAGTAATCAAATGGGGTGGAGCGATAATAACTACATTAATATGCTCTTTTTGTGCCAAATTATAAGCAATTGCTGAGGCAATAATACTTTTTCCTAATCCAACAACATCTGCAATTATGACACCACCAAATTGATCGATACGATCCATTCCCATGCGAATGGCATCTAGTTGGTACTCTAAATCGAGAAATGAATCATCGGTAATTTTCCCAGGTGATTCGATATTAGTACTACTATCTTTACCAAATAGTTCATGTAAAACACGAATATACATTAGATAAGGTTTAACGACTGCATTAATCCATAATTTTTTAACCACTTCTTTAAACTCTTCGTTATTATCCGGAGTTGCGATATCAATATTTTGGGAATCATTCCACATTGAATCAAATTTTGTACAACCATCTATAAATATCTGTTTATCTCTTGAAGAATCATTTAGTTCGCCCTGTTCGATGAGACCGTTATATGTCAAATTACTTGATCCTAAAAATCTTGTGCCAGGAAAGTCTCCACCCTGGTTAGAATCAGACGAATTATGAACCAGATACATCTTTCCATGTTCATCAGTATTAGTGAGTTTGATCTCAAGTGAACCATCAATTATTTTCTGTTCAAAAATCTTAAAAGCTTGTTGTGATTCCGGACTATCAAAGACTTGCGACTCTTCAAATAGCTTAGAGAAACCCTCAAAATACTTTTCTTTTTGCTCTGTGTGAGAATTAGGGGCATCCCAAGACTGAAATCGTTCTAAGTCAACTGGTTTGCCAGTTTTTTGCTGCATGGCAATAATGTTTGGGACTGCTTTTGGGTCAATTTGCTTCCCGACAAGAATTCTGACTTTTTTATCTTTAAAATGTGTTGCGAGTAATTCAAAACCTGAAAAGTAAAAATAACCAACCTGAATATCTATTTTGTCTGAAGCTGAAAGTGCGTTTATCAACGCTTGATGCATAGTTTGATTTTTATTATCAATTAGTGCCATATATGGTTCAATTCTAGCAAAAATGGAGCTTATTAGATACCACGAAGCAAATGAGGCAGAACTTTAGTTCGAATTTTCAATCTTGGTTGATTTTCCTCTTTTTGCTAATTCGGGTTATAAGATAGAGTAAATAGCTACTTCTTGGGTTTCTTAAGTAAAACTGTCATTAAATTTAGAAAATCAGTTGCTTGTTTTGTTGCCTCTTCCTCAGATAAATGAATATTAAATTTTTCAATATGGAGCTGTTTGTATTTTTCTAAAAACTTTTGAGGTATCATACTATCTAGTTCTTTCTTCCCAGATCATTTTAGCAATCATTTGCATATCATCTGCCACAGCTTCTATGTTTTCTTTTGTTATATTATTTGGATAATTCTTCTCAAGCAATTTTCTTGCTTGTTCTAGAGCATCTTGGCGATTTCCAACCATTCTTACAATGGTTTCAGTAGACAGTTGTTCGATCTGCTTTTTAAATACTTCTGAATCTTTTATTAAATCATTAACTAAGCTCATGCCTGTATTATAACATTAGGTTAATACAAACAGCCTATAAATTTTGAATTTTAAAATATGAATGTTATACTATGCATATATGACCAGACAAAAAGATGAAAAATTCGCCAAAGAAACTGGTGAAAAATTTAGAAATACCAGAGAAAAACTTGGGCTTACACAGGAAGAAGTTGCTGATAGAGTAGGCATGAATGTTACAAATTATGCAAGGATCGAAAGGGGAGAAATCGAACCTTCGGGTAGCAACTTAGTCAAATTATATAAAGTCTTCAAAATAAAGCTCTAAATAGATTTTTTCAGCTTTAGGAAGTTAAACATCTCTAAAGCTAATCCCTGTCCTTCAATCCTTCTCATTATCTCTCTACTTCTTGTTTGAGATAGGATATTCAAACTACCTTCCCAAAGGATTTTTCTATCTAAAATAGCCAGTTTCCGATGATGATTTCCTGTGCAAAGTAAAACTTGTACTCCTACCATTTCACACCAAGTAATTGCATCTTCTGATTGCGGTTCCATAAACTCCTCATGTTCTCTTGGATCACGGGTAATTATGTATATTTTGACTCCTCTTTTGATTAAATTTTTAAATAAACGATCAAACTTCCTCATTCTTCCAGTAGTAATGTAGGGACTTTCTATGATAATTTCACTTGTACAGCCTTCAAGATCACGCAAGAACGTTTGATAAAATGTCTTTTCATCATGAAGCTGGGAAGTGAGCAGATTTGGGTTCATTTTTCCTCCTCAGTCTGGTATACTTCCATTAGCTCGGTGATCCAGACTAGAAAGTGTTCGTAGTAAGAATCACTCAGGGCACACATTACATTTACGGGGTTGTATTATTCGGGGTGTAGTTCATCGGTAGAACGCCCGCTTTGGGAGCGGGAAGTAGTGGGTTCAATTCCCTCCACCCCGACTGAAAGTTTTCAAATTTTGCCGGGTTGCATTATCCAAACTGCGGTGTCAAAATTAATAAGGTTATAGTTTTTGCGACGCAAATTATTCCATAAAAATTAAAGAGGAACGGTTAATATGGGTAAAAATTTTGAACAGCAACTGAATAAACTACAAAGAATATCCTTCAAACTGACCGGATGGGTAGGAACACCGATGTCGGTTATCGCACACTCGATTCTTTTTGTAGGCATTTTTGGGTTAAGGTTGCTTGGTATAGATACAAGTACAATTCTTTTAATTTTGACTACGGCAGTTTCACTGGAGGCTATCTACCTGGCAATTTTTATTCAAATGACAATTAATAGGTCTGTTTCCAGTCTTGAATCAGTCAGGGAAGAGGTGGAGGATATTCAGGAAGAGGTGGAAGATTTGGAAAGTGATGTTGAAGAAATCTCGGAAGATATCGATGTCATCCAAACCGAGCATATAGAAGAAGAGGAAGACGAACACGAGAAAGCCAAGCACACACTGGGGCAAATCGAAAATCAGCTACAAAAGGTCATCACCGAACTTGAAACCCTCAAAAAACAAAATGTCCTTTAGAGTTGTATAATAAGTGGCTGATGAAACATATTAATATCAAAGTGCACGGCAGGGTCCAGGGGGTATTCTTCCGCGCTTTCACTAAAGAGCAAGCGGAAAATCTGGGGATCAAAGGCTTTGCTACCAATTCCGATGACGGCTGTGTTTATATAGAAGCCGAAGGCGAGGAAAGTAATCTCAAAAAACTAATAAAATGGTGTTTGAAAGGGCCACTGCTGGCCAAAGTAGAAAAGGTGGAAGTTAACAAAGGAACTATCAAAAACTATCATGACTTCTCCATTGCATAAGGCTGCTAAACAGCTTAAAAAGGGCAAAATCGCCGTTATTCCGACTGATACGATCTACGGGATAGTTGGATCTGCTTTCAACAAAAATACTGTAGAGAAAATTTATAAATTAAGAAAAAGAAATTCCACGAAGCCTTTTATTATCTTAATATCTCACTTAAATGATTTGAATCATTTTAATATCACTATCCCAGAAGAATCCAAGAAATTACTACAAAAAATTTGGCCTAACCCGGTGAGTGTGGTACTTCCCTGTTCTGATGATAAATTTGAATATCTGCACAGAGGTGGTAAGACTTTAGCTTTTAGGATGCCAAAAAATAAGGAGCTATTGGAGCTTCTAAAAAGAGTCGGACCCCTGGTTGCCCCAAGTGCCAATTTTGAAGGAGAAAAACCGGCAGAAACTATTGAAGAGGCCAAAAAATATTTTGGAGACCAAGTAGATTTTTACTTAGACGGCGGTAAATTAGACTCTGAACCCTCTACTTTAGTAGAAATAAAAGAGGGAAAGATAAATGTCATCCGCCAAGGAGCTTTTAAAATTAAATAAATCTATTACTTGCCTTTGCCTGTTTGTTTTGCCCAAGTAAGAATTTTAATGCAGTCTTGTAAACCTCTTTAATCCCTGAAGTAATTTGAATAATACTGGGGACATCTCTTAAGTTTATCCATCCTACTTCGGAATGCTCTCTGGTATTAGGTAGCTGCACAGAGGGTGGGCCTTTTCTATCCCTGTCAGGACATATTTCATCTAATACAATATGGATTAGGTTTCCACTTTCATGGTCTATGTAAGAACCAGCAATTAATTGATAGCCTCCAGTTTCTTCTTTAATAACCTCTTCATATGTTTCTCTCAAAGCAGCACGCTGGATGACTGTACCTAATGTATGATCCAAACCTTTATCATCTGATTGCGGGTCAATTTTACCCATTGGCACAGCCCAGGTATTTGCTCCCCATAACTTTCCAGGTGAACGTTTACCGACTAATACTTGTGTTTCAGGATGTAAATATCCATACATGATTGTTCCAACATCAGGTTGTAAAAGAGTCACTACAGCTACCACCTGGTTGGGATACTGTTTTAAAACCTCATCAAAGGATTGGGTGTAGGATAAAGACAATTCTTCAAATTCGCTTGAGTCTACTTGCCCTAATTGTCTAAGCAGATCTGTAATGAAAGCTTCTGATTTCTCTAAAGTACTTACATCCAAAGCCTCTTTTTTGATGGTACTATCATTTTGGCCCTCATCTGTCATGGGAGAATTATAACAGATATGGGAGAATTATAACAGATATTGTTGTATAATTTAGTCTGTTTGCGGGTGTAATTCACCGGTAGAATGTCACTTTTCCAAAGTGAACGTAAGGGGTCCGACTCCCCTCACCCGCTCCCATCTTTCGCTAAAGCTACAGATGGTTGCTATAATGTAAAGTGTGTACTACGTTTATATACTTCAAAGTTCAAAATCTAGAATTTTATACTACGGTTATACAACTGATTTAAGGAAAAGATTCAAAGAACATAATGCAGGTAAGTCTACATTTACAAAAGGTCATATTCCTTGGAAGATAATGTTCTATGGTGCATTTGTAAATAGACAGAAAGCACAAGATTTTGAACTTTATCTTAAGTCCGGATCAGGTAAAGCCTTTGCATACAAAAGGTTAGTTGACGTAGCTTTAAGCAAAGATGTCAGTGTGCATAAATAGGTGTTCCGAAGCCGTCCTTAGCCGAAGGCGACGGATCGGCGTAGGACACCCTCACCCGCTCCAAGGGCTAAATCTTCCAACTTTTTAATTAAATTTTGTATTTTACCCATAAAATTAGTTCGACCCCTAAATAGGTAAGACTCATAGTATTTGATTTCTTGAATGCTTTAGATATATAATAAATGTAATGAATAAATTTTATCGCGAGGCTATATTTATTGGAAGCAGAAATCCTTTCAAAAAGACAAAACTTAAATGGCTTATCGAAAAATATTTTAGCAAAATTGATAGCCCAGATAATTTACTAACATTTAGTGAAAATGTTCCCGAGAGAGGAAAATCCTTTGTGGAAGTTGCAGCTAACAAAGCACGTTTTATTTCCAAAATATATCCTGGATATGTAATCACTTCTGATTCAGGAGTTGATATACCTGCATTGGGTAGTAACTGGAATGCTTTGAAGACTAAACGGTTTATCAAAAAAAAGAATGCAACAGATTTTGAGAGAATGGATGCCCTCTTGAAATTGATGAATTCAAAAGAAGGACAAGAGCGCACAATTTATTGGAAAGAGGCTATCGCGATTGCAAAAGATGGTAAAGTAATTTATACCACTGAGGCAAAAAGCTGTCCCATGCTTCTTCAAAAAACTTATAATCCCAAAAAATATCAGGAAGGTATATGGTTATGCAGTCTGTTTTACTATCCTCAATATGGAAAAAATTATTTTGATTTAACTAAAGAAGAATTGGAACTAGATGGTGAGGATACTTGGTGGGAGTTAAAAAATAAGGTTGAAAGCTTTTTGGATTATAAAAAGAGCGACACAGATATTAGGAATAAAATTTACACCTTTGATTTAACAAAGTACTCATTAGCTAAAAATATATTTGAATCATTAAAATACAATATTGTTGTACCCTATATTTCCAATCATCATCACAACAATTTATCAAAAAGAAACTTATTTAAGAAACCAATCATTAGTCCTTATGATGTTGCAGCAGCAATCGTTGGTACAAAAGAGGACTTATCTATCATTAACCCAAAAATTCTTTTAAGCAGAATTACAATCAATATTTCAAAAAGTTCTAAAAAAGCCACATTCTCCTATAATGATGGTTTCCAAGTAAGAAAAATTAATTTAAGTCGAGTACCTCATAAAAATACCCAGTTATTATTAGACAATAACAGCTATCTTTCCTATATCTCTGCTTATCTTAAATCCCTTTTAAGTAAACATTTTACGATCCTTTCATTTAATGCATTGGGATCGAAGACAAACACTTTTATCATAGATTCAACAAGTACAAAGTTACCAATTAATAAATTAGCAAAAGTACATATTAATGATAGCTTAGATAAAAATGATATACGAAAAATAAGCAATGCGGTTATTTTAAATGAAAAGCTTTTGGCCCAACAAGCAAACCTTTTACATGGACTTGAATCAAAAGAAGTAATTGTTTCTAATAGTATTAATTTAATCGATCACTGGCCTAAAAATCCATATATTGAAAATATAAAGCGACAAGTCGAAAGAAAGATAAAGGAATTACTCTCTAGTTCGAAAGCAGCTATCGACTGGAGAGACTTACTACTTCAAGTGTTATTTAGGACTACAACCTATTCTCCACGAAATCTTTTTTATAATGGTTCTAAGCTACTATTGTATCTTGAAAGTTGTGGAGTGTTTGAAAATTGGCAAAATATTCCATTACTTTCAGAGAGCGAACTTCGTAAATACACACTTAACACAGATCTTATTGATGAAATAATTAATGAGCAAATCATCATTGCATTAAATCGATTTTCTCAATCTCAGTTTAATGTTAAAAAGTTTTTTAATAAAATGAGTTATTTTAATGGAAACTGGAAAATGGTATGGCAAGAAAATAAATTATTTATAACAGATGGACATAATTTCAAAAAAATCTTATTTAAACCAGTAGATCCCAACTTAGCATCAGCTATACATAATCAATTTCACTATATTCATGCACCTAGAGCTACAGCAGCTTTTGGATTGTTTATTGAAGGAAGTCAATATCCTTTCTCTGTTGAAAGCGTAGAATACGTAAAAAGAAATTACAAAAAAAATGGGTTATTGCTTTTTGGATATAATCCCCTCAATTGTATAGAATTAACACGGCTTTATAATCGCCCTTTTTCTCCTATAGGAACATCGAGTCTAATAGACAAAATGATTTTCCATTATTATAACCGTGAGCATCCTGAAGTTGAGGCTGTTTCAACAACTATAATGCCCGATTATGCTTTTAGTAAAAGCCAAATTGCAGGACCAGTTAGCCATGTTTATTTAATTACCAAAGGAAAACATACTTTTATTGAAAAAAAGATTAACTCTCAAACAGTGTATGAATTAGTCACAAATAAAAAGATTGAGGGGGAACGTCTTTACAGCCTAATTCAGTCTCATCCCAAAACCCCCTTATTACCTGTGTTTCAAGTCTTGTACCAAATTGGGGCAAAAAGTTTTACCGAGGCTGAAGGTCTTGAAAATAAAATGATTGAGCTAACATAATCGTAAAAATTAGCTAGGTTCAAATTGTTCTGGGGGTACTTTTAAAGTGACATCTTTTCCATGAAGCTTCATGTAAACACCAAACTCTTCAAAGTTCCTTACATTACCTTCTAAAACCGCACTGTATATATCAACACTAATAATATACTTCTTGTAAAGTGGACCTGTGTGCATCCTCTCCTTTATATTTAAAATTGCATCTATCTCTGATCTAGAAGCTCTTTTTAAAAGCCCCTCATAACTTCTATCTGGCGGTACAAAATCTAAAAACCATACGTCAACTTTCCAATCGTTCTGATCAGAATCTTGAAATAATAAATGTGTATATATTCCCTTTGTAGAAGATTTATGGATGTTTTTTACAGAGAAATCTGTTAAACCAACTTCTACGACGCCAGGAATATTGGCGTAGTGGCTTATAAAATTTACATATCTTTCAAACCTATATTGATCTACATAGACTTCATAGTCAACATCTCTCCAAACCATTAAGCCATTATTAGCACTGCCAATAAGTCGGGGAATGCCAATGCTTGAGAGATTTCTTGGTAGTTCTAATTTACCTATTACTTTAAATGCTTCTTGCTGTAAGCTTTTAGCTCTATTAAATAGGTTCGTTTCTATTAAATCTTCATTTGACCCACCTTGCCGTTCTAACTCGTTATTCATATTTTTGTGATAAATGTTAACAATTAGTGATTGTCAAACATTTCTTAAGACGAATTATACATACTACAGGATAAAAATTCAATAAAATGAAGTTCAAATCTCTTAAATCTATCTTAACATTGGTTTGGTTAGGCCTTTTATCTGACTAAAATAGTTATTAACTTTTCATAATGTTCATAATGTTCATAATGTTCAGAATGTTCAGAATCTTTAGTAGAATCAACCCCATATAAAACTACTTCGGTGATTGGAAACGTCCAGATTATTTCATTTAGTCTAGCTTTAAAGTCAGAATTTGATTCTTCTAACAATTTCTTGGATTCAGAAGTGTTTATCCTCGCAATTGTCATATGCGGATGAAAAGGCAGATCATTGTCATTAGCATAATATTTCTTTAATAATTTTGTAATTGATTGATTAAAATCCTTTAAAACTTCTGGATATAAAACATTAAGAAATAGCACTCTGGGGTTATCTTCACCAAAATAACCAAAACCGCCTACTGTAAGTTTGGTGTCTTTGAGTAAACCTATGATTGATTCAACGCTTTTGGCAATATCTGTGAGGTTAAATTGGGATTGAACATCTAAATAGTACCCTGTTATATGAGGAGTTTTGGGGTCAATTAATTCCAACATTGGACACATCTTAGATACATCTACTAGTAATGTTTCAAATGCTTGTTGATATTTTTTAGGAAGAGGGATTCCTATGAAGCAAGTAGTATAAACTTTCACTGCTACATTATACAAAATTTAGCTTCCTGAGTATACTTGGCATACCGTAGATGTATCCAGAAGGGTTTATTCTTTATATAAGGAGATTTTCTAGGGTTTCCTTTACCTTTAGGCTGTTATCTTTACCAGTAATGCTTAGTAACACACTATTGTCACTACTAATAACAATATTAAGTACTTCACAATTTGCTAAGCCGTATTTATTAAAATATTTAACCATAATATAATCTGGTAATTCTGCATGGCCAATTGCGACTACTCTTAATTTTTTGATTCTATGATCATATTTTGCACGTAAATAATTTATATATGAGAGAAATTTTTTGTACCTATTTGCTACATTAAGATAAGTTTCTAAATAGGAAGCAGACGAAGGATAACTCGATGCAATCCATCTTTCGAATAGCTCATTTCCAGTTAACTCACCATATTCATTTTTTAATCTTTCTAATCCCTTGGCACTTCTTAAAAAGTTTACAACTATTTCTTCTTCTATGATAATTGAATGTTTAATAAACTCATTCTTAATAATTCTGACTGTTTGTCGGACTCTCTTTATCGGACTTGATATTAATATTATAATTTCATCTTGATCAATTCTACTCAATAATTCTTTTGCTACACTTTTGGCTTGAAGTTTACCTTTGTTAGTCAAAGTCAGACTATCATAGGCATCCTGAGTAATGAAACCTTTTACTTTGGCAATTTTGTCAAACAAAAATGCCTCACCATGCCTAATATAGTTCACCTCTACATTTATTTTATCTAATATTTTATCTAAAGTTTGACTATTTTTCATAAATTAACTTTTTACATTATAATCTCTCTATGGTTTTTGAGTAGTTGTAGCTGAAAAGCTAAAAGTTTAGCTTCTTCTGAGGTATCATTAAACAAGTTTTGGAGTACGCCTGAAATTCCCTCACCCGCTCCAATTAGAGGCCGGAGAGGTCTTTGTCTAGCGCGGTTAAATCACTGGTTAAACTTTCTGTACCGTCCGTAGTTGTATCCAAGTCAGTTTTCAGACTACTCAAACCAGCATCCACCGGTTGGACTGCTTGTGGTAGGAGTGCACTTTGCCTATTCATAAACCAATATCCGCCTACCGCAACTATCCCCACAACTACCAGTATTACTACAATCCACAACATTTTCTTTGAGCCACCAGGATTTGTCGGTTGTTGTTCGGGTTGTGGGGTTGAGGGAGCAGCAGCCGGAGCTTCTTGTGGCGCTGGGACTGGTTGTTGATTTGGTTGTGCCGGAACCGGATTACTTTCCATTTGTACCTCCTAATGTTGACATGGCCGTTGAAATAGCATTGGCCACCGCTTGTCTAGCTGCTACTACTGTCGCCCTGGTTGCTTTTAAGTCTGTTTCTAATTTCATTCTAACAGATTTTGCATCCTGCCCCACTTTAGATTCAGAGGTTATAACAACATTATAATCCTGGGCTGACTGAATTGCCACAGCAGCTTTGGCGCTGCCAATAGCAGTTCTGGCTTGCTGTATGGCAGTTTTGGCAGCAGATGTGTCTTTTCCGGTAACGGCATTAACTCTGGTTTCCAGCTTGTTTAAAATTGCCGTCATTTTATCCAGGTTTTTTGACATATTAGCGGTAAGTTTTGCGTTCACTGCGGCCAGGTTATCATTAATCTTGGTGGCCATATCTGCTTTCTTTTTATCTTGAAATTGTTGGATTTTTTGCTTAAACTCCGCTTCTCTGGAAGCTATTTTCTGTTGTCTGTCTTTAAAGGCCGCTTCTTTAGAGGCAACTCTGGTTTGGACTGGTGTCAGCCTTTGTGCCGTTGTAGTTTGAGCGGAAATTACCTGCGGAGTAATAAATAGTGCCAGGGCAATTATTTGAGCAGTAATAATTTTTTTCACTTTTTAAAGCTTACCAGAAGATTAGTTTTCTTGTCAAGGTCAGTATTTGCGCCCCCAGAAGGATTTGAACCCTCGACCTTGACGTTAGAACCGTCCTGCTCTGTCCACTGAGCTATGGGGGCGTGAGTAGATTATACCAAAAATGGTAAGATACGGCCGCACCATCATGTTTGCTTTAAAAAATACCCAGACATTAAATAGTAAATGGTTAGTGATTTTCCTACTATTTACCAGCTACTATTTGCCAAATACTGCTCACGCTATTGTTGATCCTCTGTCTGTTCCCAATAACAAATTTGGGATCCATATTATTACCCCCTCACCTGATGAATCCTCTCCTGCTGCACAGCTTGTTAATACCAACGGTGATTGGGGATATGTCACCTTTCTAATAGAAAGTAAAGATAGAAATGAAAGCAAATGGCAGGAATTTTTTAATGACCTTCGCAGAAGACATCTTATCCCAATAGTAAGGCTGGCCACCAAACCTTTAAATGAACACTGGGAAAAGCCTTATGAGGGTGAAGAGCAAGCATGGGCAGATTTTTTAGACAAACTTAACTGGCCTGTCAAAAACAGATATATTGTCATTTATAATGAGCCAAATCATGGTGCTGAATGGAATCTGCAAACAGACCCTGTCTCTTATGCCAAAGTTTTGGATAAAACTATTGATGCTTTAAAGAAAAAATCAGCAGATTTTTTTGTGATGAATGCCGGCTTTGATGCCTCAGCACCACATCTTCCTCCAAAGTATTTTGATGAAGTAGCCTTTCTGAAAGAAATGGACAAAGCAGTCCCGGGAATTCTTAACAAGCTGGATGGCTGGGCTTCCCACTCTTATCCTAATCCCGGTTTCACAGGTTCTTCCAATGGTAGCGGCAGAGGTACGGTCAGAAGTTGGTATTGGGAACTGCAAGTACTCCGCAGTTTAGGTGTAACCAAAAATCTTCCCGTCTTTATTACGGAAACAGGCTGGAAGCATGCGGAGGGCTTAAGCTTTGAAAAAAATCTGCCTACCTCTGATGTTGTGGCGGATTACTTTGAATACGCCTTTGGAAATGCCTGGAACTCTGACAGGATTGTGGCCGTCACCCCCTTTTTACTAAATTACCAGGAAACTCCTTTCGACCATTTTTCTTTTAAAAAAAACAACTCTCCAGATTACTACCCTCAATATCAAACCTTATTAAATATGCCTAAAATAAATGGGCAGCCTGTTCAGGAAAATAAAACCCAGATTGTCAAAGGTGAGGTTTATTCCTCTATTGTGGCAGGAGAAACTTATTCTATTTCTTTGACTTTTAAAAATACCGGCCAATCAATTTGGGGCGATAGCGATCCGGTTAAACTGGTACCGATCCAGGGAGGTGCAGATTTGGGGATACAAACTATTGAAATTCCCAGAGGGACAAAAGTAGCACCCAGTCAGGAATATACATTTAATATAAGCCTTAAAGCGCCGGACAAAGGGTCTTTTAATCTCATGCTAAATTTATTTATTGGGGATACTCAATTTGAATCAAATCCTGTGGAGTTTACAACAGAGGTTAAACTGCCGGTAATTTTACAGGTTCTAAATTCCCTGAAATGGAAAAATTCTGTCGAAGGGGAATATATATTGAGTATTTCCGGTGTTGTGGGGAACTCTTCCCAAAAAGTTTTTCTAGGCCCAAACGGCAAATCAAAAGAAATTGAGGCCAGGTATTTACTACCCGACTACAGTTTTAACTTTACTTTAGAAAAACCTTTCTATCAACCAAAAATTATTACCCAAAAAATGCAAGCCGGAGTGAATATTTTAGATTTTAGAGCATTACAACCTGATTTTCTACAAATACTACTTAATCCTAAAGCACTTTGGGCAATTTCACCTTGGTCAAATTGACTGCTTTTGTACCATTTTGTCCCAGTTGACAAGTAGTATTAATGGTTGTAATATGGCTAGACCTGTTAAAACTGATATCGCAAGATTGAAAGTTTGTTAGC